>Ga0190274_10000031_pt1 | contig 149679 bp, 19 predicted proteins | sample Popmic531T_FD_133002 | JGI IMG/M metagenome (GOLD analysis project Ga0190274, IMG submission 133002) | Populus adjacent soil microbial communities from riparian zone of Yellowstone River, Montana, USA - 531 T | ecosystem: Environmental > Terrestrial > Soil > Riparian zone | place: USA: Montana...
TCGGCGTGAAGCCGGACGGCCGGGTGGGCGTGCTGCTGGAACGCTCGCTCGCGATGGTCACCGGCCTCCTCGGTGTGCTGGAGGCGGGCGCGGCGTACGTGCCGCTCGATCCCACGCTCCCCGCAGAGCGTCTCGCGACGCTCGCCGAGAACGCGGGTCTCGCGGCGGTAGTCACCCAGGACCGGTATGCCGCGCTGCTGCCGGCGGAGGGAGCGCCGTTGGTGTTCCTCGCGCCCGACGGGGGCCCTGCCTGGAGATCGGCCGGGCCTGTCGGATGGGGCGGATCGGCCCGATCCGACCGATCCGACAGGCCCGGCCCTGAGGATCAGGGTAGATCGGATCAGGGTCTGGCCTACGTCCTCTACACCTCCGGCTCGACCGGGACTCCCAAAGGGGTGATGATCCCCCATCAGGGCATCGTCAACCGGTTGCTGTGGATGCAGGAGGCGTACGGCCTCACGGCGGAGGACCGCGTTCTCCAGAAGACGCCGTTCGGGTTCGACGTCTCGGTGTGGGAATTCTTCTGGCCGCTCCTCTGCGGGGCGCGCCTCGTGCTCGCGCAGCCGGAAGGGCACAAGGATCCGCGCTACCTGGCCGATCTCATCGCGCGCGAGAAGATCACCACGGTCCATTTCGTGCCCTCCATGCTGGAGGTGTTCCTGGCGACGCCGGGGCTCGAAGCGCTGGCGTCGCTGCGCCGGGTGGTGGCGAGCGGCGAGGCCCTGCCGCCGCAGCTCGTACAGCGCTTCTTCTCGCGCCTCCCTCAGGCCGAGCTGCACAACCTCTATGGACCGACCGAGGCGTCGGTCGACGTGAGCTTCTGGCCCTGTGTGCCTGAGCCGCCCGGCGATCTGGTCCCGATCGGCCGGCCGATCGCCAATCATCAGCTCCATGTGGTGGACCGCGTTCTCGCGCCGCAACCGGTCGGGATTCCGGGCGAGCTGCTGCTCGGCGGTCCGGGGCTCGCGCGCGGCTATCTCGGACGGCCGGACCTGACCGCGGCGGTGTTCATCCCCGATCCGTTCGGCGCCGCACCCGGCGGGCGCCTCTACCGCACCGGCGACCTGGTGCGCCGGCTGGCCGATGGCACGGTTCACTATCTCGGCCGCATCGACCACCAGGTGAAGATCCGCGGCTTCCGCATCGAGCTGGGGGAGATCGAGGCCGCTCTCGCCCGGCTCCCCGGCGTGCGCGAGGCGGCGGTGGTGGTGCTGCGGGAGTCCGATTCTGGGGAGCTGCGGCTGGTGGCCTATGTGGTGGCGGCGGAGGATCATCCCCCCGAGGCTTTAGAGCTGCGCAGCTTCCTGAGAGAGCGGTTGCCCGAGTACATGGTGCCGTCGGCCTTCGTGGTGCTGGAGGCGCTGCCACTGACACCCAATGGCAAGGTGGACCGGCGGGCACTGCCGGCTCCGGAGTGGCAGAAGTCGGAGATCTCGACGGCACCACGAGATCCAGTCGAGGAGCTGCTGTGCGGCATCTGGTCAGAGATCCTGGGTGTGGAGCGGTTGGGGGTTGAGGAAAGTTTTTTTGATCTGGGTGGTCACTCGCTGCTGGCGATACGAGTGGCGTCGCGAGTGCGGGAGACTTTCGGTGTAGAGCTACCGCTGCGGCGTTTGTTTGAGTCGCCGACAGTCGCGGGCCTGGCCGCGGTGATCCGCTCTCTGGCGGGCGAGAGGCCTGGGACTCTGCCGCTGATGGCAGTGCACCGGGATCGGGAGATCCGTCTTTCTTTCGCTCAGGAGCGGCTTTGGTTTCTCGATCAGCTCGAGCCTGGCAGCGCGGCGTACAATCTTCCGGGAGCGGTCCGCCTTCGTGGCCGGCTCGATCCATTGAGCCTGCTGGAGAGCCTGCGGCAGATCGGAGCTCGTCACGAGTCGCTGCGGACAGTGTTTGCGGTTTGCGGCGACCGGCCGACCCAAGTGATCTTGCCTCAGCCCATGGTCTCGTTGCCGCAGGTCGATCTTTCGGGTCTTTCTACTGTTGAGCAGGAGAGAGAGGTCCAATGTCTGTCGGATCTTGAAGCGGTCCGTGCGTTTGATCTTTCGTCGGGTCCGCTGCTGCGCACGACGCTTCTGTGGTTGGGGAGAGAGGATCACGTGCTGTTGCTGACGATGCACCACATCGTCAGCGACGGCTGGTCGATGGGTGTGCTGGTGAGCGAGGTGGCGGAGGTCTACGGAGCGCTGGTTGAGGGTCGCCCTCCGCGTCTTGCTGCGCTTCCGGTGCAGTATGCGGACTATGCGTTGTGGCAGCGGGAGTGGTTGAGCGGAGAAGTGCTGGAAGGCCAGCTTGCCTACTGGCGGAAGCGTCTGTCGGGAGTGCCGTCCGTGCTCGATTTACCGGCGGACCGTCCGCGCCCGGCGGTGCGGAGCACGATGGGCGCCAGTGGTTCTTGCCACATTGCAGAGCCCCTTTCGCGGGCTCTTACGGCTCTGGGTCGTCGCGAGGGCGCTACGCTCTACATGGTCCTGTTGGCTGGATTTGGGTCGCTCCTGTCGCGCCTCTCGGGCGAGGAGGATCTAACGGTCGGTTCGCCGATTGCTGGCCGGACGCGTGTGGAGACCGAAGGACTGATCGGGTTTTTTGTGAACACGCTGGTGCTGCGGACGGATCTGTCCGGAGATCCGAGCTTCTCGGAGCTGCTGGCTCGAGTGAGAGAGTCAGCTCTAGGCGCGTATGCGCACCAGGATGTGCCGTTTGAGAAGCTGGTCGAGGAGCTTTCGCCGGAGCGGAGCCTGTCATCCACGCCGCTGTTTCAGGTGATGTTGGCTCTGCAGAATGCTCCGAGAGGTGTTTTCGAGCTTCCGGGGTTGAGCCTGAGCGTTTTGGCAAGCCCGGGGCGGACGGCAAAGTTCGATCTGAGCCTGTCCCTGGGGGAGAGCGGGGACGGGTTACGAGGTGGCCTCGAATACAGTACGGACCTGTTCGACGGGACGACGGCGCTGCGTTTCCTATCCCATTTTGAGCGGTTATTGGTGGGAGCGGCAGAAAGGCCGGACCTGCGGGTCTCGGCGCTGCCGCTGCTGAGCGAGTCAGAAGAGCAGCAATTCACTGTGGAATGGAACGACGGGGCGGAGGACCTTGCCGGCCCGGTCTGTGTGCACGAGCTCATCGCGGAGTGGGCGCGGCGGCGTCCGGATGCCGTGGCTGTGGAGGGAGCCGGCGAAGGTCTGAGCTATGTCGAGCTGCATCGTCGGGCTGGTGCTTTGGCCCGCCGTCTGCGCGGTCTGGGGGTGGGGCCTGAGGTGGCAGTGGGGATTTGTTCCGGGAGCTCGTTTGCGCGGGTGGTGGCAGTGCTTGCCGTGCTTCAGTCGGGTGGGGCGTACGTGCCGCTCGATCCGGGCTATCCACGGGAGCGTCTGGCTTACATGGTGAAGGACAGCGGTGCCGCAGTGCTGCTGGTGGAGCCGGGCTTGACAGAGCTGTTGCCGCAGAGCGTGCCCTTCCTGCTTCTCGATGATTCCTGGGGATCTGAGAAGGAGGTCGTCGAGCCATGGAGAAGGGTGGAGCCGTTGCATACGGCCTATGTGATCTACACCTCGGGCTCGACGGGTCGTCCCAAAGGAATCGCGCTCCAGCACGGGGGTCTGGTGAATCTGATCCGTGCGTCGAACCGCCTTTTCGGTGTGGGTCCGGAAAGCCGTGTGCTGGAGTTCGCCTCATTCAGCTTCGATGTGTCGGTGTGGGAGCTGTTCACGGCGTTGGCGTCTGGAGGCACGTTGTGCCTGGGTGGTCGGGAGTCGCTGTTTGCGGGCCGCGAGATTACCGAGATCCTGCGGGAGCGATCGATCACGACGGTGTTCCTGCCGGCTTCTCTGCTGTCAGTATCGCGGGGAGAGGATCTGGCGGAGCTGTCGTCGGTGGTGGCAGTGGGGGAGCGGTGTAGCTGGGAGGCATTTGAGCGTTGGCGGAGTCCGGGCCGCCGGTTCTTCAACGGCTACGGACCGGCCGAGGGAACGGTAACCTCGACGGCGTACTTGGTGGAAGAGCAGGGGAGCGCATGGGCGGGTCCGCCAATTGGCCGTCCGCTGTCAAACGTTCGCTCCTACGTGTTGGACCGGGAGCTGCGTCCTGTGGGTTTGGGTGTGGCCGGCGAGCTGTGCTTGGGCGGAGTGGGAGTGGGGCGTGGCTACGTCGGGCGCTCAGACCTGACGGCGGAGCGTTTTGTGCCAGATCCGCTATCGCCGTTGCCAGGAGGCCGGCTCTATCGGAGCGGTGATCTGGCGCGATACCGAGCGAGCGGTGATCTGGAGTTTCTGGGCCGGGTGGATCACCAGGTCAAGATCCGTGGTTTTCGGGTGGAGCCTGGGGAGATTGAGTCGGCGTTGGTAGAGCACCCTGCGGTTGAGGCGGCGGTGGTGGTGGTGGTGCGGGAGTCCGATTCTGGGGAGCGGCAGCTGGTGGCCTATGTGGTGGCGGCGGAGGATCATCCCCCCGAGGCTTTAGAGCTGCGCAGCTTCCTGAGAGAGCGGTTGCCCGAGTACATGGTGCCGTCGGCCTGCATGGTGCTGGAGGCGCTGCCACTGACACCCAATGGCAAGGTCGACCGCCGCCGTCTTTTTGAGATAACCGCGAAGATCGCGCCTGCCGCGGTGGGTTCTCTGGCAAAAGCGGTGACGCGTTTCCTGGCGCCGCAGGGTCCGGTCGAAGAGGTGCTGGCGCAGATCTGGACGGAGGTACTCGGCGGCGAGCGCCGCGGGATCGAGAGGATCGGCGCCCAGGACGACTTCTTCACCCTGGGCGGCCATTCGCTCCTCGCGACGCAGGTGATGTCGCGGGTGCGCGACGCCTTTGGGGTGGAGCTGCCGCTCCGCGCGTTCTTCGAAGCGCCGACGGTCACCGCGCTCGCGGCGCGCATCGACGGCGAGCGCCGCGGAGAGCACGCGCAGCCCTCTCTCATCGTGCCGGTGCCCAAGGACCGCGGCCTGCCGCTCTCGTTTGCCCAGCAGCGCCTCTGGTTCCTCGATCGCCTGGCGCCGGACAACCCGTTCTACAACATGTACGGCGCCGTCCGCCTGACCGGCACGCTCGACCTGGACGCCGTGCGCGGGGCCTTCCGCGAGATCATCCGCCGCCACGAGGCGCTGCGCACCACGTTCCACCCCGGTGACGGCGGCCCCGTCCAGGTGATCGCACCGCCGCCGGCCATCGACGTCCCGCTGATCGATCTGGAAGGGTTGGCAGACGATGTCCGGAGGCACGAGCTGGCGCGGCTGTCGAGCGACGAAGCGCAGCGTCCGTTCAACCTCGCCCGCGGACCGCTCGTGCGCGCCGCCCTGCTCCGCATCGTCGCGCGGGAGCACACGCTGCTGGTGAACCTGCACCACATCATTTCGGACGGCTGGTCGATGGGCATCCTGTTCCACGAGCTGGCGAGCCTGTACGGCGCGTTCTGCCTGGGCGCGCCGTCGCCGCTGCCGGAGCTGCCGATCCAGTACGCGGATTTCGCGGTCTGGCAGCGTGAATGGCTGTCCGGGGAGCGGCTCGACGCGGAGCTGGGCTACTGGCGGCGGCAGCTCGACGGCATCCCGGAGAGCCTGGAGCTGCCGTTCGACCATCCGCGGCCGGCGGTCGAATCCTTCCGCGGCGCCCACGAGCCCTTCGCGCCGCCGGTCGAGCTGTCGCGCGCGCTCGCCGCGCTCACCCGCCTCCGCGGCGCCACGCAGTCGATGACCCTTCTCGCCGGCTTCACCTCGCTCCTCGGCCGCCTCGCGCGGCAGGAGGACATCGCTGTCGGACTGGCGATCGCCAACCGCACCCGGAGGGAGGTCGAACGGCTGATCGGATTCTTCGTCAATACGCTGGTCGTGCGCACGGACCTCTCCGGACTGCAAGGTTTTGCGCAGCTCGTCGGACAGGTCCGCGAGACCGCTCTCGCCTCGTACGCGCACCAGGACCTGCCGTTCGAGCGCCTGGTCGAGGAGCTGCAGCCGGAGCGCAACCTGAGCCGCAACCCGCTGATCCAGGTGATGTTCGGCTACCAGAACTTCCCGCGCGCCGAAGCGGAAGTGCGCGGCCTCACCCTCTCGCCGCCCGACGAGGGCAAGGTGGCCGGCGGCACGGCCAAGTTCGATCTCACTCTCTTCCTCTTCGAGGACGGCGACCGGCTCCAGGGGATACTCGAATACAACAGCGAGATCTTCGAGGCGGCCACGATGCGGCGCCTGCTGCGCTCCTTCGAGACCCTGCTCGCCGCCGCGGTCGCCGATCCTGAACCCCCGGTCGCCTTCCTGCCGCTCCTCGGCGCGGCGGAGCGGCACCAGCTCACCCGAGAGTGGAACGACTCCGCCTCCGCCTGGCCCGACGATGCAAGCCTCCAGGAGCTGTTCGCGGAGCAGGTCCGCCGCGCGCCGGACGCGCCCGCGGTGATCGCCGGCCCGACCGTCCTCTCCTACCAGGATCTCGACGGCCGCGCGGCCGATCTCGCCCGTGCGCTGCGGCGCCGGGGAGTTGGACCGGGGAGCCGCGTCGGTCTCTGCCTCGAACGGTCGGCCGAGATGGTGGTAGCGGTCCTCGCGATCATCCAGGCCGGAGCCGCGTACGTGCCGCTCGATCCGGACTACCCGGCCGAACGGCTGGCGCTGATGATGGAGGACTGCGATCTTCGGTGGGTGGTGGTGGACCGGGAGAGGGAGGAAATCCAGGCTTCGACGATCCTTCTCCCCCTCTCCCGGGCGGAGGGAGGGAGTGGGGGAGAGGAGGCAGGGGGGCAGGGTCCGGGCGGCGGCGCCCTCGCCTACGTCATCTACACCTCCGGCTCGACCGGCCGTCCGAAGGGGGTCGCCGTGCCGCACCGGGCCGTGGTGCGGCTGGTGCGGGAGACCAACTATCTGAGCCTGGGACCGGGTGACCGCGTAGCGCAGGTGGCGAACATCAGCTTCGATGCGGCGACCTACGAGATCTGGGGAGCGCTGCTCAACGGCGCCGCGGTCGTGGTGATCCCGCGCGACGTCGTCCTCTCTCCCCCGGATTTCGCCGCGGCGCTCCACGAGCAGCGGATCACCTCCATGTTCCTCACCTCGGCTCTGTTTTCCCGGATGGCCCAGGAGGCGCCCGGCGCCTTCGCCGGGATGCGCGAGCTCCTGGTGGGCGGGGAGGCGGTCGAGCCGGCCGCGGCGCGGCGGGTGCTCGCCGGACGGCCGCCGCAACGGCTCCTCAACGGCTACGGCCCCACGGAGAGCACGACCTTCGCGTCCTGGTACCCCATCCGCGCCGTGCAGCCGGGCTCGCTGCCGATCGGGTCGCCGGTCGCCAATACGACGCTCCACGTGCTGGATCGCTGGCTGGCGCCGGTGCCGCTCGGCGCGGCGGGCGAGTTGGCGATCGGCGGCGACGGTCTCGCCTGGGGCTACTGGCGGCGGCCGGAGCTCTCCGCCGAGCGCTTCGTGCCCGATCCCGAAGGAGCGGCCGGCGGCCGTCTCTACTGCACGGGCGACCTCGTCCGCCGGCGCGCGGACGGCGCGATCGAGTTCCTCGGCCGGCTCGACCACCAGGTCAAGATCCGCGGCTTCCGCATCGAATTGGGAGAGATCGAAGCGCGCCTAGCGGAGCATCCGGCGGTGCTGCAGACCGTCGTGCTCGCCCGCGAGGACGTTCCGGGCGACAAGCGCCTCGCCGCCTACGTGGTGCAGAACCCGGCCTATGAGACCGCCGGGAGCGGGGAAGAGACGGAGCAGGTCTCGCAGTGGGGAGAGATCTTCGACGACCTCTACCGGGACGAGGCCGTCGAGGCCGATCCGACGTTCAACATCATCGGCTGGAACAGCACCTACACCGGCCTGCCGCTCCCGGCCCGCGAGATGGAGGAGTGGCTGGACGACACGATCCGCGGTATCGCCGCGCTCGAGCCGCGGCGGACGCTGGAGATCGGCTGCGGCACCGGCATGATCCTCTTCCGGATCGCGCCGCGCTGCGAGGTGTATACCGGCATCGACGTCTCCGGCCGTGCCCTCCGCTACATCGAGAGCCAGCTCGGCCGCTTGGGGCTGGACGACGGGCGTGTCCAGCTCCTCCGCAGGTCCGCGCACGATCTCGACGGCTTCTCGGCCGACTCCTTCGACACCGTGGTCGTCAACTCGGTGGCGCAGTACTTCCCGAGCGGCGAGTATCTGGCCGAGGTGGTGGAGCGCGCCGTCGCGCTGGTGCGTCCCGGCGGCGCGGTCTTCCTGGGCGACCTGCGCAGCCTGCCGCTCCTCGAAGCGTTCCACACCTCGCTGGAGCTGTTCCAGGCCGATCCCGAGACGCCGCTGGCCCGCTTGCGCCATAGGGTGCACGCCCGGCACATGGACGAGAACGAGCTGGCGATCGATCCCGCGTTCTTCACTGCCCTCCGGGAGCACCTGCCGAAGCTCGGCCGCATCGAGATCCACCCCAAGCGCGGCCGGGCCCACAATGAGCTGACCGGCTTCCGCTACCAGGTCGTGTTGCGGATCGGGACCGGGAGGGAGGAGCCGGTCCAGGACGGCATTCTGGACTGGCGCTGCGAAGGGCTGACCCTCGCCGCCCTGAGACGCCGGCTTGCCGAGGATGCGCCGCCGGTCGTCCGCCTGCGCAACATCCCGAACGCCCGCACCGCCGAGGCCGCGGCAGCAGCCCGACTGCTGCAAGAAGCCCCCGAGGAGATCGAAACCGCCGCCGACCTCCGCCGCCGTGCCGCCGAAGCCGCCCTCGGAGCCGTCGAGCCGCAGGACCTCTGGGACCTCGCGAACGACCTGCCCTACGAGGTCGAGCTGAGCTGGGCCGATCCCGGCGCGGATGGATCGTTCGAGGCGGTGCTGGCCAGGGGGGCGGATCGGGGGCGTCGTCCCCTCGGGGACGATCTTTATCGCGGTAGCCAGGGGTTTGAACCCCTGGCGCGGTACACCAACAACCCCCTCCAGGGCCGGTTTGCCCGCCGCATCGTCCCCGAGCTGCGCGCCTTCCTGGAGGCGCGCCTGCCCGCCTACATGATGCCGTCCGCCTTCGTTCTGCTCGACGCCCTGCCGATCACCCCGAACGGCAAGGTCGACCGGCGGCGGCTCCCGGCTCCCGGCGGCTCTCCGGAGAGCCGCCGGGAGCTCGTGGCGGCGCGCAATGCGACCGAGGAGCGGCTGCTCGCGATCTGGAAGGAGCTGCTCGGCGTCGACCGGATCGGCGTCGAAGACGACTTCTTCGCGCTCGGCGGCCACTCGCTCCTCGCCACCCAAGCCGTGTCGCGCGTGCGCCAGGCGTTCGGCGTCGAGCTGCCGCTGCGCACGTTCTTCGAGGCACCGAGCGTCGCCTCGGTGGCCGCCGAGATCTCGAGGCTGCGGCTCGGCGGCGGCGAGACGGAGGTGCCGCCGATCGTCCCCGTGCCGCGCGATGGCCGCCTGCCGCTCTCCTTCGCCCAGGAGCGCCTGTGGTTCCTCGACCGGCTCGAAGCGCGGACGCTGGCCTACAACGAAGCGGCGGCCTTCCGCATGGAAGGACCGCTCGACACCGCCGCCTTCCGCGGCGCTCTGGACGAGATCCTGCTCCGCCACGAGAGCCTGCGCACCACCTTCCCCGAAGTCGACGGCGAGGCGGTTCAGGTGATCCGGCCCGCGGCTCCATTCGAGATCCCCGTGGTCGATCTGCAGGCGCTCCCGCAGGACCTGCACGGCCCAGAAGTCCACCGCCTCGCGCTCTCCCAGGCGCTCCGGCCGTTCTCCCTGGCGCACGGCCCGCTCGTGCGCGGCCTCCTGATGCGGCTCGGCGAAAACGACCACGCCGTGCTCTTCTCGTTCCATCACATCATCTTCGACGGCTGGTCGATCGGCGTCTTCGTGCGCGAGCTGTCCGCCCTCTATCGCGCGCGGGTCGCCGGCGTCCCGGCCTCCCTGCCTCCGCTCGCCATCCAATACGCCGACTTCGCCGCCTGGCAGCGGGGGTGGCTGCAGGGAGAGGTGCTGGATCGCCAGGTCGCCTGGTGGCGCGGTCAGCTCACCGGCGCCGCGGTGCTCGAGCTGCCCACCGACCGGCCGCGGCCCATCCTCGCCGAGGCGCCGAGCGGCCTGCTTCATCCGCTCCTCCGGCCTTCGTTGACCGAGCCGTTGCGCGCCTTCAGCCGCGACCATGGAGCCACCCTGTTCATGACGCTCCTCGCCGGCTTCCAGGCGCTCCTCCACCGCCACACCGGCCAGACCGACATCTCCGTCGGAACGCCGATCGCCAACCGCAATCACGGCGACGTGGAAAAACTGATCGGTTTCTTCATCAACATGCTCGTCCTGCGCACCGATCTCTCCGGCGATCCGGGTTTCGGAGACCTCGTGGACCGCGTCCGCCAGACCGCGCTCGGTGCCTACGACCACCAGAGCGTCCCCTTCGCGAAGCTGGTCGAAGAGCTGCGGCCCGAGCGCGACCTGCGGCACACGCCGCTCTTCCAGGTCGGCTTCCAGGTCCTGAACATTCCGCAGTCCCCCCTGGAGCTGCCCGGCATCACGCTCCACCCGCTCTCCTTCGCGGCCCGCTCGGCGAAGTTCGATCTCGATCTCGCGCTGAGCGACGCCGGGGACCGGCTGAGCGGCGTGCTCGACTACAACGCCGACCTCTTCGACGCGACGACCATGGAGCGCTTCCTCGCGCATCTCGAGCAACTGCTGCTCGGCGCCATGGACGACCCGGCGCGGCGGCTGTCCGAGCTGCCACTGCTCACCGCCGCTGAACGAAGCCAGCTTGCGGTCGAATGGAACGACACGGCGAGCACCTCGGCGGATCCGCCGTGCCTGCATCACTTGATCGCTCGGCGGATCGCGGAAGCTCCCGAGGCCCTGGCCGCCGTCTGCGAAGACCGCCAGCTGACGTTCGGAGATCTCGGCCGGCAGTCCGCAAGCCTGGCCCTGCGTCTCCGCGAGCTGGGCGTCGGCCCCGACGTGCCGGTCGTCCTGTTCCTCGATCGCTCGGTCGAAGCGATCGCCGGGTTTGTGGGGATCCTCGCAGCGGGAGGCGTCTACGTGCCCGTCGATCCCACCTATCCCGCGGAACGGATCGCCTGGATCCTGAAGGACTGCAAGGCACCGGTCGTGGTGACCACGTCCGATCTCGCCGGCCGCCTGCCGAACGGCACATCGGTCGTTCTGCTGGACTCTCACCCCCCCGGCCCCCCTCTCCCATCCCCCTCCCTTCCACCGCGAGAGGGGGGAACGGTGACCACCGATCACCCCGCCTACATCATCTACACCTCCGGCTCGACCGGCCGGCCCAAGGGCGTCGTCGTCCAGCACAGCGCGATGATGAGCTTCGCGCGGGCGATGCGCGGCGCGGTGTACGGTGAGAAGGCAGGGGCGCTGCGGGTCGGCTTCAACTCCTCGATCTCCTTCGATGCCTCCATCCTGGAGCTCATCCAACTCGCCTGGGGCCACTCCCTTCACGTCCTGCCGCAGCACGTGCGGCTCGACCCCGCGGCGTTGGTGGACACCGTGCGCCGGCAGCAGCTCGAAGTGCTCGCCTGCACGCCGTCGCAGCTCCGGCCGCTCCTCAACGCCGGCCTGGGCGAAGGCGGCGCCGCACCCGCGCTCGTCCAGGTGGGCGGCGAAGCCGTCGACGCCGGCCTCCGCGACGCCGCCCTCGCGCGGAGCCGGCAAGGCCCTACCCGTTTCTGGAACGTCTATGGGCCGACTGAATGCACGGTGGCCACGACGGCCGTTCCTTTCACGGCCGGCGCGCCGCCCTCGCGCATCGGCCGGCCGCTGCCGAACGTCCGCGTCCACCTTGTCGCGGCTGCCGGCAATCTCGCCCCGTTGGGCGTTCCCGGAGAGCTCCAGATCGGCGGCGCCGGCCTCGCGCGCGGCTATCTCGGCCGCCCGGACCTGACCGCCGAGCGTTTCATTCCTGATCCGTTCAGCGGAGACTCCGGCGCCCGGCTGTACCGCACCGGCGATCTCGGGCGCCAGCTCCCCGACGGCTCCCTCGATTTCCTCGGCCGCCTGGACCACCAGGTCAAGGTGCGCGGCTACCGCACCGAGCTCGGAGAGATCGAGGCCGCGCTGAGCGCCCTGCCCGGCGTGCGAGAGGCGGTTGTGGTCGTGAGATCGGACCGATCCGACGGATCCGACCGATCGGTCGGATCCCCCGCCGACCTCCGGCTCGTCGCCTACGTCACCGGCGAAGTCGACACCGCCGCGCTCCGCCAGGCCGTGCGCGAGAAGCTCCCGGAGTTCATGCTCCCCTCGGCGATCGTGGCGCTCCCGGCCCTGCCGCTCACACCCAGCGGCAAAGTGGACCGGAAGGCCCTGCCCGAGCCGGACAGCGGACCGGCCCCCGGGTTCGTCGCGCCCCGGACCCCCGTCGAAGAGGCCCTGGCGGAGATCTGGGCCGAGCTCCTCGGCATCGCCCACATCGGCGTTCACGACAACTTCTTCGAACGCGGCGGCCACTCCCTCCTCGCCGTCCTCCTGATGGCCCGGATCGAGAAGCGTCTCGGCACGACCCTCCCCCTCGCGGCCCTGTTCTCCGCTCCGACCCTGGAAGCCCTCGCGGCGCTCGCCGAGACGTCCGGCGGCCACCCGGCCGGCCGGAAGGGACGCGGCGCCCTCGTCGCCATCGAGCCGGAAGGGAATCGCACCCCCTTCTTCTGCATGCATCCGATCGGTGGCAACGTCCTCTGCTATCTGGACCTCGCCCGCCATCTCGGGCCGGACCAGCCGTTCTACGCGCTCCAGACTCCGGACGACCGGCCGCCCGCGAAAAGCATCGAAGAGATGGCGGCCCGCTACCTCGCCGAGGTGCGCCGTGTCCAGCCGGAAGGACCCTACCGGCTCGGCGGCTGGTCCATGGGCGGCCTGGTCGCCTTCGAGATGGCGAGACAGCTCGCGGCGGAAGGCCAGGAGCCCGAGCTCCTCGCGCTGATCGACACCTTGCCGCCGGAGACCGCAACCGCGCCGGCCACGGACGAGGAGCTCGTGGCCGCATTCGCGCAGGACATGGCCCGCCTGCTCGGCTCCAACGTGGGGATCTCTCCCGAAGAGCTGCGCTCCCTGCCGGAGCCGGAGAAGCTCGCCCACGTCGTCCGCCTCGGCCACACCGCCGGCCTCCTGCCCGCCGATTTCGGCCTGCCCCAGATCGAGCCGCTCTTCGCCACCTTCGCCGCCAACCTCCAGGCGAGCCGCGCCTACGCGCCCGAGCCCTACACCGGCCGCCTCACCCTCTGGGTTTCCGAGGCGACCGCCGCTTCCTACGCCGCCGCGCTCGACGCCTGGAGCCGGCTCGTCCCGGCCGGCCTCGACCGGACCATCCTGCCCGGAGACCACTACAGCCTCCTCCGCCGGCCCGAGGTCGAGCGGCTGGCGAGGGAGCTGACCGCTCAGCTCGTCCGGAACAACGACGACGGATCGACCTTCGCCGCCCGCCAGGCCGGACGGAGGATCGCGGGGAGCGAGGAGAGCGCGATCACGCAGGGGACCGCGATGAACACGAGCGGGTCGTAGGGGCTCACGTTGAACAGGATGCTCGCCATCGTTTTCGCGAGACCGAGCGCGGCGGCGAGCCCCGCCGCCAGACCGATCGCCAGGAGCGCGACGCCCTTCCACAGGAAATAGCGCAGGATGTCCGGCTGATCCGCGCCAAGCGCCATGCGGATGCCGATCTCAAAGCTCTGCTGGCGCACGGTGTAGACCAGGATCGAATAGATCCCCACGACGGCCAGCACCAGGGCCGCCGCGGCGAAAAAGATCAGCAGGATCGTATTGAGGCGGACTCCCGCCTCCTCGTCGCGCCGCCGCTCTTCCAGCGTCTCGACGTCGTAGAACGGAATGCTCGGATCGATTGACTGCATGATCCCGTTCAGCTCGGACGCCGCCTGCTGGCTGTTGCCGCGCAGGTGCAGCAGGATCGCCGTGTCGCGCGAGCGCATCTGGAACAACGGGAAGTAGACATCGAGCCGGAACTTCGTGCATCGGCACGAGGCGCCCGCGCTGATCGACGTCCGTGGCGACGCCCACCACCTCCGCCCAGGCGCTCTGCGGCGGCCCCACCCAGAACCGCTTGCCGAGCGGAGTCTGTCCCGGCCAGATCGCCTCCGCGGCGGACCGGCTCACCATCGCCACCAGCGGGTGGTGCGCGTCATCCTGCTCGGTGAAATCGCGGCCCCGGAGAAGACCGATCCCCATCTTCCGCACCATGCCGGGCGATACCCGATGCTCATAGACCGTGATCTTGTCCTCCTGCGCCGTGAGCGATCGCCCTTCGGGCACGATGAACTTGATGAGCGTGCTGGAGCCGGGTATGCCGGGAGCCCACAAACCGGCGTCCTCCACATCCGGCAGAGCCCGCGCCTTGTCGATCACCCGCTTGTAGAGAAGATACGCCGACTCATCGGACTTGAACTGCGTCAAAGGGAGCTCGAAGCGGGCGCTCAGGATGTGATCCACCCGGAAGCCGGGATTGTTCTCGCTCAGCTCCTTCGTGCTCTTGATCATCAGCCCTGCGCCGATCAGCAGGACCACCGAGAAGAACACCGCCGACACCACGAGAGCGCTGCGGGTGAACGCCGTCCCCGACCTCCGACCGGAGCTCCGCCTGAAGGTCCACGTTCAAGCTCTTGCGCGCCGGGACCACCCCGATCAGAACGCTGATCAGGATCGACAGCAGCACCGCGACCCGAGCGCGCGGAGATCGGCCGCGAAATGGATATATCGACCTGGTCGCCGGGGCGAATCAGAGTGAAGGCGCGGACCTGGGCGAGATGGGCTCGGTGGCGGCGCTCCTCCCAGTCGGGCGGCCGGCTCTCGATCCGGGAGATGGCTGCCTGGAGCCGGTCGCGCTGCTTGTAGAGAGGGACGATCACCACGGCGCGGTTGATGGTGGCATCGAGCGCGCGGGAGCGTCTGCGGTTGAGAGCCCGGACCCGCTTGCCGCTTCCGCCGATGCGGCCCAGGTGGAAGGCACGAGCCATGTCATCGAGATAGCGTTCATCCCCGGTGCGCCGGCCTTCCAGGCGCGCGATCTTCGCTTCGACGTCGGCGAGCTCTTCGCGAAGGCGGGTGAGATCGTCCATCACCGGAGCAGTTGTCCCGCCATGTGGGTTCCTTCGTCCCCCTGAGGCATTGCCAGCGAGTCGCTCGGCGCATGTGTGTCTCTTGGCCGGAGCAGTAGCGCGCAACGACCGCGAGATCTCCTACTTTCTTCATTTCAGGAACTTGGTCCGGCCCACAATATTATTCTACTTATAAGTAGAAAATTATTCTAGATGTTGCCTCATGGATTGTCGAGGTTGCGGCCGACCTGTGAGAGGCGGCTACCCTCAGCGGACCGGAAGCGGAACTTGGCCGAGTACCAGCTTTGTACTAGTGCCAGCAGTACTCGCCAGATCCAATGCACGACGGCAAGCGACTGCAAGTACTCCGAGCCGCGGGAGTTGGCAACTTCGGCTGGTACGTGAGGCTGGCGGGTAGGAGTTAGACCTTGCGCTCGAAGCGATGGTTCGGTACTGCTTATTTACATCCATTAGCTTATCCGGTATAGTAGTTCAGATGCTGAAAACCAATGTATTTTTAATTGAAAATCTGCGCACTTTATGCGCAGAGAGGCCAAGTCAGATTCTCTATACCTTTTTGCGTGACGGCGAAATTGAGGTCGCTTCATATACATATGGAGAGTTGGATCAGCGAGCTAGGGCTATTGCGCAAATTTTGCTCGGGCGAATGGAGAGGGGAGAGCGAGTATTACTTCTCTTCCCGTCGGGTTTGGACTTCATCGCGGCCTTTTTCGGATGTCTCTATGCCGGGATCATCGCCGTCCCTGGCTCCCCGCCGCGCCCAGGCCAGAGTCTCGCTAAGCTGCGTTCGATAGTACTTGATGCAAGACCAGTAGCAGCGCTGACGACATCTTACATCGCCGAAAGAGCAGCAGATCTGACTCGGAATGAATCGAGTATGGCGGACTTGCATTGGCTGGCTGTTGATAGCTTGAACCCCATAGCTCTTGCCCAGGCCGAGTTGTGGCGCGATCCAGTTATCGGCCCGGACACCATCGCCTTCCTCCAGTACACCTCCGGCTCGACCGGCGACCCCAAGGGGGTCATGGTGAGCCACGGCAATCTGCTGCACAACCAGCGCGCGATCCAGCGTGGATTCCGCCAGACGGAGGACGCGGTGATCGTCGGCTGGCTCCCCCTCTACCACGACATGGGGCTGATCGGGAACGTGCTCCAGCCGCTCTTCGTGGGCGGCCGCTGCGTGCTGATGGCGCCGGCGGCCTTCCTGCAGAAACCACTGCGCTGGCTGGAGGCGATCTCGCGCTACCGCGGGACGACGAGCGGCGGGCCGAACTTCGCGTACGAGCTCTGCGTGCGCAAGACCACTCCCGAGCAGCGCGCGGGGCTCCGCCTCGATTCCTGGACCGTGGCCTACAACGGCGCCGAGCCGGTCCGCCAGGAGACTCTGGTCCGCTTCGCCGAGACGTTCGCCCCGTGCGGCTTCCGGCGCGAGGCGTTCTACCCCTGCTACGGGCTCGCCGAGGCGACGCTCTTCGTGGCCGGCGGCGAGGCCGGAACCTGGCCCGGCGTGGCCGCGGTGGAGCCCGCCGCGCTGGAGCGAGGACGGATCGAGCCCGCGGCGGGGGATGTGGCCCGGCTGCTCGTCTCGAACGGAGGTCCCTGGGAGGGGCAGGAGCTCGCGATCGTCGATCCCGAGACCCGCGAGCGCCGCCCGGCGGACCGCGTCGGCGAGATCTGGGTCTCCGGGCCGAGCGTGGCGCAGGGGTATTGGGACCGTCCCGAGACGAGCGGAGAGGTGTTCCGCACCCGCATCGCCGGCGAGGAGGGCGCGGCCGCCTGGCTGCGCACGGGCGACCTCGGCTTCTTGCGTGGTGGCGAGCTGTTCGTCACCGGCCGGCTCAAGGACTTGGTCATCGTCCGTGGCCGCAACCACTACCCCCAGGACATCGAGCTGACCGCCGAGCGGAGCCATCCGGCGCTGCGCCCGGGCTGCGGTGCGGCGTTCGCCGTTGACGTCGAGGGCGAGGAGAGGCTCGTCATCGTCCAGGAGGTGGAGCGCCGCGCGCGTCTCGATACGGCCGGCGTCGAGGAGGTGGCGTCCGCCGTGCGCCAGGCCGTGGCGGCGGAGCATGAGCTGCAAGTCCACGAGGTCGTGCTCCTTCTCCAGGGCGGCATCCCCAAGACCTCCAGCGGCAAGATCCAGCGCCAGGCCTGCCGCCGGAGCTGGATGGCTGGCCTCGGCGATCTGCCGGTCGTCGGCCGCAGCGGCGCCGCGTCCCTGCCCGGCGCGGCGGGGGAGAACGGACCGGCCCTCGACCGCGCGTCTCTCCTCACGCTGCCGGCGGAGGAGCGGACGGCGGCGCTCGAAGCGTTCTTCCGCCACCGGATCGCCCGCCTCGCCGGCATCGATCCCGCCCGCATCGGGCCGGAGCAGCCGCTAACCGGGCTCGGCCTCGACTCGCTGATGTCGGTCGAGCTCAAAGCGGACGTGGAGGAGGGGTTCGGCGTCGAGATCGCGCTCACGGCGCTGCTCGCCGGGGCGACCCTCGGCGAGGTGGCGCAGGAGATCCTGGACCGGCTGGAGGAGGGGGCGTCCTGTGAGGCGCTGCTCGCGGCGGCCGGCGGCGGCGAGGGGGTGGACCTCCCCCTCTCCTTCGGGCAGCGCTCCCTCTGGTTCCTCTACCGCCTGGCTCCGGAGAGCGGGGCCTACCACATCGCGGCGGCGGTGCGCGTCCGGTCGCCTCTGGACACGGCGGCGCTCCGCCGCGCCTTCCAGGCCCTGACCCTCCGCCATCCGGCGCTGCGGACCGTGTTCGCGGAGGCCGCGGGCCAGCCCGTGCAGCGGGTCCTGGCCTCCCTGGAGCCGGACTTTGCCGTGGCCGACGCCTCCGCGCTCGACGAGGCGGCCCTGCGCGAGAGACTGGCGGACGAAGCCTGGGCCCCCTTCGATCTGACCGCGGGCCCGCTGCTCCGCGTGCGCGTCCTGGAGCGCTCCGGCGAGCACCTGCTGCTCGTCGCGGTCCATCACATCGTGGCGGACTTCTGGACCCTCGGCGTGCTGGCGCGGGAGCTGGGCGCCCTCTATGCCCAGGAGACCGGCGGACCCGTGGCCGGCCTCGCTCCGCTCCCCGTCACCTACGCCGACTACGTGGCCTGGCAGGAGCGCCTGCTCGCTGGTCCGGCAGGCGCCGCCCGCCTCGATCATTGGCTGGCGGAGCTGGGGAGCGGCGTGGCGGATCTCGACCTGCCGGCGGACCAACCGCGGCCTGCCGCGCAGAGCTGGCGCGGCGCCGCGGAGACGGCGCGGCTCGCTCCAGAGCTCATGGAGAACGCGCGCGCCTTCGCTCGTGAGCGGGGAACCACGTTCCACTCACTCCTCGTCGCCGCCTTTCAGACGCTGCTCCACCGCCTCTCGGGCCAGGAGACCGTCGCCGTCGGCTCGCCCGCGGCCGGGCGCACCTCCGCGGCCCTGCGTCCTCTCGCCGGCTATTTCGTCAATCCGGTCGTGCTGCGTGCCGACTGCGGGGACGATCCGGCGTTCGGGGATCTCCTGGAGCGGTCGCACCGCCGGGCTCTTCTGGCCCTGGAGAACCAGGACTACCCGTTCGTGCTCCTCGCAGAGCGGCTGCGCCCGTCCCGGGATCCCAGCCGGTCGCCCCTGTTCCAGGCGATGCTCGTGCTCTACACGGTGCTCGATCCGGCGTTGGAGACCCTTGCCTCGTTCGCGGTCGGGGCGCCCGGCGTGTCGCTCGAGCTTGGCGGTCTGCGCCTGGAGCCGTGCCCGCTGGAGACCCGCTGGGCGCAGCTCGACCTGACGCTCGCGGTGGTCGAGCGCGACGGCACCCTCTGTCTGCAGTACAGCACCGACTTGTTCACGCCGGCCACCGCGCGCCGGCTGCTCGGCCGTTTCGAGACCCTGCTGGCGGGCGGCGTGGCCGATCCGCGGCAGCGCGTCTCCGGCCTCCCCCTGTTGACCGCGGCGGAGGCCGGCCAGATCGCCGCCTGGAACGGGACCGGGGCGGATCTCGGAGCCGATGTCTGCATCCACCGGCTGGTAGAGGCGCAGGCCGCGCGGACGCCGGGCGCCGCGGCCCTCCGCTTCGAGGGGGAGGAGCTGACCTACGCCGAGCTGAACGCGCGCGCGAACCGGCTCGCCCGCCACCTGCGGCGCCTGGGCGTCGGCCCGGAGCACCTGGTGGGCGTCCGCCTGGAGCGGTCGCTCGACATGGTGTGTTGCCTGCTCGGCGTGCTCAAGGCCGGCGGCGCCTATGTGCCGCTCGATCCGTCGTACCCGGCGGAGCGCCTCGCCGCGATGATCGAGGACGCCGGCCTGCGCGTGATCCTCACGGAGGAGAGGCTGGCCGGCCTCCTGGCGGACGGGCCGGATCACGATCTGGATGATCTGGAGACGGGCGTCTCTCCCGATCATCTGGCCTACGCGATCTTCACCTCCGGCTCGACGGGCCGGCCCAAGGGCGTGATGAACGCCCACCGCGGTGTGGTGAACCGGCTGCGCTGGCTGCAGGCGGTGCATCCGCTCGGTGCGGACGACCGGGTGCTGCAGAAGACGCCATTCGGGTTCGACGTCTCGGTCTGGGAGTTCTTCTGGCCGCTCCTCTCTGGGGCTTGCCTGGTCATCGCCCGTCCGGAGGGGCATCAGGACCCGCGCTATCTGGTCCGGGTGCTGGCGGACGAGGAGGTCACGACAGCTCATTTCGTTCCCTCCATGCTCCAGGTCTTCCTGGAGGATCCGGATGTGGAGCGGTGTGCCGCCCTGCGCCGCGTGGTGTGTAGCGGCGAGGCGCTGCTCGCGGATCTCGTGGAGCGTTTCTTCGCGCGCCTCGGAGCGCGGCTCTTCAACCTCTACGGCCCGACCGAAGCGGCGATCGAGGTCACCGCCTGGGAGTGCGAGCGCGGCTCGCCGCGGCGCTCGATCCCGATCGGCCGGCCGATCGCCAACACCCGCATCCATCTCCTCGACGCACGGCGGCAGCCGGTGCCCGTGGGCGTGCCGGGGGAGCTCCACATCGGCGGCGTGCAGGTGGCCCGCGGCTATGTGGGGCGGCCGGCGCTGACCGCCGAGCGCTTCGTGCCGGACGCCGAGGGAGGAGACGCCGGGGCGCGCCTGTACCGCACGGGAGATCTGGCGCGCTGGACGCCGGACGGAGTCATCGAGTTCCTCGGCCGCATCGACCATCAGGTGAAGATCCGCGGTCTGCGCATCGAGCTCGGCGAGATCGAGGCGGCGTTGGCGGAGCAGCCCGGCCTGGCCGAGGTGGTCGTGCTCGCCCGCGAGGATGCGCCGGGCGACCGCCGGCTGGTGGCCTATCTGGTGGCGGAGGACGGCGCGCAGCCGCCCGTGCCGGCGGCTCTCCGCGATGCCCTGGCTGCGCGGCTGCCCGCCTACATGTTGCCGTCGGCTTTCGTGGCGCTGTCCGCCCTGCCGCTCCTGTCGAACGGCAAGGTCGACCGCAAGGCCCTGCCGGCGCCGGAGCGGCCGGCCGAGGCCGGGGATGCGGAGGCGCCGCGGACTCCGATCGAGGAGCTCATTGCCGGGATCTGGGCCGAGACCCTGGGCATCGAGAGCGTGGGGCTCCGCGACGACTTCTTCGACCTCGGCGGCCACTCGCTGCTGGCGACCCAGGTGATGTCGCGGCTGCGGGCTGCGCTGGGGATCGATCTGCCGCTCCGGGCGCTCTTCGAGGCGCCGACGGTCGCGGCGCTCGCCGGGCGGGTGGAGGAGGAGCGCCGGGCCGGTGCGGGGACGGGCGAGGCGCCGATCCCGGCCGTCTCGCACGCCGGCGAGGCGCCACTCTCCTCGGCGCAGGAGCGCCTCTGGTTCCTGGAGCAGATGCAGCCGGGCTCGCCGATGTACAACATGCCGGCGGCCGTGCGGGTGGACGGGGAGCTCCGGCCCGCCGTGTTAGAGCGGTCGCTGGCCGAGGTCGTGGCGCGGCACGAGGCGCTGCGCACGGTCTTTGCCGAGTGGGGTGGCCGGCCGGTGCAGATCGTGGCGCCCCGGCTGGAGGTGCGCCTCCCGGTGGTCGACCTGGCGGGGCTCCCCGCGAAGGCCGCGGACGTGGAGGCGCGCGACCTGGCGGCGGCGTGGGCGCGCCGTCCGTTCGACCTGGCGCAGGGGCCGCTGCTGCGGACCGCCTTGCTGCGGCGCGGCCCGGCCGAGCACACGATCCTGTTCAACCTGCACCACCTGGTCGGCGACGGCTGGTCGCTCGGGGTGATCGTCCGCGAATTGGCGGCGCTTTACTCCGGATCACCCCTCTCGGCGCCATCTCTCCAGTACGCCGACTTCGCGGTCTGGCAGCGGGAGCGGCTGGCCGGCGGTGCCGCGGACGGCGACCTGGCCTGGTGGCGGGAGCGGCTGGCCGGCGCGCCGACCGTCACCGGGCTGCCGGCCGACCGGCCGCGGCCGGCTTCACGCAACTTCCGCGGCGCGGTCGTGGCGTCCCTGCTGCCGCAGGAGGCGCTGCGCCGGGTGCGCGCCCTCTGCCGGCGCGAGGGGGCGACGCTGCACATGGCCGTGCTCGCGGCCTTCGACGCCCTGGTCTTCCGCCTGACCGGCCAGGAGGACCTGGTCCTCGGCGTGCCGGTCGCCAACCGCAACCGGGTGGAGACGGAAGGGGTCGTCGGCCTCTTCGTCAACACGCTGGCGGTGCGGGTGGAGCTGTCCGGGGATCTCACGGTCCGCGATCTCCTGGCGCGGGTGCGCCGCGCGTCCCTGGACGCCCATGCACATCAGGATCTCCCATTCGAGAGGGTGGTGCAGGCGGTCGCGGCGCGCGACCTCGGCCACGACCCGCTGGTCCAGACCATGGTGGCGCTGCAGAACATGCCGGTGCCGCCGCTCGACTTCGCCGGGCTCTCCCTGCGCCCGCTCCCGCTGGAGAGCGCCACGGCGCGCCTCGATCTCACGGTCTCGCTGGAGGAGGCGCCGGAGGGTCTGCAGGGGTGGTGGGAGCTGTCCCTGGACCTGTTCGACCGCGTCACGGTCGAACGCCTGGCCTCTCACTTCCACACCCTCCTCCTGGCCGCAGCGGAGCGGCCGGTCGAGCGGCTGGACGAGCTGCCGTTCCTGAGCGATGCCGAGCGGGCGCAGCTCCTGACCGAGTGGGGTCCGGGCGCGGCGCGTCCGGTCTCCCCGGTGCCAGTGCATCTCCGTGTGGACGCGCAGGCGGAACGCGCTCCCGGCGCGCTTGCCATCGCCGCCGGAGACCGCCGCCTGACCTACGGCGAGCTCGTCGAGCGCGCCGGGAGCCTGGCGCTCCGCTTACACGAGGCGGGCGTGGAGCCCGAGGCGCCGGTCGCCCTCTGGCTGGAGCGGTCGATCCCCCTGCCGGTGGCGGCCCTGGGCATCCTGCTGTCCGGGGCTGCCTACCTCCCCCTCGATCCCGCCTGGCCGCCGGAGCACTTGGTGTACGTGCTGGCCGACTCCGGAGCCCGCGTGCTGGTCACCACCCACGCGCTGGCTGCAAATCTGCCGGAGACGGCGGTGCCGGTGCTCCTCCTTGACGAGGACGGCCGGCTCGCGGACGCTCCGGAGGGCGCGGCCCCGCGGGCCGATGCCGATCCCGAGAGCCTGGCGTATGTCATCTATACCTCGGGCTCGACAGGGCTGCCCAAGGGGACGGCGCTGCGGCACGCCGGCCTGTCCAACCTCCTGGCCTGGCATCAGGCGGCTTACGGCGTGGGGCCGGAGGACAGGGCGACGCTGATCGCGGGCCCGGGCTTCGACGCTTCGGTCTGGGAAGTCTGGCCCGGTCTCACCACGGGAGCGAGCCTGCACGTGCCGCCGCCGGATGCCGTGTCCGACCCGGCGCGGCTGGTGGCCTGGCTGGCCGAGGACAGGATCACCCTCTGCTTCCTGCCGACCCCGCTCGCCGAGGCGGTTCTGGCCGAGCCCCGACCCGCGGAGCTGCGCCTGCGCGCGCTGCTGACCGGCGGCGACCGGCTGCACCTCCGGCCGCAGGGGCTCCCGTTCGCCCTGGTCAACCACTACGGTCCGACCGAGAGCACGGTCGTGGCAACCTGGGGCGAGGTGGCGGAGGCGGGGGCGGGCCTGCCGTCAATCGGCCGCCCGGTGGACAACACCCAGGCGTACGTCCTCGACCGCGGGCTCCGGCCGCTGCCGGCCGGCGTGCCGGGCGAGCTCTGCTTGGGCGGCGGCAGCTTGGCGCGCGGCTATCTCGGGCGTCCGGAGCTGACCGCGGAACGGTTCGTGCCCGATCCGCAGGGCGAGGGGAGCCGGCTCTACCGGACGGGCGATCTGGTGCGCTGGCTGCCCGATGGCCGGCTCGACTTCCTGGGGCGGATCGATCAGCAGGTCAAGGTGCGAGGCTTCCGCATCGAGCTCGGAGAGATCGAGGCGGTCCTCGCGGCCGGCCCGGATGTCCGGGAGGCCGCGGTGCTGGCATTGGGCGAAGGAGATGCGCGGCGCCTCGTTGCCTGGGTCGTCGCAGCACCGGGCTGCCCGTTCGACGCCGCGGCCCTGCGCCGCCGGCTGCGCGAGCGCCTGCCGGAGCCGATGGTGCCGGCCGCCTTCGTGGAGCTGGAAGCGCTGCCGCTGACTCCGAACGGCAAGGTGGACCGCCGCGCCCTGGCCGCGCTGGCGCCAGACGAGGAGCGGGAGAGCGAGGCGGCGCCGCGGACGCCGGTGGAGGAGCTCCTCGCCACCCTCTGGGCTTCCGTGCTGGGCCGCGACCGGGTCGGCCTCCACGACAGCTTCTTCGATCTGGGCGGCCATTCGCTGCTCGCCACGCGGCTGGCGTCGCGGGTGCGCGAGGCGTTCGGCGTGGAGCTGCCGGTGCGGGCGCTCTTCGAGGCGCCGACCGTGGCGGCGCTGGCCGGACGCATCGAGGCCCTACTGGCGGGTCCGCGCGAGACCGCGCCGCTGCTGAAGCCCGCGCTGCGCACCGTCGATCCGCCCCTCTCCTTCGCCCAGGAGCGGCTGTGGTTCCTCGACCGCCTGGAGCCGGGGAGCCCGCTCTACAACATCCCGGTCGGGGTGCGGCTGCGCGGCACGCTTGATCCTGCCGCGCTCGCCGTGGCGCTGGGCGAGATCGTGCGCCGGCACGAGGCGCTGCGCACGCGCTTCGCCGAGACCGCGGCCGGACCGGTGCAGAGGATCGACCCGGCGGCGCTGGTGCCGCTGCCGCTGATCGACTTGTGCAGTCTGCCCGAGGCGGCGCGGCGCGCGCAGGCCGGTGCCCTGGCGCGCGAGGAGGCCGGGCGGCCGTTCGATCTGTCGGCGGGGCCGCTACTGCGGACCCGGCTGCTGCGTCTGGACGGAGCCGAGCACCGGCTGCTGCTGACCGTGCACCACATCGCCGCCGACGGCTGGTCGATGGGCGTGCTGGTGCGCGAGCTGTCGGCGCTCTACCGGGCGGCGGCCGCAGGCGAGGCCTCGCCGCTGCCGGAGCTGCCGGTGCAATACGCCGACTTCGCGGTCTGGCAGCGCGAATGGTTGCAGGCGGGGGAGCTGGAGCGCCAGGTCGCCTGGTGGCGCGAGCGTCTGGCGGGCGTGCCGGAGAGCCTGGATCTCCCGGTGGACCGGCCGCGGCCCGCGCTGCGCCTGCACCGGGGCGGCGTGCGCTCGGCCGCGCTGCCGGCCGCGGCGGCGCTGGGCGTCCGGGAGATGGCGCGGCGGACCGGCGCCACGCCGTTCATGGTCCTGCTCGCCGGTCTGGAGGCCCTCCTCGGCCGGATGAGCGGCCAGACCGACCTCGCGGTCGGCACGCCGATCGCCAACCGCACGCAGGTGGAGACGGAGGAGCTGATCGGGTTCTTCGTCAACACGCTCGTGCTGCGCGGCGACCTCTCCGGCGATCCCGGATTCGGCGAGCTCGTCGCCCGGGCACGGACGGCGGCTCTGGGCGCCTATGCCCATCAGGCGGTTCCGTTCGAGAAGCTCGTCGAGGCGCTGGCGCCCGGCCGCGACCTTGGCGCCACGCCGCTCTTCCAGGTGCTGTTCGTCCTGCAGAACGCTCCGCTGCCTGCCCTGGAGCTGCCCGGGCTTGAGCTGGAGCCGTTCGACGTCCATACCGGCCGGGCCAAGCTCGACCTGACCCTGGCCATCATGGAGATGGGGGAGGGCTTCGGCCTCTCGCTGGAGCACGACGCGGAGCTGTTCGACGGAGCCACGGCCGAGCGCCTGCTGGCGCGCTTCGCGATCCTGCTGGCCGGCGCCGTGGAGTCGCCCGGGATCCCGCTGTCGCGGCTGCCCGTGATGCCCGCGGCCGAGCGCGCACAGCTCCTCCACGAGTGGGCCGACGGCGGAGTCGAAATCGGCTCTCCCGAGCTGCTGCAGGCCCGCTTCCAGCGCCGGGCGGCGGAGCGTCCGCAGGCGGTCGCCGTGCGCTGCGGCGGCGACGAGCTGACCTACGGCGACCTCGACCGGCGCGCCAACCGGCTGGCCCGCCGCCTGCGCGCCCTCGGCGTCGGTCCGGAGGAGCGGGTGGGCGTCTGCCTGGAGCGGAGCCCCGAGCTGATCGCGGCGCTCTTCGGCGTGCTCAAGGCGGGCGGCGCCTACGTGCCCATGGATCCCGCCTATCCCGCGGAGCGCCTCGCCTTCATGGCCGAGGACGCCGCCGCGCGGATCGTCGTCACCCCGGAGCTCCTGCAGGAGGCGGACGCGCCGGACGCGACCGCGCCGGAGCACGGCGCGCTCCCCGCGAGCCCGGCCTACGTGATCTACACCTCGGGCTCGACCGGCCGCCCCAAGGGCGTGGCGATCACCCATGCGAACGCCTCGGCCCTGATCTCCTGGGCCGAAGGGGTGCTCACCGCCGAGGAGCTGTCCGGCGTGCTGGCGGCGACCTCGGTCTGCTTCGACCTGTCGGTCTTCGAGATCTTCGTGCCGCTCTCCCTGGGCGGCACGGTGATCCTGGCCCCGGACGCCCTCCACCTGCCGCGGCTGCCGGATGCGGACCGGGTGCGGCTGGTCAACACCGTGCCGTCGGCGATGGCCGAGCTGGTGCGCACGGGCGGCGTGCCGCGGTCGGTGCGGACGGTGAATCTCGCGGGCGAGCCGCTGCCGCGGCGCCTGGCCGAGGACCTCCATGCCCTGGGTGTGGAGCGGGTGCTCGACCTGTACGGCCCGTCGGAGGACACGACGTACTCGACGGGCGCGGCGGTGGTCCGGGGCGAGGAGCGGGCGCCGGCGATCGGCCGCCCGATCGCGGGCACCCAGGCCTACGTGCTGGACCGCGCGGGTGAGCTGGCGCCGGTGGGTGTGCCCGGAGAGCTGTACCTGGCGGGCGCTGGCCTGGCGCGGGGCTACCTCGGGCGGCCGGAGCTGACGGCGGAGCGGTTCGTGCCGAATCCGTTCGGAGCCGGTGACAGGCTCTATCGCACGGGCGACCTGGTGCGCTGGCTGGCGGACGGCCGCCTCGACTACCTGGGGCGGCTGGACCATCAGGTCAAGGTGCGCGGCTTCCGCATCGAGCTGGGCGAGATCGAGGCCGTGCTGCGATCCCTCCCCGGCGTGCGGGACGCCGCTGTGCTCGCTGCGGGCGAGGGCTCCGAGCGGCGGCTGGTGGCGTACGTGGCGGCGTCGCAGCTGGCAAGCGGCGAGCTGCGGTCCCATCTGCGGGAGCGGCTGCCGGAGCACATGGTGCCGTCGGCGTTCGTGGAGGTGGAGGCGCTGCCGCTGACGTCCAACGGCAAGGTCGACCGCAAGGCCCTGGTGGCGCTGGCGCCCGCGGGGGAGGAGCCGGTGGGGGAGACGGCGGCGCGCACGCCGGTGGAGGAGCTACTGGCCGGGATCTGGGCCGGCGTCCTGGGCCGCGAGCGGGTGGGCGTCCACGACGGCTTCTTCGAGCTGGGCGGCCATTCGCTCCTCGCCACGCGGGTGGTGTCGCGGGTGCGCGAGGCGTTCGGCGTGGAGCTGCCGCTGCGGGCGCTGTTCGAGACGCCGACCGTGGCCGCCCTGGCCGAGCGGGTCGAGGTGCTGCTGGCGGGTCCGGTGGAGACGGCGCTGCCGCTCCGTCCGGTGCCGCGCGGCGGCACCCTCCCCCTGTCCTTCGCCCAGGAGAGGCTCTGGTTCCTCGACCAGCTCGAGCCGGGGAGCCCGCTCTACAACATCCCGGTGGGCGTGCGCCTGTACGGCCGGCTCGACCGCGCGGCGCTCGCCGTGGCTCTCAGCGAAATCGTGCGCCGGCACGAGACGCTGCGCGCCCGCTTCGCCGGCACCGCGGCCGGGCCGGTGCAGACCACCGCACCGGCGGCTCCGCTGCCGCTGCCCGAGGTCGACCTGCGCGCTCTTCCGGAGGGGGAGAGGGAGGCCCGGGCCGGGGACCTGGTGCGGACCGAGGCGGCGCGCCCGTTCGACCTGTCGGCCGGACCGCTCCTGCGCGCGCTCCTCCTGCGTCTGGACGAGGCCGAGCACCGGTTGCTCCTGACGGTGCACCACATCGCGGCGGACGGCTGGTCCCTGGGCGTGCTGGTCGGCGAGCTGTCGGCCCTCTACCGCTCCATCGCGGCGGGCGAGGCCAGCCCGCTGCCCGGGCTGCCGGTGCAGTACGCCGATTTCGCGGCCTGGCAGCGGCAGTGGCTGCAGGGCGAGGATCTGGAGCGCCAGATCGGCTGGTGGCGCGAGCAGCTCTCCGGCGCGCCGGAGCTTCTCGACCTCCCGACGGACCGGCCGCGGCCAGCGGTGCGCTCGTCCCGCGGCGGCGTGCGGGCGGCGGTCCTGCCCGCGGATCTGACGCAGGGGGTGCGGGCGCTGGCGCGGGAGGCCGGCGCGACGCCGTTCATGGTCCTCCTGGCGGCGCTGCAGGCCCTGCTCGGCCGGATGAGCGGGCAGACCGACCTCGCCGTGGGGACGCCGATCGCCGGCCGCACCCGGAGCGAGACGGAGGGGCTCATCGGGCTCTTCGTCAACACGCTCGCGTTGCGCGGAAATCTGGCGGGCGACCCCTCCTTCGCCATGCTGGTGGAGCAGGCGCGGACCGTCGCCCTGGGGGCCTACGCGCACCAGTCGCTGCCATTCGAAAAGTTGGTCGAGGCGCTCGCGCCGGAGCGCGATCTCGGAGCTACGCCGCTCGTTCAGGCGATGCTGGTCTTCCAGAATGCTCCTCTGCCGGCGCTGGAGCTGCCGGATCTCGCAATCGCCCCCTTCGACGTCCACACCGGACAGGCCAAGATGGACCTGACCCTCACCGTCCTCGAAGAGGGAGATCGCTTCCGCGCGCTGATGACCTATGCCGCCGACCTGTTCGACGCGGCGACGGCCGGGCGCGTCCTCGACCGCCTGCAGGCCCTGCTCGCCGCGGCCGCGGCCGATCCGCGGCGGCCGCTGTCGCTGTTGCCGGCGATGAGCGAGACCGAGCTCCACCAGGTCGTCCGCGAATGGAACGACCCGGGCGAGCCGGACCGGCCGCGCTGCTTCCACGAGCGGTTCGAGGAACAGGCCGACCGCGCTCCGGAGGCGCCGGCCCTGGCGTACGAGGGGACCGTCCTCACCTACGCCGAGGTCGACGCGCGCGCCAACCGGCTGGCCCGCCACCTGCGCGGCCTCCTCGACGAGCTGGGTGCCGCCGCTCCCGGCGTCCCGGTCGCGATCTGCCTCGAACGCTCGCTCGACGCCGTCGTCGCGATCCTGGCGGTCCACAAGGCGGGCGCCGCGTATCTCCCCCTCGATCCGGCCTACCCGCGGGAGCGGCTGGCCTTCCTGCTGGCCGACGCCGGAGCGCCCGTGGTCGTGACGGCTCCGGCGCAGAGCCATCAGTTGCCGGAGAACGGCCCGCGGCAGGTCTGTCTCGAAGGAGAGAGCGCGGCGGTCGCCAGCCTCCCGGCGCAGCGGCTGACTCCGGCGGTGCTCCCGGAGAGCCTGGCCTACGTCATCTACACGTCGGGCTCCACGGGGCGCGCCAAGGGGGTGGGCGTCGAGCACCGGCACCTCGCGGCCTATCTGGAGGGCGTGCTGGAGCGGCTGGCCGTGCCCGCGGGGGCGGCGTTCGCCACCGTCTCGACCCTGGCGGCGGACCTCGGCCATACCGTGGTTTTCGGCGCGCTGGCGAGCGGCGGCTGCCTCCACGTCATCGCGCAGGAGCGGGTCCACGATCCGGAGCGGTTCGCCGAGTACTGCGTTCGCCATCCGATCGACGTCCTGAAGATCGTGCCGTCGCATCTGGAGTCGCTGCTGGCGGCCTCGCAGCCGGAGCGCGTGCTGCCCCGGCGGAGGCTGGTGCTCGGCGGCGAGGCGTCGAGCCAGGCCCTGGTGCGGCGCGTGCGGTCGCTCGTGCCGGGCTGCGAGGTCTTCAACCACTACGGCCCGACCGAGACCACGGTGGGCGTGCTCGCGGGGCGCGTCGACGCCGCGGGGTCCGGCGCCACCGTGCCGCTCGGCCGTCCGCTGGCCGGCGCGCACATCCATCTCCTCGACGCGGCGGAGCGGCCGGTGCCGATCGGCGTGGCGGGCGAGGTCTGGATCGGCGGCGCCGGCGTAGCCCGCGGCTACGCCGGCCGTCCCGACCTGACGGCGGAGCGCTTCCGGCCCGACGGCGAGAGCGGCGCCCCGGGGTCGCGCCTCTATCGCACCGGCGATCTGGCGCGGCGCCTGGCGGACGGCCGGATCGAGTTCCTGGGCCGCATCGACCACCAGGTGAAGCTGCGCGGCTTCCGCATCGAGCTGGAGGAGGTCGAAGCCGTGCTCGCCGCGCTGCCGGGGGTCCGCGAGGCCGCCGCCGTCGTGCGGGAGGACGTTCCGGGCGACCGCCGGCTCGTGGCCTATGCGGCCGTGGAGGAGCCCCGCCCCTCGGCCGCGGACCTGCGCGCCGGCCTCGAGGCGGCGCTCCCCGGCTACATGGTCCCGTCGCACCTGGTGCTGCTCGAACGGCTGCCGCTGACCCCCAACGGCAAGCTGGACCGGCGCGCCCTGCCGGCGCCGGTGCCCGGAGCCGAGCCGGCCGCGGCTCCGGCGGCGCCCGATCCGGTCGATCCGATCACGGAGCTTCTGGCCGGGCTGTGGGCCGAGGTCCTCGGCGTGGAGCGGGTCGGCCCCGACGGCGACTTCTTCGCCCTGGGCGGTCACTCGCTGCTCGCCACCCGCCTGGTCTCGCGGATCCGTTCCACCTTCCGCGCCGAGGTTCCGGTCCGGACGCTCTTCGAGGCCCCGACGCCGGCGGCGATGGCGTCGCGGATCGACGCCGCCCGGGGCGTGGAGCTGCCGCCGCCGGTGACGCCGGCTCCGGCCGGCGCGCCGCGCCCCCTCTCGTTCGCGCAGGAGCGGCTGTGGTTCCTGGAGCAGCTCGAGCCGGGGCTGCCGGCCTACAACCTGCCGTACCACGGCCGCCTCCGCGGGCCGCTGGCACCCGCCGTCCTGGCGGCCGGCCTGGGCGAAATCGCCCGGCGTCACGAGGTCCTGCGCACCGCCTTCGCCGCCACGGCGGAGGGGCCGGCCACCGTGGTCGCGCCCGCGGCGGGCGCCGCGGCGCTGCCGGTGATCGATCTGGCGGCGCTGCCGGCGGATCTCCGGGAGGCCGAGGCGCGCCGCCGCTCGTGGGAGGAGGCGGCGCGGCCGTTCGATCTCGGCGCGGCGCCGCTCTGGCGGTGCTCGCTGGTGCGCCTGGGCGGCGAGGACCACCTCCTCCTGCTGACCCTGCACCACATCGTGTCCGACGCCTGGTCGCGCGGCGTGCTCCTGGCCGAGTTGGAGGCTCTCTATACCGCCGGCGCGGCTGGTGCGCCGTCCCCCCTGGCCGAGCTGTCTGTGCAGTACGGCGACTTCGCGGCCTGGCAGCGCCGGTGGCTCGCGGACGGCGGGCTAGAGCCGCAGCTCACCTGGTGGACGGCCCGCCTGGCCGGAGGGCCGGCGCCGCTCGAGCTGCCGCTCGACCGTCCGCGGCCCGCCGCGCCGCGCCGCTCGGGCGGGGTGCGCCGCGCCGTGTTCCCGGCCCGTCTGCCGCGCCGGCTGGGCGTCACGCCGTTCATGCTCTTCCTCGCCGCGTTCCAGGCCCTGCTCGCCCGCCTGTGCGATCAGACCGACGTGGCCGTGGGCTCGCCCATCGCCAACCGCAACCGGAGCGAGGTCGAGCCCCTGATCGGCTTCTTCGTGAACACGCTCGTCTACCGCACGGACCTCGCGGGCGATCCGGGCTTCGGAGAGATCCTCGATCGCGTGCGCGAGCTGGCCCTCGGCGCCTACGCGCACCAGGACCTGCCGTTCGAGAAGCTGGTCGAAGCCGTGGCCCCCGAGCGCGACCTGGCGCGGTCGCCTCTGTTCCAGGCGCTGCTCGTGGTGCAGAACGCACCCCAGCCGGCCTCCACTCTGGGCGGCGCGGTCCTGGAGCCGTTCGAGGTCCACGCGGGCCGCGTCAAGTTCGATCTGACGCTGACCGTGGAGGAGACGGCGGAGGGCTTCGCCCTCGCGCTGGAGCACGACGCGGAGCTGTTCGACGGCGCCACGGCCGAGCGCCTGCTGGCGCGCCTGGGCGCCTTGCTGGCCGCGGCCGTGGAGTCGCCTGAGATCCCGCTGTCGCGGCTGCCGGTGATGCCCGCGGCCGAGCGCGCACAGCTCCTCCACGAGTGGGCCGACGGCGGAGTCGAAATCGGGGCTCCCGAGCTGTTGCAGGCCCGCTTCGAGCGCCGGGCGACGGAGCGTCCGCAGGCGGTCGCCGTGCGCTGCGGCGGCGCCGAGCTGACCTACGGCGACCTCGACCGGCGGGCCAACCGGCTGGCCCGTCGCCTGCGCGCCCTCGGCGTCGGTCCGGAGGAGCGGGTGGGCGTCTGCCTGGAGCGGAGCCCGGAGCTGATCGTGGCGCTCTTCGGCGTGCTCAAGGGGGGCGGCGCCTACGTGCCCATGGACCCGGCCTATCCGGCGGAGCGCCTGGCCTTCATGGCCGAGGACGCCGCCGCGCGCATCGTCGTCACCCCGGAGCTCCTGCAGGATGCAGAGGCGCCGGACGAGACCGCGCCGGCCTGCGGCGCTCTCCCCGCGAGCCCGGCCTACGTGATCTACACCTCGGGCTCGACCGGCCGTCCCAAGGGCGTGGCGATCACCCATGCGAACGCCTCGGCCCTGATCTCCTGGGCCGAAGGGGTGTTCACCGCCGAGGAGCTGTCCGGCGTGCTGGCGGCGACCTCGGTCTGCTTCGACCTGTCGGTCTTCGAGATCTTCGTCCCGCTCTCGCTCGGCGGCACCGTGATCCTGGCGCCGGATGTGCTCCACCTGCCGCGGCTGCCGGAGGCGGACCGGGTGCGGCTGGTCAACACCGTGCCGTCGGCGATGGCGGAGCTGGTGCGCACCGGGGGCGTGCCGCGGTCGGTGCGGACGGTGAATCTCGCGGGCGAGCCGCTGCCGCGGCGCCTGGCCGAGGACCTCCATGCCCTGGGCGTGGAGCGGGTGCTCGACCTGTACGGCCCGTCGGAGGACACGACGTACTCGACGGGCGCGGCGGTGGTCCGGGGCGAGGAGCGGGCGCCGGCGATCGGCCGTCCCATCTCCGGCACGCAGGCCTGGGTGCTGGACCGCGCGGGAGAGCTGGTGCCGGCGGGAGTCCCCGGAGAGCTGTACCTGGCAGGCGCGGGCCTGGCGCGCGGCTACCTGGGACGGCCGGAGCTGACGGCGGAGCGGTTCGTGCCGAATCCGTTCGGAGCCGGTGACAGGCTCTACCGCACGGGGGATCTGGTGCGCTGGCTGGCCGATGGCCGCCTCGACTACCTCGGCCGGTTGGACAACCAGGTCAAGTTGCGCGGCTTCCGCATCGAGCTGGGCGAGATCGAGACGGCGCTTCTGGCCATCGAAGAGGTGCGCGAGGCAGCCGTCGTGGTGCGCGAAGGGCGTCTGGTCGCCTATGTGGTAACTGGCCTCGCCGCTGCCGAGCTGCGCCGGTCGTTGCGCGAGCGGCTGCCGGAGTACATGGTGCCCTGGATCTTCGTGGCGCTTGCGGCGCTCCCCTTGAACCCGAACGGCAAGGTGGACCGGAAGGCCCTGCCGGCGCCAGAGCCGCAGAGCTCTCCGGATACCGGTCTCGCGCCGCGCACGCCGGTCGAAGAGGTGCTGGCGGGCATCTGGGCCGAGGTTCTCGGTCTCGAACGGGTGGGCGCCGACGCCTCGTTCTTCGACCTTGGAGGTCACTCGCTGCTGGCGACCCGGGTGATATCGCGTCTGCGCAGTACCTTCGGAATCGAGATGCCGCTGCGCGAGCTGTTCGCGGCGCCGCGGCTCGCGGAACTCGCCGCCCGGATCGAGGAAGTCCTGCGCGCCGGCACGCAACAGCGCACCCCGCCTCTTGTTGCGGTGCCGCGCACGGAAGCCCTCCCCTTGTCCTTTGCCCAGCAAAGGCTCTGGTTCATCGACCAGCTCGAACCCGGCAGCCCGCTCTACAACATGCCGGTGGCGGTTCGCGTCGAAGGGCCTCTGCTCGTCGCGGTGCTGCGATGCGCATTGAGCGAGATCGTGCGCCGGCACGAGGCCTTACGCACGATCTTCGCCGTGCGGGAGGGCGTGCCGGTGCAGGTGATTCAGCCGGCGGAGCCCTTCTTCCTGCCCCTGGTGGATCTCGCGGGCCTGCCGGGCCTGTCTGATCTGTCGGATCGGTCCGATCGGTCGGATCGGTCGGATCTCCAGGCCCGGCAGGCCCAGGCTCTGGTGTCCGACGAGGCCGACCGCCCCTTCGACCTCACCCGTGGTCCCCTGCTGCGCGCCGTGCTGTTGCGGCTCTCCGCGGAAGACCACGTCCTCGCCCTGACCCTGCACCACATCGCGAGCGACGGTTGGTCCAAAGGCATCCTGGTCCGCGAGGTCACGGCACTGTATACGGCATTTGCCGCCGGTCTGCCGTCCCCTCTGCCCGAGCTGCCGGTGCAGTACGCAGACTTCGCGGTGTGGCAAAGCTCCTGGTTGCGCGGCGAGGTCCTGGAGAGCGAGATCTCGTTCTGGCGCCGGCAGCTCGCGGGTCTGCCGCCCCGCTTGGAGCTCCCCACCGACCGCCCCCGGCCCGCGGTGCAGAGCTTCCGGGGAGCGATACGCCCCGTGCGGCTGCCGTCCGGTCTCACACGCCAAGTGGAGGCCTTGAGCCGGCGTGAGGGGGCCACGCCCTTCATGGTGCTGCTGGCCGGATTCCAGGCTCTCCTGGCGAGGTACAGCGGGCAGAACGAGCTCGCGGTCGGTACGCCGGTGGCCGGACGCAACCGGGTTGAGATCGAGCCACTGATCGGGTTCTTTGTCAACACGCTGGTGCTGCGCGGCGATCTGACGGACGACAGGACCGGTGAGCCTTCATTCCGGGAGCTGCTCGGCCGGGTCCGCGAGACCTCCCTGGACGCGTACCTCCACCAAGACCTGCCGTTCGAGAAGCTCGTCCAGGAGCTCCTGCCGGAGAGAAGCCTCACACAGACACCCCTCGTCCAGGTGATGTTCGCTCTGCAGAATGCTCCCGCCTCCAGCCTGGAGATCCGGAACCTGCGTCTCTGGCCGATGAGCGAGGCCAGGACCACGGCGAAATTCGATCTCACCCTGAGCCTCGAGGTGTGCGACGGCGGGCTCGGCGGGACGGCAGAGTACGCCACCGATCTTTTCGACCACACGACCATCGATCGCCTGCTCGGGTGCTTCGAGCGGCTGGTCGCAGAGGCTGCCGCCATCCCGGACCTGTCCGCCCTGGCGCTGCCGCTGCTCTCCGCGGCCGAGCGCCACCAGCTCCTGACCGAGTGGAACGACACCGCGGTGCCGCCCTCGCGAGGTCTCCTTCTGCACACCCTTTTCGAGGCCCGGGCGGCCCGCACCCCGGATGCGCCGGCCGCCATCTTCGCGGGGAAGGCTCTCACCTATGCCGAGCTCGACGTCCGTGCGGACCGGCTGGCGCGCCATCTGCGAGAGCTGGGCTGCGGACCAGAAAGCCGCGCCGGCATCGCCCTCGAGCGATCCCTCGACCTCGTCGTGGCACTCCTCGGGGTGCTCAAGGCGGGAGCCGCCTACGTACCGCTCGACCCCGGCTACCCCCGGGAACGCCTGGCCTTCGTGCTGGAGGACGCCGCACCACGGGTGCTGATCACCGAGACGCATCTGCTCGCCGCGCTCCCCCCGACTCACGGAGAGGTCCTCTGTCTGGACGCCGGGCCCATCGACCGCAGCCCGGTCGACCGGGAGGGCGGCGTGCCGCTTCTCATGGACGATCGCCAACTCGCCTACCTCCTCTACACGTCGGGCTCGACGGGCCGCCCCAAAGGTGTGGGGATTCCCCATCAGGCTCTGGTCAACTTCCTTGGCTCGATGCGGTTGCGCCCGGGCTTCGCGCCGGGGGAGCGGCTGCTCGCCGTCACCTCGCTCGCCTTCGACATCGCCGCGCTGGAGATCTTCCTTCCCTTGACGACCGGCGGCTGTGTCGAGCTGGCCAGTCGGGAGGAGGCCGCGGACGGCGCGCTCCTCGCGGCCCGGCTCCGCGCCTCGGGAGCCAGCCTGATGCAGGCGACCCCGGCGACATGGCGGATGCTCCTCGACGCGGGTTGGGCCGGCGATCCCGGTCTGCGGGCGCTCTGCGGCGGCGAGGCGCTCCCTCGCGAGCTGGCGGCGTCCCTGGCCGGCCGCACCCGGGAGCTGTGGAACCTCTACGGCCCCACCGAAACCACGGTCTGGTCGGCCATCGCGCACATCCGGCCGGGAGAGACAGGCCCGGTCTCGATCGGCCGGCCCATCGCCGACACCCGGATCCATCTGCTCGACCGGGAGCTTCAGACCGTGCCCCTCGGAGTGCCCGGCGAGCTCTGGATCGGCGGCGCAGGCGTCGCGCGAGGCTATCTGGGCCGGCCGGACCTGACGGCCGAGCGCTTCCTGCCGGAGCCATACACGGCCGAGCCAGGCGCCCGGATGTACCGCACGGGCGACCTGGCACGCCGGACGGTCGGGGGAGAGCTGGAGTTCCTCGGCCGCATCGACCATCAGGTCAAGATCCGGGGATTCCGGATCGAGCTGGAGGAGATCGAGGCCCGTCTCGACGAGCATCCGGCGGTGCTCCAGAGCGTCGTCATGGCGCGCGAGGACGTTCCGGGCGACCGGCGGCTGGTCGCCTACGTGCTGCAGAGCCCGGCCCATGACCGACTGGAGAGCGAGGCGCAATCCGAGCAGGTGTCGCAGTGGGGCCAGGTCTGGGAGAACGTCTATCAGGAAGAGGCCTGCGCTTCCGATCCGACGTTCAACATCGTCGGCTGGAAGAGCTCGTACACCGGTCTCCCGATCCCCCGGAAGGAGATGGAGGACTGGCTGGAGGAGACGGTCGGCCGCATCCTCTCGCTCTCCCCGCGCCGGGTTCTGGAGATCGGCTGTGGCACCGGCATGGTCCTGTTCCGGGTCGCGCCGGGCTGCGAGCACTACACCGGCACGGACATCTCCGGCCGGGCCCTGGAGCACATCGAGCGCCAGCTCGGCCGGCTGGAGGGGGTCCACTCCCGTGTCCGGCTTCTGCGGCGTCCAGCCGAGCAGTTCGAAGGGCTGGAGAGCGACTCCTTCGACACCGTGGTCGTGAACTCCGTGGCGCAGTACTTCCCGAGCGCCGACTACCTGGCCGAGGTGCTCACACAGGCCGTGAACGTGGTGCGGCCCGGGGGCTCGATCTTCCTGGGCGACGTACGCAGCCTGCCTCTGCTCGAGGCGTTCCACACCTCTCTGGAGCTCTTCCGCGAGAGCCCGGAGATGCCGTTGCCGGACCTGCGCCAGAAGGTCCTGGTCCGCCGCCTGCACGAGAACGAGCTGGTCATCGATCCTGCCTTTTTCGCCGCCCTGCAGCAGCGCCTGTCGAAGATCATCCGGGTGGAGGTCCACCCGAAGCGGGGGCGGGTCCGCAACGAGCTGACCGGCTTCCGCTATCAGGCCGTGCTGCGGATCGGGGATCCCGCGCAACCGCGGGAAGAGCCGGAGGAGATCACCTGGCTCGACTGGCGAGCCGGGGAGCTCTCTCTCGCCTCGCTCCGGCGGCTCCTGGAGCAGGGCGGTCCCGAGATCCTGGGTCTGCGCAACGTGCCGAACGCCCGGGTGGCCGAGCATGTCGCCGCCGCCCGGTTGCTCTTCGAAGCGACCGAGGGGATCGAGACCGCCGGCGACCTCCGCCAGCGGGCCGCCGCCGCGGCGGCCGGGGCGGTCGAGCCTCAGGATCTCTGGGATCTCGGCCTGGAGCTGCCCTACGACGTGGAGTTGGGCTGGGCCTCCTCGGAGCCCGAAGGCTGCCTCGACGCGTTGCTGCGGCAACGAGGCGGCGCGGGCCCGATCTCCGCCCTGTTACCGGCACCCCAGACCGCGTTTGCGACGCGCCCGCTCGGCCAATTCACCAGCAATCCGATGCAGGGGCAATTCGCCCGCCGCATCGCACCCGAGCTCCGCGCCTTCCTGGCGGAGACATTGCCCGAATACATGGTGCCCTCCTCGTTCGTGCTGCTCGCCGCCTTCCCGCTCTCTCCCAACGGCAAGGTGGACCGCCGGCAGTTGCCCGCGCCCGATCTCGGTTGGCGAGAGACCGGCCACCCGCTCGTAGCACCGCGCAACGCCATCGAGGAGCGTGTGTGGGAGATCTGGCAGGAGCTGCTGGGACCCCGGCCGATCGGCGTGGACCATGACTTCTTCGCGCTGGGCGGCCATTCCCTGCTCGCCACGCAGGTGATCTCGCGGGTGCGCGACTCCTTTTCGGTGGACCTGCCGGTGCGAGCGCTTTTCGAACAGCCGACCGTGGCCGGCCTGGCCACCCGCATCGAGCGTCAGCGGGGAGCGGCGGCGCCGGCACCTCCCCTCCTTCCAGTAGCCCGGGAGACGCCTCTTCCCCTGTCGTTCTCGCAGCAGCGCCTCTGGTTCATCGATCAGCTCGAACCGGGGAGCCCGCTCTACAACCTGCCAATGGCGCTGCGCGTCGAAGGACCTCTCCGCTCTGAGGTGCTGGCGGTCTGCCTCGACGAGATCGTGCGCCGGCACGAGAGCTTGCGCACTGTGTTCGTGGTGTCTGAGGTGGGGGAGGGCTCGCCGGTGCAGGTGGTGCAGCCGGCGGCTCCGGTCTGGCCGGCGATGGTGGACCTGTCTGGATTGCCGGAGAAAGAGCGCGAGAAGGCAGCCACCGCTCTGGCCGGTGAGGAGGCCCGGCGGCCGTTCGATCTCACCCGCGATCTGATGTTGCACTGCTTGCTGCTGCGACTCGCCGAGGCCGACCACGTCCTGGCGCTTACCATGCATCACATCGCGAGCGACGGCTGGTCGATGGGCGTCCTGGTGCGCGAGGTGGCGGCGCTCTATGCCGCGCTGGCTGAAGACACCCAGGGCAAACCATCACCTCTGCCGGAGCTGCCGGTGCAGTACGCGGACTTTGCGGTGTGGCAGGTCTCCTGGCTGCGCGGCGAAGTCCTGGAGCAGGAGATGGACTGGTGGCGCCGCCAACTGGATGGGCTGCCGCCGCTCCTCGAGCTGCCCACCGACCGGCCGCGGCTGCCGGTGCAGAGCTTCCGCGGCGCCATACGTCCGGTGCGTCTGCCGGCGGAGCTCAGCCGACGGATGGAGGCCCTCGCCCGGCGCGAGGGAGCGACGCTGTTTATGGTGTTGCTGGCGGGCTTCCAGGCCCTTCTGGCGCGCTACAGCGGCCAGGAGGATCTTGCGGTGGGCTCGCCCATCGCCGGACGCAACCGGGTGGAGATCGAAGGACTGATCGGTTTCTTCGTCAATACCCTGGTGATGCGCGGTCATCTGACCGAAGGCCCATCGTTTCGTGAGTTGCTCGGCCGAGTGCGGGATACGGCTCTCGCGGCCTATCTGCACCAAGACGTACCCTTCGAACGGCTGGTCGAAGAGCTCTCACCGGAGAGGAGTCTCGCCCACTCTCCGCTGTTCCAGGTGATGCTCGCGCTTCAGAACGCGCCTTTCAGCCATCTGGAGATCCGAGGCCTGCGCCTGCAACCTTTGCCGTTGGCGGGAACCACGGCGAAGTTCGATCTCACCCTCAGCCTCTCGGAGCACGAGGGAGGGCTCGCCGGGTCGTTGGAGTATGCCCGCGACCTCTATGACGGAACGACCATCGATCGGCTCATCGGTCACTTCGAGCGGTTGCTCGCGGTGGCGGTCGCCACGCCCGATGAGCCAGTCTCCGCCCTCCCCCTCTTGAGCCCGGAGGAACGCGGACAACTCCTGGTCGAATGGAACGACACCGCGGCAGCGGGCGCCGGGGACACAGCCACCCTGATCCACCAGGCGTTCGAGGCCTGGGCCCGGCAGACACCCGAGGCGGTCGCCGTCGTCTGGCGAGGCGAGGAGATCACCTACCGCCAGATCGACGATCAGGCCGAGCGCCTGGCGCGTCTCCTGCTGCGCTACGGCCTCGGCGGCTCCCTGGTTGGCGTTCATCTGAGCCGCGGCCCGGCCATGATCGTGGCCGTGCTTGCCGTGCTCAAGGTGGGAGCCGCCTATGTACCGCTGGAGATCGGCCATCCCCCCGCGCGCCTGCACCACATCATCGCCACCCTCGAGATCCCCTGTTTGATTACCGAGACCGCGCAGCGGAAGACCCTGCCGGCGGTCCCTCATGTGATCTGTCTCGACGAGCCGGAGCTCGCGGAGGAGGAAGAGACCCGCCGGATGGGCCAGGTCCGACCGCTCTCCTTCTTATCCCCCGACGACCTCGCCTATGTCATCTTCACCTCGGGCTCCACCGGCACCCCCAAGGGCGTGATGGTCCGCCACCGGCCGGTGATCAACCTGTTCCGTTGGGCCTGGCGGACCTTCGCCTTCTCCCCGGCCGACCGGGTGCTGTTTGTCACCTCCCTCTCCTTCGACCTCTCGGTTTTCGACATCTTCGGCGTGCTCGGAGCCGGAGGCTCGATCCGCATCTCCACCGAGGAGGAGATCCGCGACCCACAGCGCCTGCTCCGTGCGCTGGCCGAGGAACCGATCACCTTCTGGGACTCAGCACCGGCCACCTTGGAGCAGACGGTGCCCTTTCTCACAGGGATGGACCCGCGCGCACGTCCGGCTCTGCGCCTCGTCTTCCTTAGCGGCGACTGGATTCCGGTTACCCTCCCGGACCGCATCCGCGGCTGCTTCCCCGGCGCCAGGGTGATCTCCCTGGGTGGAGCCACCGAGGCGACGGTCTGGTCCAACGTCTTCCCCATCGGGTCCGTCGAGCCGGGCTGGACCAGCATCCCCTACGGACGGCCGATCGACAACGCGCGCTATCACGTGCTGGACCACCGGCTTGCTCCCTGTCCGGTCGGCGTGGCAGGAGACCTCTACATCGGGGGCGACTGCCTGGCCGACGGCTACGTCCGCGAGGCGGAGCTGACGGCCGGCAAGTTCCTCCCCGACCCGTGGAGCCCGCCGCCCGGAGGGGGCCGCCTCTACCGCACCGGTGACCGCGCGCGCTACCGGCCCGACGGCAACCTTGAGTTCCTGGGCCGCCTCGACCATCAGGTCAAGATCCGCGGCTTTCGCATCGAGCTCGGGGAGATCGAGGCAGTGCTCACCACGCTACCCGACGTCCGCGAGGCGGTCGCGGCAGTGCGCGAGGACGCTCCGGGCGACCGGCGGCTGGTCGCCTGGGTGGTCGGCGCCGCCACCGCCGAGACCCTGCGTGGGGCTCTGCGGGAGCGGCTGCCGGAGTATATGGTGCCCGCGGCTTTCGTGAAGCTTCAGGCTCTACCCCTCACCCCCAATGGCAAGGTGGACAGAAAGGCCCTGCCGGCCCCAGAGTGGCAGAGCTCCGCCGAGAGCCGGCGTGCACCCCGGACACTGGTGGAGGAGGTTCTCGCGGGCATCTGGGCCGAGGCGCTCGGCATCGAACGGGTCGGAGTGGATGACAACTTCTTCGACCTGGGCGGCCACTCGCTGCTGGCGACACGGGTGATGTCGCGCCTGCGCGGCGCCTTCGGCGTCGAGATGCTGCTGCGCGATCTGTTCGAGCGGCCGACCGTCGCGGAGCTGGCGGCGACCGTCGAGGGGGCCCGGAGCGACGGCAGGTCTCCAGCAGCTCCCCCCTTGGTGCGGGTGCCGCGCAGCCACAACCTGCCACTCTCCTTCGCCCAGGAGCGGCTCTGGTTCCTCGACCAGATCGAGCCAGGGACACCCACCTACAACATATGGGGTAGGGTGGGGCTCGCGGGCCGTCTGGACGTGGCCGCTCTCGCCGCGGCGCTGCGCGGTCTGGTAGATCGTCACGAGGTGCTACGTACGTTCTTCCAGGTGGTCGACGGCATCCCCTACCAGCGGATCCTGCCGCAGCTGGAGATCGGGATGCCGGTCACCGATCTCTCCGCGCTCTCCGAGGCCGGACGCCGCGCGGAAACGGAACGGCTCGCCGCCTGCCACGCGCGGTGCCGTTTCGACCTCGCTCGCGGTCCCCTACTTGACGCCGTGCTCGTGCGCCTGGAACCCGACCGCCACCAGCTCTTTGTGGTGGTGCACCACGCGATCTGCGACGGTTGGTCGCTCCACCTCCTGGTGCGCGAGATAGGAGAGCTCTACAGCTGCTTCGCGGCGCGTCGTCCGTCTTCCCTGGGTGAGCTGCCTGTGCAGTACGCCGACTTCACGATCTGGCAACGCGAGCTGGTCGCGGGAGCACGACAAATGGAGCTCGCTTGGTGGCTCGACCGGCTGGCGGGCGAGATCCCTCCGCTGGAGATGCCCATGGACCGCGTGCGGCCGGCCATTCAGACCTATCGCGGCGGGCAGAGCACTCTCACTCTCTCCACCGTCTTCGCCGCCCGGCTGGCCAGCTTCGGCAGGGCGCACGGCTCCACCCTGTTCATGACCCTGCTCGCCGCGATCAAGGCTCTGCTCCACCGCCACAGCGGCCAAGACGACATCCTGGTCGGAGCTCCGGTGGCGGGCCGCCGCGCGGTGGAGACCGAGGGCCTGATCGGTTGCTTTCTGAATACCCTGGTCTTGCGCACCAGCTTGGATGGCAAGCCTGACTTCCGCGACCTGGTGGCACGGGTCCGGGAGGTCACTCTGGGTGCCTATTCGCACCAGGACGTGCCTTTTGAGGCCGTTCTTGCCGGTCTGCCACAGCAGCGCGACCTCTCCCGGACGCCTCTGTTCCAGGTGATGGTCAACCTGCTCAACCTCCCCTCCACGGAGCTGCGGCTGCCAGGTCTGGCTCTCGAGAGCCTGTCCGGGACGGAACCGCTCTCGAAGCTCGACATGACCTTCTATGTCCTCGAAGAGGACGGGGTGCAGATCAAGCTGGTCTATAACACCGACCTGTTCGACGCCGCCCGTATGGAGGACCTCCTCTCCCAGCTTGAAACGTTCCTCGATCAGGCGCTCGACCGGCCGGACGAGGCGGTCGGCAATTTCTCGCTGATCACCGACGCGGCACGCGCCGTGCTGCCCGATCCGGCCGCGGAGCTGTCGGCCGTCTGGGAAGGTGCGGTGCACGAGGTCTTCGCGCGCCACGTCCGTGGCACACCCGGAGCCCTGGCGGTCGCCGATCCGGCGGAGTCGTGGACCTACGGCGAGCTCGACGAGCGCGCCAGCCGCCTCGCCGCCTTCCTCCACACACAGGGCGTGCGGCCCGGCGACGTGGCGGCCTTCTGGGCGCATCGTAGCGCCGCCCTCGTCTGGGGCGTCCTCGGCGCGCTCAAGGCTGGAGCCGCCTTCCTGATGCTCGACCCGCGCCACCCGGCGCCACGCCAAGCCCAGATGCTGGAGATCGCCCGGCCGGCCGCCTGGCTGCGGGTGGATGCCACGGGGCCGGTGCCGGCGGAGATCGAGAGCGCGCTCGACGCGGTCGGCTGCGCCTGCCGCTTGGCGCTGCCGGCGCGGGCCGGCGACGCTGGTTTCCTCATGGGTGTGCCCGCGGAGCCGCCGGCCGTGGAGATCGGGCCGGACGACGTGGCCTACGTGGCGTTCACCTCCGGCTCGACCGGCATGCCCAAGGGGGTGCTCGGCCGCCACGGGTCGCTCTCGCACTTCATCCCCTGGCTGCGGAGCCGTTTCCAGCTGACCGCCGCCGACCGCTACAGCCTGCTGTCGGGTCTGGCGCACGATCCCCTGCACCGGGACCTCTTCACGCCGCTCCAGACCGGGGCCGCGATCGTCATCCCCGATCCGGAGACGATGGACAAGCCGGGTCGGCTCGCCGCCTGGATGCGCAACGAGGGGGTGACCGTCGCCCATCTCACTCCCGCCCTGAGCCAGGTGCTCACCACCGAAGCGCCGAGCGCTCCGCGGGTCGAGGCGCCGTCGCTGCGCCGGGTCTTCCTGGTCGGCGACGTCCTCACCCGTCGCGACGTGGCCCGCCTGCGCCGCCTCGCTCCTCAAGCCACCTGCGTCAACTACTACGGCTCCACCGAGACCCAGCGCGCGGTCGGCTACCACATTGCGGAGGAGCAGGGGCCGCGGGAAATCCTGCCGCTCGGCCGCGGCATCCAGGACGTCCTGCTCCTGGTTCTGCACCCGGCGGGCGCCCAGGCCGGCATCGGCGAGCTCGGCGAGATCTCGGTGCGCAGCCCGCACATCGCCTTGGGGTATCTCGGTGACCCGCAGCTCACCGCCGAGCGCTTCGCGGGGGACCTCTACCGCACGGGCGATCTCGGCCGCTATCTGCCGGACGGCGAGGTGGTTTTCGTCGGGCGAGCCGACACGCAGGTCAAGATCCGCGGCTTCCGCATCGAGCTGGGGGAGATCGAGGCGGTTCTCGGCCGCTTCCCTGGCGTTCGCGAAGTGGTGGTCATCGCGCGCCAGGACCGCGCGCCAGAGCGCTACCTGGCCGCCTACGTGGTTCCCGTTTCTGGAATTACCCTGGCCACACGGGAGCTGCGCGCCTTCCTGCGCGAGCGGCTGCCAGACTCCATGGTGCCGGCCACGTTCACGGTCCTCCGCGAGTTGCCGCTGACGCCCAACCGGAAAGTGGACCGCAAGGCCCTTCCGGCGCCCGAGCAAGAGAGCGGTGCCCCGTTCGTGGCCGCGGCGACCGATCTGGAACGGGAGATTGCCGCGATCTGGCAGGAAGTGCTCGGCCTCGACTGGGTGGGCCGAGACGACAATTTCTTCGACGCCGGCGGCCATTCGCTGCTGATGATCCAGGTCCACGCGCGCCTGCTGGAGCGGTTGGGCTGCGATCTCACCGTGGTCGAGCTCTTCCAGTACCCCACCGTGCGCACTCTCGCCGAGCACCTCGGCGAGAGGACCGCTCCCCTTCCGATGGTGCCCTCAGCGCCGGTCGCACGGCCAACCGCAGGGTTCGCGGTCATCGGCATGGTCGGTCGATTCCCGGGAGCCGCCGATGTCGACGAGCTGTGGGCGAACCTGAGGGACGGCCGCGAGGCCGTGGTGTCCTTTACGGACGAGGAGCTGCAGATGGCCGGGGTCAGCCCGGAGATGCTCGCCGACCCACACTACGTAAAGACCGGAACGGTGCTGGAAGGAATCGAGCTCTTTGACGCCGAATTCTTTGCCTTCAGCCCCCGCGAGGCTGAGATGATGGACCCCCAGCACCGGCTCTTCCTCGAGGCTTCCTGGCAGGCCCTGGAGAACGCCGGCTACGCTCCCCGCGCCGTTCCTGGTCGCGTCGGCATCTGGGGTGGTGCCGGCATGAGCAGCTATGCGCTCCATCTCCTGACGCGTCCGGACCTGCTCCAGGCAGTCGGCCAAGGGGCGGCTCAGCACGGCATCGACAAGGACTTCATCGCCACCCGCGTTTCCTACGAGCTCAACCTCAAGGGACCGAGCGTCGCGGTGCAGACTGCCTGCTCCACCTCGCTGGTGGCCGTGCACTATGCCTGCCGTAGCCTCGCCGCCAGCGATTGCGACATGGCTCTCGCCGGAGGAGTCCAAGTCCGTGCGAGACAGCGGACCGGCCACCTCTTCGAAGAGGGAGCAATACAGTCGCCGGACGGCCACTGCCGCGCTTTTGACGCCAGGGCCCGTGGCACGGTCTGGGGCAACGGCGTCGGCGTCGTCGTCCTCAAACGCCTCGAGGACGCCCTTCGCGATGGCGACACGATCCATGCAGTCATCCGAGGCACGGCCATCAACAACGACGGTTCGCTCAAGGTGGGCTTCGCAGCACCGAGCGTCGAGGGGCAGGCCGAGGTTATTGCTATGGCCCAGGCCGCCGCCGGCTTCTCTCCAGAGACCATCAGCTACATCGAAGCCCATGGTACCGGGACCCGGATCGGCGATCCCATCGAGGTCGCGGCGCTGACGCGGGCTTTCCGGCAGTCTGGAACGAGACCGAACGAGATGGGCTTCTGCGGTCTCGGCTCGATCAAAACCAACATCGGCCATCTCGGGACTGCGGCCGGCGTGGCCGGACTGATCAAGACGGTGCTCGCCCTGGAGCACCGCCAGATCCCTCCCAGCCTCCATTTCGAGACACCGAACCCTGCGCTCGACCTTGCCGCGAGCCCGTTCCGGGTCATCGACCGGCTCACCGACTGGATCCCGAATGGAACACCGCTCCGGGCGGGAGTGAGCTCGTTCGGCATCGGCGGCACCAATGCGCACGCGGTGCTCGAAGAGGCTCCCCCGGTCGAGCCCTCCGGACCCTCCCGACCTTGGCAGCTCCTGCTTCTGTCGACGCGCAACGTCGCTGCACTGGAGGAGGCGACCAAGGACCTGACCATCTTCCTCGAACGGAATCGGTTCGTCTCCCTGGCCGACGTGGCGCATACGCTGCGACGTGGGCGGCAGGCCTTCGAGCACCGGCGGATGCTGGTCTGCTCGGATCGTGAGGACGCCCTGGCGAGCCTCCAGAGCCGCGATCCCGAGAGGCTGCTGACGCGCCGACAGGAAAGCGCTCCGCCGGCGATGGTCTGGCTCCTGCCCGGCCAGGGGAGCCAGCACCCGGGAATGGGGCGCGATCTCTACGCCAGCGAGCCCGTCTTCCGCCGCGAGATCGACGCCTGTGCCGAGATCCTCGCCCCCCGGCTCGGACGGGACCTGCGGGCGCTCCTCTTCGCGTCTTCCGGCGCGGAGCTCGCCGAGACTCGCTTCGCGCAGCCGGCCCTGTTCGCGGTCGAGCACGCCCTGGCCCGCCTGTGGTTCTCCTGGGGTCTCCGCCCGCAGGCGCTGATCGGACACAGCCTCGGCGAGTACGTGGCCGCCTGCCTGGCGGGGGTGCTCTCGCTCGAGGACGCCCTGACCCTGGTGGCGGCCCGCGGTGAGCTGATGCAGGAGCTGCCACCCGGCGCCATGCTGGCCGTCGATCTGGCCGAAGCCGAGGCCCTCGCCGAGATTGCCGCGGCCCCCGGCCTGTCGCTCGCCGCGGTCAACAGCCTCAGGCAGTGTGTGCTTTCCGGTCCTGCCAGGGAGATCGACGCTCTCGCCGGCCTGCTCGAGCGGCGGGCCGTCAGCTGCAGGCGCCTGCACACGTCGCACGCCTTCCACTCGGAGATGATGGAGCCCATCCTGGGCCGCTTCGCAGACCTCGTCGCGCGTGTCGAGCTGCGGCCGCCGGCGCTCCCCTACCTGTCCAACCTCACGGGTACCTGGATCACCGCCGCCGAGGCCACGGCCCCCGGGTACTGGACCCGGCACCTGCGCGCCACGGTTCGCTTCGCCGACGGCATCTCCCGTCTGCTCGGCGAGCTTCCGGCGGGGACGGTGCTGCTGGAGGTCGGTCCAGGCCGGGCGCTCAGCCGCCTTGTGCGCAGCCAGGCCGCGGGTCGCACGGTGCTCGCCTCGCTGCCACACGCAGACAGCAGGGAGTCCGGCATGGCGGCTCTTCTGCACACCCTGGGAAGGCTCTGGCTCCTCGGAGTGGAGATCGACTGGCAGTCCTTCCAGGGGGACGAGAGACGCCGGCGCATTCCCCTGCCCACTTACCCCTTCCAGCGTCGGCGGTATTGGGTCGAGGCTGGGACCGCTTCGCTGGACCCGGCGAGAACGAGCCGGAAGCGCGGGCTCGACGAATGGCTCTATCTGCCGTCCTGGCGGCGCACCGGGCCACCGGCTCGCCCGTCTGCTCCCGTGGAGGAAGGCGTCTGGCTCCTCTTCGCCGATGCAAGCGGCTGCGCCCACGCCCTGTCCGAACGGCTGGAGCGGGCCGGCCGCAGCACCGTGATCGTCGAGGTTGGCAACCGCTTCGCTCGGCGCGGAGACGGCAGCTTCGCCATCGATCCACGGCGCGCCGCCGACTACGCGACCCTGCTCTCCGCGCTGCGTGACGAGGGCCGGGAGCCCGCGGTCATCTTGCACGGCTGGAGCCTCGCGCCAGAGCTGGCGGAGGAAGAGGATTTCGCACAGGCGCAGGAGCACGGCCTCTATAGCCTTCTGCATCTGATCCATCAAATCTGGCCGCTCGCCACCCGGCCGCCCGGGGCGGTGCGCGTCTGCATTCTGTCCAACGGCCTGCACGAGGTGAGCGGGGTCGAGGAGCTGCGGCCTGCCCAGGCTGGCCTCCTGGCTATCGCCCGGGGCGTCCCCCAGGAGCACCCCGAGATCGCCTGCCGTGTCGTCGACCTCGAGCGCCTCCCCGCCGCTGGTTCGCGCGAGATGGATCTGCTGTTCGCCGAGCTCTGCGGCCCGGCGGACGATCCGCTGGTTGCCTACAGGGGTGGACATCGCTGGGTGCAGACCTGGGAGCCGGTGCGCAGCGAGGCGCCCGGCGGCGAGCCCATCGAGCTGCGCCACCGCGGGGTCTATCTGATCACCGGCGGGCTCGGCAGGATCGGCCTCACCCTGGCGGAGCTTCTCGCCGAGTCGGTCCAGGCCCGGCTCGTCCTCCTCGGACGCACGCCGCTGCCGGAGCGCGACGCCTGGCCGCAGCGCCTCCTCGCCATGGAGGCGATGGGGGCCGAGATCCTCCCCGTCGCCGTCGACGTGGCGGACTGCCGTGCCCTGGAAGCGGCGGTGCGGCAGGCCGAGGAGCGCTTCGGACACCTCGACGGCGTGATCCATGCCGCCGCTCACATCTCCGCCCATACCATCGAGGAGACCGGCCCCGACGAGTGCGCTGCCGCCTTCCACGCCAAGGTGCACGGTGCCCGCGCCCTGGCCGCGGTGCTGCGCGACCGGAACCTCGACTTTGTCCTGGCGTTCTCCTCGCTTTCCTCGGTGCTTGCCGGCCTGGGGTTCACGGCCGACGCGGCGGCAAACCTCTGTCTGGATGCGTTCGTGCTGAGGCACGGCCGGGAGGTGGCGACGCCGTGGATCAGCGTGTGTTGTGACCAATGGCTGTTCCCCGGCGACGCGAACCCTCCTGGCGCTGCGAGGACCAATACGGCCATGGCTCCCGACGAGGGGAAAGAGATCTTCCGCCGGATTTTGTCGCTGGGGCCTCTGCCGCACCTGGCGGTCTCCACCACCGACCTGGCAGCGAGGCTCGACCGCAGGGTAAGCGGTGTCGGCCGCCCCGCCGGACGTTCCTCCGGCATGGCTCCGGCAGCACCAGGGTCCTCTCTCCAGGCCCGGCCCGAGCTGCGCAGTGCCTACGAGCCCCCGCGCAGCGAAACCGAGTCGACTCTCGCAAGCCTCTGGCAGGGCCTCCTCGGCGTGGACCGGATCGGCGTGCAGGACGACTTCTTCGAACTCGGTGGCCATTCGTTGATGGCGACCCGTCTGCTGACCCGTATCCGCGAGTCCCTCGCGGTCACGATCTCCCTGCGCGATCTCTTCGAGGCACCGGTGTTGGCAGACCTTGCCGCCCGGGTCGAGGCGCAGCGGCGAACCGCCGCGACGGCGCCCGCTCCACCTTCCCTGGCCCCCCTCGTCCCGGTACCGCGCGAGGGGGGCCTGCGACTGTCGTTCGCCCAGCAGCGGCTCTGGTTCATCGACCGGCTCGAGTCCGGGAGCCCGCTGTACAACATTGCAGTGGCCCTGCGGGTCGCGGGGCCGCTCGACGCCGCGGTACTGGCGCTCTGCCTCGGGGAGATCGTACGCCGCCACGAGGTGTTGCGGACGGTGTTCGCTGCGGCGGACGGCTCACCGCTCCAGGTGATCCGGCCGGTCGCGCCTTTCGAGCTGCCCTGGCTCGACCTGTCGGGATTGCCGGCGAGCCGGCGGGAGACGGCAGTCAACGCTCTGGCCGGTGAGGAGGCCGGGCAGCCGTTCGATCTTACCAGCGACCTGATGTTGCGCTGCAGGCTGCTGCGGCTTGCCGAGGACGACCACGTCCTGGCGCTAACCATGCACCACATCGCGAGCGACGGATGGTCGATGGGGATCCTGGTGCGCGAAGTGGCGGCACTCTATGCCGCGTTCGCCGCCGGCAGGCCGTCGCCGTTGCCCGAATTGCCGGTGCAGTACGCGGACTTTGCGGTGTGGCAGAGGAGCTGGCTTCAGGGCGAGCTTCTGGAGAGTGAAATCGCTTACTGGAAGCAGCAGCTCGCGGGGCTGCCGCCGCTCTTGGAGCTGCCCACCGAACGGCCGCGGCCTGCGGTGCAGAGCTACCGGGGCGCCACCCGGCCGGTGCGACTTCCCGCCCGGCTCACCAGGCAGATCGAGGCTCTCGCGCGGCGCGAGGAGGCGACGCTGTTCATGGTGCTCCTGGCCGGCTTCCAGGCCCTGCTGGCGCGCTACAGCGGGCAAGACGACCTCGCGGTGGGCTCCCCGATCGCCGGCCGCAACCGCCTGGAGATCGAGGGACTGATCGGGTTCTTCGTCAACACCCTGGTGATGCGCGGCGACCTTTCGGGAGAGCCGTCGTTCCGCGAGTTGCTCGGCAGGGTGCGCGAGACCGCGCTGGCCGCCTGGCTGCACCAGGACGTACCGTTCGAAAAGCTGGTGGAGGAGCTCGCGCCGGAACGGAGCCTCGCCCACACGCCGCTGTTTCAGGTGATGCTCGCGCTGCAGAACGCTCCTTTCGGACGTCTGGAGATCCCAGGTTTGCACCTGCGGCCGGTGCCGGTGGATGGAACCACGGCGAAGCTCGATCTCACGTTCAGCCTCTCGGAGCACGAGGGAGAGCTCGCCGGGACGTTGGAGCATGCCACCGATCTCTACGACGCTACGACCGTCGATCGGCTCATGGGTCACTTCGAGCGGTTGCTCGCGGCGGCTGTCGCCGGGCCCGATGAGCCTGTCTCTGCCCTCCCTCTCCTGAGCCCGGAGGAGCGCGGACAGGTCCTGGTCGAATGGAACGACACCGCGGCAGCACCCGCTCCCCGCGCCTGCCTGCACGAGCTGTTCGAAGCGCAGGCCCGGCGGACTCCGGACGCCGTCGCCCTCATCGACGGAGAGCGAAAGATCCTTTACCGGGAACTGGAGGAGGACGCCGAGCGGCTAGCGGCGGATCTTCGCCGATGCGGCGCCGGACCGGAGGTCGTGGTCGGCGTACGCCTGGAGCGCTCTACCGAGATGGTGGTCGCCCTGCTCGCCATCCTCAAGGCAGGGTCGGCCTATCTGCCTCTCGACCCGCAACTGCCGTCGGCGCGTCTGGAGGCCCTGGTCTTGGATGCGCGCGTCTCCCTGGTCCTGGAAGGAAATTCCCTGGCCGCCGAGCCCGGTCGCTGCGGGAAACGGAAGCCTCCGGGCGAGAAACCCCATCCCGAAAACCTCGCCTATGTCCTGTTCACTTCCGGCTCGACGGGGACCCCCAAGGGCGTCGCCGTGACGCATCAGAGCGCCGTCGGGCTGGTCCGCTGGGCCGGTACGGTGTTCACCCAGGAGGAGCTGGCGGGGGTGCTCGCGTCCACCGCCCTGAGCTTCGATCTGTCGATCTTCGAGATCTTCGTCCCTCTCTCCTGGGGGGGCACCGTCCTCCTGGCGCAGAACGCCCTGGCGCTCCCGGAGCTTCCTGCCCGCGAGAGCGTCACCCTCGTCAACACCGTTCCCTCGGCGATGGCGGAACTGGCGCGCACGGGGAGCCTCGGAAGGTCTGTGCGAACCGTCAACCTCGCCGGAGAGCCTCTGCCGCGCGAGCTCGCCGCTCAGATCCATGCGACCGGAACCGTGGAGCGCGTCTACAACCTCTACGGCCCTTCCGAGGACACGACGTACTCCACCTTCTCCCGCGTCGCACGCGACAGCACCGCCGCACCGACGATCGGCCGTCCGATCACGGGCACACGCGCCTATGTGCTGGCCGGGCCGGAGGCCGTACCGGTGGGCGTCGCGGGTGAGCTGCACCTCGGCGGCGCGGGCTTGGCCCGGGGTTACCTGCACCGGCCCGATCTGACCGCCGAACGGTTCATCCCGAACCTGTTTGCAACCGAGCCGGGCGCCCGTCTCTACCGCACCGGCGATCTGGTCCGCTGGACACCGGCTGGAGATCTAGAGTTCCTCGGCCGGATCGACCATCAGGTCAAGATTCGCGGATTCCGCATCGAGCTGGGAGAGATCGAGGCGGCGCTGAGGGACGTGGCCGGTGTCCGCGAGGCGGTGGTCGTCGCCCGCGATGGCCGGTTGGTGGCCTACGTGGTCGGCGAGCTGCCCGCCGAGGAGCTGCGTCGGTCGTTGCGCGAGCGACTGCCGGACTACATGGTGCCCGGGATCTTCGTGGCGCTTGCGGCGCTCCCTTTGACCCCAAACGGCAAGGTAGACCGGAAGGCCCTGCCAGTGCCCGAGCCGCAAAGCTCCGAGGAGAGCTATGTGGCGCCGCGCACGCCGGTCGAAGAGATCCTCACGGGCATTTGGGCCGAGGTGCTCGGCCTCGAACGGGTCGGAGTGGATGACAACTTCTTCGACCTGGGCGGCCACTCGCTGCTGGCGACCCGGGTGATCTCGCGGCTGCGCAGCGCCCTTGGCGTCGAGCTGCCGGTGCGCGACCTCTTCGAGGCTCCGACCGTGGCGGGCCTTGCCGTCAGGATCGAGACCACGCTGCTGGCCGGCGACGGCGGCGCCGCTCCGGCTCTGGTCCCGGTGGGACGCCAGGGACCCTTGCCGCTGTCGTTCGCCCAGCAGCGTCTCTGGTTCATCGACCAGCTCGAGCCGGGCAGCGCGCTCTACAACATGCCGGTGGCCCTGCGCGTCGAAGGGCCTCTCGCTCCCGGCGTGCTGGCGCTCTGCCTGGGCGAGGTGGTGCGGCGCCACGAAGCGCTGCGCACGGTCTTCGCCGGGGTGGACGGCTCACCGGTCCAGGTGGTCCAGCCGGCGGCACAATTCGAGCTGCCCGTGGTGGACCTGTCCGGGCTGCCGGAGGCAGAACGCGAAGCGCTCGCCGCCGGCCTTGCTGGTGAGGAGGCGGGGCGTGGGTTCGATCTTGCGGGTGGGCCGCTGCTGCGCGGCGTGCTGCTGCGGCTGAGGACGGATGATCATTTCGTTGCACTGACGATGCATCACATCGCGAGCGACGGATGGTCGATGGGCATCCTGGTCCGCGAGATGGCGGCGCTCTATGCGGCGTTTGCCGCGGGCCGCAGGTCACCCTTGCCGGAGCTGCCCGTACAGTACGTGGACTTTGCGGTGTGGCAGAGGAGCTGGCTCCAGGGCGAGGTTCTGGAGCGAAAAGTCGCATACTGGAAGCAGCACCTCGCCGGGCTACCGCCGCTCTTGGAGCTTCCCACCGACCGGCCGCGGCCTTCGGTGTTGAGCTTCCGCGGTGCCACCCGTCGGGCGCTGCTGCCGGCCGGGCTCACCCGGCAGCTGGAGGCGCTCGCCCGGCGCGAGGGAGCGACGCTGTTCATGGTGCTGCTGGCGGGCTTCCAGGCACTGCTGGCGCGCACCAGCGGCCAGGACGATCTGGCGGTGGGTTCGCCGATCGCCGGACGCAACCGGGTGGAGACCGAAGGTTTGATCGGGTTTTTCGTCAACACCCTGGTGCTGCGGGCCGACCTTGGCGGTGATCCGAGCTTCCACGAGATGCTGCGGCGAGTCCGCGCCGCCAGCCTCGGCGCCTATGCCCACCAAGAGCTCCCCTTCGAGAGGCTGGTCGACGAGCTGCGGCCCGAGCGGAGCCTGAGCGTCACGCCCCTCTACCAGGTGATGTTCGTGCACCAGAGCTGGAGCGAGAGGATGCCGCAGTTCCCCGGTCTCGCGGTTACCGCGCTGCAGGCCGACACCGAGACGGTCAAGAACGATCTCGTCCTCGACGCGATCGAAGGCGAGGACCGGGTGACCCTCTCGCTCCAGTACAACCGGGACCTCTTCGATGGAGCGACGATCGAGCGGATGCTGGGACATCTCGGACGCCTGCTCTCGGCCGCCTGCGCGGCGCCGGAGCTGCGACTCTCCGAGCTGCCGCTACTGTCGCCGGCTGAGAGCTGGCTGCTCGCCGGCGAGTGGAACGACACGGCGGCGGACCTGGACCAGGGCGCCTGTCTGCATCGGCGCTTCGAGGCGCAGGTGGAGCGGTCGCCACGGGTCGTGGCCGCGAGCTGGCGGGAGGAGGGCCTCACCTATGGCGAGCTCGACGACCGGGCCAACCGGCTCGCCCGGCACCTGCGGGGCCTGGGCGTCGGCCCCGAGGTCCGGGTCGGCGTCTGCCTGCCGCGCTCGCTGGGGATGCTCGTCGCGCTCCTCGGCGTGCTCAAGGCGGGCGGCGCGTACGTGCCGCTCGATCCCGAATATCCGCTCGAGCGCCTCGCCTTCATGGTGGAGGACGGCGGCGCGGCCGTGCTGGTGACGACGGGCGGACTCGCCGCGCGGTTCCCCGGCTTCGCGGGGCCGGTCGTCCGGCTCGATATGGAGGAAGCGGCGCTGGCGGCGGCCTCGCCGGCCCGGCTGCAGGACGGCGCCGTCGCGGACAGCCTGGCCTATGTGATCTACACCTCGGGCTCGACCGGACGCCCCAAGGGGGTGGCGATCCAGCACGGGAGCGCCGTAGCGCTGCTCGACTGGGCGCATGGGGTGTTCGCGCCCGAGGAGCTCGCGGGCGTCCTCGCCGCGACCTCGATCTGCTTCGACCTCTCGATCTTCGAGATCTTCGTGCCGCTCACCCGCGGCGGCCGCGTCCTCCTCGTCGAGAACGCGCTCGAGCTCGGCCGCGTCGCGACGGCCGCGCCGGTCACCCTGATCAACACGGTCCCGTCGGCGATCGCCGAGCTGGCGAAGAGCGGCGCGATTCCCGCCACGGTCCGCGTCATCAACCAGGCCGGCGAGCCGCTGCCGGGGCGCCTCGTGCGCCAGATCGAGGCGACGGGGACCGAGGCCCGGATCTTCAACCTCTACGGCCCCTCCGAGGATACCACCTACTCGACCGGCGAGCAGGTCGGTGGGGGAGAGCCGACGATCGGCCGGCCGCTGGCGAACGCGCGCGCGTTCCTGCTCGACGCCGCGCTGCGGCCTGTGCCGCTGGGCGCGCGCGGCGAGATTTTCCTCGGCGGTTGCGGCCTCGCCCGCGGCTATCTCGGCCGGCCCGAGCTGACGGCGGAGCGGTTCGTGCCCGACGCATGCAGCGGCCTGCCCGGCGCCCGTCTCTACCGGACCGGCGACCTGGCGCACTGGCGCACCGACGGCCGTCTCGAGTTCCTGGGGCGGATCGACCACCAGGTCAAGGTGCGCGGCTTCCGGATCGAGCTCGGCGAGATCGAGGCCGCCCTCCGGCAGCACCCGGCGGTGCAGGAGGCCGTGGTCCTGGCGCGCGACGACGACCGCGGCGGCCGGCGGCTGGTGGGCTTCGCCGTCGCCAAAGCGGGTGCGCTCATCGACGCCGACGCGCTACGGGCGTTCATCCAGGAGCGGCTGCCCGCCTACATGGTGCCGTCCGTCCTGCTGCCGCTCGCTGCCCTGCCTCTGACGCCGAACGGCAAGATCGACCGCCTTGCGCTCCTCGCTTTCGAGAGCGGGCGGCGGGCCGCGGCGGAGCGTCCTCAGGCTGAGCCGCGGACGCCGGTTGAGGAGGCGCTGGCGGAGATCTGGGCCGGGCTGCTCGGCGGCGGGCGTGTCGGTGTCCACGACAACTTCTTCGAGCTCGGCGGCGATTCAATTCTCGGCATCCAGGTGGTGGCGCGGGCGGCACAGCGCGGCATCCGGCTGACGCCCCGTCAGATCTTCCAGCATCAGACGGTGGCCGAGCTCGCCGGGGTCGCCGGTGCGGCCTCCACCCTGGCCATCGAGCAGGGACAGGTGAGCGGCAGGGTTCCGCTCACGCCGGTGCAGCGCTGGTTCTTCGAGCTCGGCCTGTGCGACCCGCACCATTTCAATCAGGCGCTCCTCCTGGAGACGCGGACGCCCCTGCACGCGGAGCGCCTCGAGCGGGCGATCGCCCGTCTGATCGACCACCACGACGCGCTGCGCCTGCGGTTCTCCGGCGAGGCGGCGTTCAACGCTCGGGCCGAAGAGAGCCGGGTGCTCGCCCGGGTCGACCTCCTGGCGCTGCCGGAGGCGGCGCGCCGCTCCGCACTCCAGAGAGCCGTGGCGCAGGCGCAGGCGAGCCTGGATCTGGCGGCCGGGCCGCTGCTGAGGGCTCTCCTCTTCGATGTCGGGGGCGACGCACCGGGGCGCCTGCTCCTGGCCGTCCACCATCTGGCGGTCGACGGCGTCTCCTGGCGCATCCTGCTGGAGGACCTGCAGTCCGCCTACGACCAGCTCGGGCAGGGCGGGGAGGTCCGCCTGCCGGCCAAGACCACATCCTACAAGGTCTGGGCCGAGCGCCTGGAAGAGGAGGCGGTGTCGCCGGAGCGGCGGCGCGAGCTGCCGGTCTGGCTCTCCCTCGGCGAGGGTGCGCTCCGTGCGCTCCCCGTGGACATCCCCGGCGGCGGCAACACGGTCGCCGCCGCCCGCACCGTGACCCTGTCGCTCACGCCGGAGGAGACGCGCGCCCTGCTCCAGGACGTCCCGAAGGCCTGCCGCACGCGCATCGACGACGCTCTCCTCGCCGCGCTCGCCCTGGCCTTCGCGGAGTGGGCCGGGCCGGGAACGTTCCTCGTCGACCTCGAAGGGCACGGCCGCGAGGAGATCTTCGCGGACGTGGACCTCTCGCGCACCGTCGGCTGGTTCACCAGCATCTATCCGGTGCGGCTCGATCTGGGTGCCGCCGCCGGGCCGGCGGCGACGCTGAAGCGGGTCCAGGAGATCCTGCGGGCGGTGCCCGACCGCGGTGTCGGGTATGGGCTGCTCCGGTCTTCGCTGCGCGCCCTGCCGCGTGCCGAGATCAGCTTCAACTATCTGGGGCAGCTCGACCAGGCGTTGTCCGCGAGCGCGCTCCTCGCCCCGGCGCGGGAGGGGGCCGGAGCCACGCGCAGCCCCCGCCAGGAGCGGCCGCACCGGCTCGAGGTCAACGGCCAGGTGAGCGACGGCCGTCTGCACCTGTCCCTGACCCATGCCGAGACCCTCCACAGCCGCGCCTCGATCGAGAGCCTGGCGGCGGGGATCGGCCACGCCCTGCGGGAGCTGATCGCCCACGGCCGGACGATCCTCGACCGGCTCGCCGCCGGCGGTGCGGCCGAGGACGTCTACCCGCTCTCCCCGCTGCAGCACGGCCTGCTCTTCCACAGCCTCTGCACGCCGGGCTCGGAGAGCTATATCGAGCAGGTGAGCTGGCGGATCGAGGGGGACCTCGACCTCGCGGCCTATGAGAGGGCCTGGCGCGCCCTCCTCGAGCGCCACGCAGTGCTGCGCACCTCGTTCGTCTGGAAGGGTCTGGCCGAGCCGCTCCAGGTGGTCCGTCCCACGGCGGAGCTCCCTTTCGGGCGGCTCGACTGGCGCGACATCCCCGAGGATGAGGCGCTGGCGCGCTGGCAGGAGCTGCTGGGCGACGAGCGGGCGAGCGGCTTCGACCTCCAGGAGGCGCCGCTACTGCGCCTCGTCCTGGCGCGGACCGGAGACCGCTCCTGGCTCTGCGCCTGGACGTTCCACCATCTGCTGCTCGACGGCTGGAGCCTCCCCGTCGTCTTCTCCGATCTTCTCGCGCTATACGCGGCATTCCATGATGAATTGGAGCCGCGGCTCGCGGCGCCGCGCCCGTACCGCGACTACATCGCCTGGCTCGAGAGGCAGGACCTCGCCGAGGCGGAGGCCTTCTGGCGCCGCGCCCTCGACGGCTTCACCGCGCCGACGCCGCTGGCCGTCGACCGGCCGTCCGGCTCCGAGGAGGGGCACCGCGAGATCCGGGCCCATCTCCCCGCGGTGGCCACCGAGGCGCTGCGCGCCGCGGCCCAGCGCCAGCGAGTGACGCTCAACATCGTGCTCCAGGCGACCTGGGCCCTCCTCCTCTCCCGCTACAGCGGCGAGGAGGACGTCCTCTTCGGCGCCACCGTGTCGGGGCGGCCGGCCGCGCTGCCCGGTGTCGAGACCATGGTGGGGCTCTTCATCAACACCCTGCCCGTGCGGGTCCTCCTGGCGGCGGACCGTGACGTCCCGGACCAGTGGCGCGAGCTGCAGGAGCTGCAGGTGGAGATGCGGCAGCACGAGCACAGCCCGCTCCCTCAGGTGCAGCGCTGGAGCCGGGTCCCCGGCGGCGTGCCCCTTTTCGAGAGCCTGCTGGTGTTCGAGAACTATCCGGTCGAGACCTCCCTGCGCGACAGCGAGGCCGCGTTGCGGGTGACGGACGTGCACGTCCGCGAGAGCACCAACTACCCGCTGACCCTCGCGCTCGGACCGGGAGCCACGCTCCTGGTCAAGCTCGGCTACGACGCCGGCCGCTATGACGACGGCGCGGCCGGGCGCCTCGTCGGCCACCTGCTGACCCTGCTCCAGGGGATCGCCGCGCACCCGGAGAGCCGCCCCATGGACCTCGCCCTCCTCACCGCCGCCGAGGAGCGGCAGATCGCCGCCTGGAACGGGGGAGAGCCGCCGGCCTCCGGCGCTCCCGGGGAGACGGTGATCGATCTCTTCCGGGCGCGGGTGGAGGAGGCTCCGGAGGCCCTCGCCCTGGTCGCCGGGGAGGAGCGCTGGACCTACGGCACGCTGAGCCGTCGCGCCGACTGTCTGGCGCGTCACCTGCGCGCGCTCGGCGTCGCTCCCGAGGCGCGGGTCGGCGTTTGCCTGCGGCGCTCGCCCGAGCTGGTCGCCGCCCTGCTGGCCGTCTTCCAGACCGGGGGCGTCTATGTGCCGCTCGATCCCGAGTACCCGCGGGAGCGGCTGGCCTTCATGGTAGAGGATGCGGCGCTGTCAGTCCTGCTCACCGAGGAGAGCCTGGCGGACGCGCTACCCGGGGGAGATGAGGAGGTTCCGTCGGCGGCGGCTCCCGGCCAGGCCGCCTACATGATCTACACCTCGGGCTCGACCGGCCGGCCCAAGGCGGTGACGGTGACCCACGGCAACCTGGCGGCCGTCCTGCGGGCGGGCCGGGAGGCCGTCGGCTTCCAGGCCGGCGATGCGGTGCCATGCATCGCCTCGTTCTCCTTCGACATCTCGCTCTTCGAGCTGCTCAGCCCGCTCGTCGTCGGCGGCACGTCCATCCTGGTCACCCACCGGCCGGCGTTCAGCCTGGACGAGGTGCTCGGTGCCATGGCTGCGGCGACGGTCGTCCACGCCGTGCCGGGCCTGCTAAGGCAGATCCTCGCCCGGGCGAAGGCGCAGGGCGCGGCGGCGGCGCCGCACCTGCGCACCCTGCTGACCGGTGGCGATCTGGTGCCCGCCGACCTCCTGCGTGAGGCGCGGGAGACATTCCCACAGGCGGCGCTGCGCGTTCTCTACGGACCGACCGAGACGACGATCATCTGCTCGTTCCATGCGGTGGGGGAGACGGTCGACGACCGCAACCTCATCGGACGGCCCCTGCCCGGCGCGCGGCTGCTGCTCGCCGACCGCCACGGCAATCCCGTGCCGGTCGGGGTGCCGGGCGAGATCCTGGTGGCAGGGGCGGGCGTCGCGCGGGGCTACTGGAACCGGCCGGAGCTGACGGCCGAGAGATTCGTTCCCTGCGGCGGGACCACTCACTACCGCACCGGCGACCTGGGCCGCCGTCTGGAGACGGGCGAGATCGAGTTCCTCGGCCGCATCGACCATCAGGTCAAGGTGCGCGGCTTCCGCGTCGAGCTGGGAGAGATCGAGAGCGCGCTGGCGCGCTTCGCCGCGGTCCGCGAGGCGGCCGTCCTCGCCCGCGAGGACGGAGCCGGCGACCGGCGCCTGGTCGCCTACCTAGTCCTCCGCCCGGGCTGCGGCGAGCCGCCGGCCGACGAGCTGCGGGCCTTCCTCCGCGGCGGTCTCCCGGAGTTCATGGTGCCGTCGGTCTTCGTGGTCCTCCCGGCTCTTCCGCTGACCGCCAACGCCAAGGTAGATCGCCAGGCTCTGCCCGATTCGGCGGCCGGGGAGAGGCCCGGGCTGTCGTCGGCGTACGCCCCGCCCGCGAGCGAGCTGGAACGGCGGGTGCTCGCGGTCTGGCAGGAGATCCTCGGCATCGAGGAAATCGGCGTCCACGATAACTTCTTCGATCTCGGCGGACATTCGCTGCACCTGATCCGGATGCACGACCGGCTGAGCAGCGAGCTCGCGGCCGGGCTGACGATGATCGATCTGTTCCAGCACCCCACGATCCGTGCCCTGGCGGAGCGGCTGGCTCCCGGCGAGAACGGACTTCGGGCCGGCTCCTCCGTCCAGCGGGGAGACTCCCGGGCCGAGGCGCGGAAGGCCGCGATGACGCGCAGACAGGACCGCAGACGGGGCACCGTCCCCACGACAGGAATGAAGCAGACATGAACGATCCAGAAATGCTCGACGGCATCGCCATCATCGGGATGGCCGGCCGCTTTCCCCGCAGCAAAGACCTCGCCGCCTATTGGCGCAATCTGCGCGAAGGCGTCGAGATGATCACGTTCTTCGGCGAGGACGAGCCCGCCGAGGCCCCGTCGCCGGGACCACGCGTGGTACGGGCGCGCGGTCTCCTCGACGACATCGATCAGTTCGATGCCGCGTTCTTCGGCTACACCCCGCGGATCGCCGAAGTGATGGACCCGCAGCACCGCCTGTTCCTCGAATGCGCCTGGCAGGCGCTGGAGGAGGCCGGGTACGACTCCGAGTCCTATCCGGGCGCCATCGGCGTGTTCGCCGGGGCGGGCCGCAACACCTACTTCCTGTCGAATCTCCTCTCGCGTCCCGAGATCCTGCACGAGCTCGGAACCCATCAGGTCGCCACCGTGAGCGACGGGGGGTTCCTGAGCACGCGCGCCTCCTACAAGCTGAACCTGCGCGGCCCGAGCCTCACCGTGCAGACCACCTGCTCGACCTCGCTGGTGGTGGTGCACTTGGCCTGCCAGAGCCTGCTCAACCGGGAGTGCGACATCGCCCTGGCGGGGGGGGCCTCCGTCGGCGTGCCGCAGAAGGCCGGGCATCTCCATCAGGAGGGGGGCATCTTCTCGGCCGACGGCCACTGCCGCGCCTTCGATGCGCAGGCCACGGGCACGGTCTCCGGCTCCGGAGTCGGCCTCGTGGTCCTCAAGCGGCTGGCCGACGCGCTGGCCGACGGCGATCCCGTCCGGGCGGTGATCCGTGGCTCGGCAATCAACAACGACGGCGCGCAGAAGATCGGCTACACCGCGCCGAGCATCGAAGGGCAGGCGGCGGTGATCGCCGAGGCGCTCAACGTCGCCGGCATCGACCCCGAGACCGTGACCTACGTGGAGGCGCACGGCACGGGCACGGCGCTCGGCGATCCCATCGAGATCGCGGCGCTCAAGCAGGCCTACGGCGCCCGCACCGACCGCCGGCAGTTCTGCGCCGTCGGCTCGGTCAAGACCAACATCGGCCATCTGGACGAGGCCGCCGGCATCTCCGGTCTGATCAAGACGGTCCTCATGCTGGAGAACCGGGAGATCCCGCCGAGTCTGCACTTCGAGCGGCCCAATCCGCAGATCGACTTCGCCAGCAGCCCGTTCTTCGTCAACCGCGAGCTGCAGCCGTGGGAGCGCGACGGAACGCCCCGGCGGGCCGGCGTCAGCTCGTTCGGCCTCGGCGGCACCAACGCCCATCTGATCCTGGAGGAGGCGCCGACGTCTGCGCCGTCCGAAGCGACGCAGCCCTGGCAGCTCCTCGTCCTGTCGGCGCGGACCAAGCCCGCGCTGGAGACCGCCACGGCGAATCTCGCCGGCTTCCTGCAGCGCGAAGAGGCTCCCGATCTCGCCGACGTCGCCTATACCCTGCAGGTGGGACGCCGCCCGTTCGAGCATCGCCGGTACGTGGTCTGCCGGGATGTCCAGGACGCCGCCGCCGCCCTCGAGGCGCGCAGCCCGGAGCGGGTGTACACGGGCGTGGCCAGCTCCGAGCAGCGGTTCGTCGCCTTCCTGTTCCCCGGCCAGGGTTCGCAGGCGGTCGGCATGGGATGGGCCCTCTATGAATCGGAGGCCGTCTTCCGCGAGGGGGTCGACCGCTGTGCCGCCCTACTGCAACGCGACCTGGGGCTCGACCTGCGCCGCGTTCTCTATCCCGCGCCGGCCGAGGCCGAGGCGGCCGCCCAGGCGCTCGATCAGACCCGGCTGGCCCAGCCCGCCCTGTTCGCCGTGGAGTACGCGCTCGCGAGCCTGTGGAGGAGCTGGGGCATCGAGCCGCGGGCCCTGCTCGGCCACAGCGTCGGCGAGTACGTGGCCGCCTGCCTCACCGGGGTTTTCTCCCTGGAGGACGCCCTCGCGCTGGTGGCGGCGCGCGGCCGGATGATGCAGGACCTGCCGGCCGGAGCGATGCTCGCGGTGCCGCTCGCCGCGGACCGGGTGCGGGCGCTCCTCGGCGCGGACCTCTCACTGGCCGCGGTGAACGCCGCCGAGCGCTGTGTGGTCGCAGGACCGGAGGCCGCGGTGGAGGCCCTGCGCGAGCGCCTCACCGGAGAGGGTGTCGTCGCCCGGCGGCTGCGCACCTCGCACGCCTTCCACTCCGGCATGATGGAGCCGGTTCTGGGCCCGTTCGCCGAGCGGGTCGGCCGCGTCGCGCTCCAGGCGCCGAGCCTCCCCTACGTCTCCAACCTGACCGGCACCTGGATCCGCCCGGAGGAGGCGACCGATCCCGGCTATTGGGCGCGCCACCTGCGCGAGCCCGTGCTCTTCCAGGCCGGCCTCGAGCTCCTGCTCACCGAGCCCGGCGGCGTGCTGCTGGAGGTGGGTCCCGGACACGCCCTGACCGCCCTCGCGAGGCGGACCGGCGGGCTCGGCGCGGACCGGCGCACCGTGGCGTCCCTCGCCGCGGGCCCCCACGACCTCGCCAGCCTCCTCGACGCGGCGGGCCGGCTGTGGATCTCGGGGTTGCGCCTCGACTGGACCGGCGTCCACGGCGGTGCCTTCCGCCGGCGCGTCCCCCTGCCGACCTATCCGTTCGAGCGCAAGAGCCACTGGATCGAGGCGCTCCCCGCCGCTCCTGCCGCGGCACCGCGGGAGACGGCGGAGACGGTGGAGACCGCCGTGGCCGTGGAAGCTCCTCCGGCGGCTCCCGGCAGCACGCGCAAGGAGCGGATCCTCGCCCGCCTGGGCGACATCCTGGGGCGCCTCTTCGGGGTGAAGCCGGGCGACCTGGACGTTCATACCTCGTTCCTCGACATGGGAGCCGACTCGCTCCTCCTCCTCCAGGCCAAGGACGCGATCCAGAAGGCGCTCGACATCAAGCTCTCGTTCTTCCAACTGATCGACGAGTGCCCCAACCTGGACGCCCTGGCCGAGCACCTGGATGCCCGGCTGCCGACCGACCGGCTGCAAGCCGAAGAGGAGAAGCCCGCTCTGGCTCCGTTGGCCGCCGCGCCCGTCGCGCCTCCTCCTGTCGACACAGATCTGCGCGCGGTGATCGCGCAGCAGATCGAGCTGAACAATCAGGTGCTCCGCCTGCTGGCCGGCGGAGGCTCCGCGGCGTCCGCTTCCCCCGTGAAGACCCGCACCGAGACACCGCGCGCCGCCTCGGCCTTCCCCTTCGATCCGGTCAAGGAGACGGGAGGGATGCGCCTGACGCCGCGGCAGCAGGAGCACCTCGACGGCCTGATCGCCGGCTATACGGCGCGCACCGCGGAGTCGAAGCGGCGGACCGAGATCCACCGCTTCCACCTCGCCGACAACCGCAACTCGGTCGGCTTCCGCCTGGCCTGGAAGGAGATGGTCTACCCGATCCTCGGCGAGCGCTCCCGCGGCAGCCGCCTCTGGGATGTCGACGGCAACGAGTACGTCGACCTGGCCATGGGGTTCGGAGTCAACATGCTCGGCCATTCCCCCGACTTCATCCGCGAGGCCGTGCGCGAGCAACTGGACAAGGGGATGCACGTCGGCCCGCAGTCCGACCTCGCGGGCGAGGTCGCCACCCTGATCCACGAGATTACGGGCATGGAGCGGGTCACCTTCGCCAACTCGGGCACCGAGGCGGTGATGACGGCCCTGCGCCTGGCGCGCGCCGTGACCGGCCGGCACAAGATCGCCTTCTTCACCGGCTCCTACCACGGCAGCGCCGACGGCGTGCTGTTCGGCGGCATGTACGTGGATGGGGAGCTGCGCGCCGTGCCGCGTGTCCCCGGCGTGCCGCCCGGCCTGGGCGCCGACCTGCTGGTCCTGGAGTACGGGACGCCGCAGTCGCTGGAGACCATCGCGGCGCACGGCCATGAGCTGGCCGGCGTCCTGGTGGAGCCGGTGCAGAGCCGCCGGCCCGAGCTGCAGCCGCGGGAGTACCTGCACGAGTTGCGGCGCCTGACTGGGAAGATCGGCGCTGCTCTCATTTTCGACGAGACGATCACCGGTTTCCGGCCGCATCCGCGCGGTGCGCAGGGCGTGTTCGACCTCAACGCCGACATCGTCACCTACGGCAAGGTGGTGGGCGGCGGCATGCCGATCGGCGTCATCACCGGCATCCCGAGATTCATGGATGCAATCGATGGCGGCACCTGGCGGTTCGGCGATGCGTCCGCTCCCGAGACCGCGAAGACGTTCTTCGCGGGTACCTTTTGCAAGCATCCGCTGGCCATGGCGGCCGCCCGCGCCTCCCTCCGCTTCATGAAAGAGCAGGGGCCCGGTCTGCAGCGCCGGCTCAACGAGCAGGCGGAAGGGCTGGCCGGCGAGCTCAATCGCTACTTCGCCGCGGAAGAGTTGGGGATCCGCATGGTCCATTTCGGCTCCCAGATGATGTTCGTCTTCTCCGACCCGCGGTTCTCGGACCTCTTCTTCCTCCACTTGGTGCATGAGGGGGTCTTCGTCTGGGAAGGGAGGACCTGCTTCCTCTCGATCGCCCACACCGTCGAGGATCTCCGGTTCGTCGTGCGCGCCATCGAGAAGAGCGTCGAGGAGATGCGGCGCGGCGGCTTCTTCCCCGAGCGGAGCGGCGTCGCGCCGGCCCCGCCGGCCGCCCCGCGCGCGGTCCCGCTCACCGCGGGCCAGCGCCAGCTCTGGATCGAGGCCCAGGTCGGCGCTGACGCCTCCTCGGCCTACAACGAGACGTTCTCGCTGCAACTCACTGGCCGCTTCGACCTCGCCGCCCTGCGCTCGGCCGTGCAGGAGGTCGCCAACCGCCACGAAGCGCTGCGGACGACCTTCGGTCCGGACGGCGACGTCCAGTGGATCGCCCCGCGGGTCGACGTGAGCCTCGAGGTCGCCGATTTCGCCGCGGGCGAGGACCGCGCGGCGCGCCTCGACGCCTGGCGCCGGTCCCAGGAGCGTGGCGCGTTCGACCTCGTGCGGGGGCCTCTCGTCCGTGTCGGGCTCGCCCGCCTGGACGCGGAGACCCATCTGCTGGTGCTCACGGTCCACCACCTAGTGGTGGACGCCTGGTCGCTCGGGCTGCTGCTCCAGGAAGTCGGAGCGCTCTATACGGCGCGCCTGACCGGCGGGCGGCTCGAGCTGCCGGCAGCAGGACGCTTCGGCGAGTACGCGACGCGCGTGCTGGCGGCCGGCGACCTGGATGCGTCCCGGCAGTTCTGGCTGGAACATCTCGCGGGGGATCTCCCGGTCCTCGAGCTGCCGACCGACTTCCCGCGCCCGGCGCTCAAGACCTATGCGGGAGCGCGGGTAGCGGGCGCCACGGCCCGCGGGTTGTTCCGCAAGGTCAAGGCCCTGGCCGCGCGCCAGCGCTGCACGCCGTTCGTGGTGCTGCTCGCCGCCTTCGAGCTCCTCCTGCACCGGCTCACCGGCCAGGACGACCTGGTGGTCGGCGTCCCGTCGGCGGGCCAGCCGCGGGCGGGGGAGGACCGGCTCGTCGGCTTCTGCATCAACCTGCTCGCGCTGCGCAGCCGCATCGAGGAGGGCAATCCGAGCTTCGCGGAGCACCTGGCGCAGACGCGGCGGACGTTCGGCGGCGCCTACGAGCACCAGGACTACCCCCTGGGCCGGCTGCTCGCCGATCTGAAGCTGGCTCCCGACTTCAGCCGCTCCCCCCTGGTGGCTGCCGCGTTCAACATGGACTGGTCCGTGGTGGGCGGCGACGGCGCGCCACCGGAGGCCGCGGCCTTACGCATCGTGCCGGTCGAGCCGGTCACCGCTCCGGCCAAGTTCGACCTCGGCTTCGACGTGGTCGAGGTCGAGGGCGAGCTGCAGATGGCCTGCACCTGGAACACCGACCTCTTCCGCGCCTCGACGGTCCTCCGCTGGATGGCCGCCTACGAGGAGATCCTGCGCTCGGTCTGCGCCGATCCGGAGCAGCCGGCCGCCGAGATCTCCCTGCTCACCGCCGCCGAGAGCCACCAGATCCTGCGGGAGTGGGGCGCCGGCGCGCGGCTGCCGGCCGGGACGCCGTTCGTCCACCGCTGGTTCGAGGCGCAGGCCGACCGCTCGCCGGACGCCGTGGCCGTCCTCTGCGGCGACGCGCGGCTCACCTACCGCGATCTGAACCGCCGCGCCAATCGCCTGGCCCACCACCTGCGCTCTCTGGGCGCCGGCCGCGGCACGCGGGTCGGCGTCTGCCTGCGGCGCTCGCCGGAGATGGTTGCCGCCCTGCTGGCGGTCTTAAAGGCGGGCGGCGTCTACGTACCCCTCGATCCGGACTACCCACGGGAGCGGCTCGCCGGCATGATCGAGGACGCGGCACTCTCGGTCCTGCTCACCGAGGAGCGGCTGGCGGAGGCGGCGCCGGACGGCTCCGAGGAGAACCTCGAGACGCCGGACGCGGCGCCGGGCGACCCCGCCTACATGATCTACACCTCGGGCTCGACCGGTCGCCCCAAGGCGGTCATGGCGACCCACACGAACCTGACGGCCGTGCTGCGCGCCAGTGGCGAGGTGATCGGCTTCCAGGCTGGCGACGCGATGCCCTGCATCGCCTCCTTCTCGTTCGACATCTCGCTGCTCGAATTGCTCGGGCCGCTCGTCGCCGGCGGCTCCTCGCTCCTGGTGACCCACGGTCCGGCGTTCAGCCTGGACGAGGTCCTCGCCGCGGTCCGGCAAGCGACCATCGTCCACGCCGTTCCGGGCCTTCTCCGGCAGATTCTGGAGGGGATGAGGGCCCAGGGAGGCGGCGCGGCGGCCGCCCCCCGTCTGCGAGCTCTGCTGACCGGCGGCGACCGGGTGGCGCCGGATCTCCTGCGCGAGGCGCGGGAGATCTTCCCGCACGCCGCTCTGCGCGTCCTCTACGGACCGACCGAGACGACCATCATCTGCTCGTCGCACACGGTGGGAGGGGAGGTCGAGGAGCGCGCCCTGATCGGGCGTCCCCTGCCCGGCGCGGAGCTGTTCCCGGCCGACCGCCGTGGCCGGCCGGTGCCGATCGGCGTGCCCGGGGAGATCGTGGTCGCGGGGAGCGGCGTGACGCGGGGCTACTGGAACCGGCCGGAGCTAACCGCCGAGAAGTTCGTCCCCAACGGGACGACCGCGGCCTACCGGACCGGCGATCTGGGCCGCTTCCTCCCCTCGGGAGAGCTGGAGTTCCTCGGCCGCATCGATCATCAGGTGAAGATCCGCGGTTTCCGGATCGAGCCGGGCGAGATCGAGGCCGCGCTCCTCGCGGTCCCCGGCGTCCGGACCGCGGTGGTGCTGGCTCGGGAGGACGCCCCCGGCGACCGCCGCTTGGTGGCTTACGTGGTGCTGCAGCCCGACGCCTCTCTGGAGGCCGCCGGGCTGCGCGCGGCGCTCCGGGAGAGTCTGCCGGACCACATGGTTCCCGGAGCTTTCGTGGCCCTGGACGAGCTGCCCCTGACTCCCAGTGGAAAGCTGGACCGCAAAGCGCTGCCGAAGCCCGACTGGAGCCGCGGGCCACAGTCCGCGGCCCTCATCCGGACGCCCCTGGAAGAGCTGGTGGCGGGCCTCTGGTCCGAAGTCCTCGGGACCGCGGTGACGGATGCCGAAGCGAGCTTCTTCGAGATGGGCGGAGATTCGCTCCTGGCCACCCGCGTCATGGCGCGGATCCGCAGGGACTTCGCCGTCGAGCTGAGCCTGCGGACGCTGTTCGAGGCGCCCACGGTCCGGCATCTGGCCCGCAGCATCGAGTCGGCGCTCGGCGCCGGTCGTGCTCCGGAGCGGCCGCCGCTCCGCCGCGTCGCGAGAGGCGCGGACCTCCCGCTCTCCTTCGCGCAGCAGAGGCTGTGGTTCCTCGACCAGCTGCAGCCGGGGAGCCCGCTCTACAACATCCCGGCCGCGCTCCGGATCCGGGGCCGGCTCGTACCCGGAGCCCTGGCGCAGACGTTCCGGGAGATCGGGCGCCGCCACGAGGTGCTGCGCACCGGCTTCTTTCAGGTGGGCGGCGAGCCGGTTCAGAGGCTCCGGCCGGAGGCGTGCGTCGACCTGCCCGTAGTCGATCTCGGTGGGCTTCCCGCGGCACTGCGGGAGCCGGAGACCGGGCGCCTGGCCGCAGCAGAGGCCCTGCTTCCCTTCGATCTTTCCCGGCCGCCTCTCCTGCGGACCACGCTGCTGCGCCTGGACGCGGAAGAGCACGTGACCCTGATCACGGTGCACCACATCGCCAGCGACGGCTGGTCGACCGGCATCCTGGTGCGGGAGATCGCTACGCTCTATGCCGGGTTCGCCGCGGGCCGGCCGTCGCCGTTGCCGGAGCTGCCCGTGCAGTACGCGGACTTCGCGGTGTGGCAACGCTCGTGGCTGCAAGGCGAGGTGCTGGCGAACGAGGTCGCTTACTGGAAGCAGCATCTGGCGGGTCTGCCCCCGCTTCTAGAGCTGCCCACCGACCGCCCGCGGCCGGCGGTGCAGAGCTTCCGGGGCGCCGCCCGGCCGGTGCGGCTGCCCGTTGGTCTCACCCGGCAGTTGGAGGCTCTCGCCCGGCGCGAGGGGGCGACGCTCTTCATGGTGCTCCTGGCCGGCTTCCAGGCCCTTCTCGCACGCTACAGCGGCCAGGACGATCTCGCGGTGGGCTCGCCGATCGCCGGACGCAACCAGGTGGAGACCGAGGGATTGATTGGGTTCTTCGTCAACACCCTGGTCATGCGCGGTGATCTGGCCGGAGGACCATCGTTGCGCGAGCTGCTCGGACGGGTGCGCGAGACCGCACTCACCGCCTACGTGCACCAGGACGTGCCGTTCGAAAAGCTGGTGAAGGAGCTCGCGCCGGAACGGAGTCTCGCCCACACGCCGCTGTTCCAGGTGATGCTGGTGCTGCAGAACGCTCCCGGGGAAAACCTGGAGGTCCAGGACCTGCGCCTGCGGCCGATGGAGGTAGCGGTTACGACGGCGAAGTTCGATCTCTCGCTCGCTCTCGAAGAGCACGGAGACGGGCTAGCCGGCGGGGCTACCTACGCCACCGATCTGTTCGACGCCGCCACGATCGACCGGCTGCTCCTGCGACTCGAACGGCTGCTCGGCGCGGCGTTGGCGGCGCCAGAGCGGGCGTTCGCAGAGCTGCCGCTGCTTTCGCCCGCCGAGATCCACCAGCTCCGCTTCGAATCGAACGATTCCCTTTCGTTCCGGCCTCTCGGTCTCAGCCTGCCGGAGCGTTTCTTCGCGGCCGCGACCCGCCTGCCGGAGGCGGTCGCGTTGCGCCTGGGGGACGAGGCGCTCACCTATGGCGAGCTCGCGCACCGGGTGCGCTCGCGGGCCGCGGACCTCCGCCTGCGGGGCGTCGGACCCGAGACCGTGACGGCGCTCTGTTTCGAGCGCTCCTTCGCGATGGTGGAGGCTGCCCTGGCCGTGCTGGCCGCGGGCGGCGCCTTCGTGGCTCTCGACCCGCGCTTCTCGGGGAGAGTGCTCGCCTCCCTGCTGGCGGAGGCCGGCCCCGGCCTGCTCCTCACCCAGGGCCACCTCCGCGACAGTCTCCTCGCGCGCCTTTCCGGCCCGGATCTCATCGAGACCCTCACCTGGGACGCCGATGGGGAGACCGGCGGCTCCGGCGGGGCTCTGCCTCCGGTTCCCGATCCGCGCGCGCTCGCCTATATAGCCTTCACCTCGGGATCGACCGGGGCTCCGAAGGGGATCCTCGGCACGCAGGGAGCCGTGGCGAGCTATCTGGACTACCTGGACGCCGTCTGGCCCGTGGCGCCGGAGGACCGGGTCCTCCAGCTCGCGCGGCTCTCCTTCGATGCCTCCGTGCGCGATCTTTTCTATCCCTTGAGCCGCGGCGCCGGTGTGGTGCTCCTGTCCGACGGTGAGGCCCGGGACCCGCTGGCCCTCGCGCGGGAGATCGCGGTCCAAGGGGTGACCTGCCTCCTCGGCGCCGTTCCCTCCTTGCTGCATGCCTTGGTGGAGGCCGCCGCTCCTGGCACGGGTGGCGGCACCCTACGCCTGATCCTCGCGAGCGGCGAGCCCCTGCCCCTGGCGCTCTGCAGGCAGGTGCGGGAGGCCTTCGGCGAGGCCGTCGAGATCGCCAACCAGTATGGCCCCTCCGAGTGCACCCTGACCGCGACCGTACAGAGGATCGCTCCCGGGGTTTCGGGTCCGGCCATGGCTCCGGCCGGACGCCCGATCCCCCGCATGCGTTGCCGTGTGTTGGGTCCCCGTATGGAGGAAGTGCCCGCCGGTATCGTGGGACAGGTCTTCCTGGGCGGCGCCGGGGTCACCCGCGGCTATCTGAGCCGGCCGGACCTGACCGCCGGCCGGTTCCTGCCGGACCCCTTCACGCCCGAGCCCGGGGAGCGGCTCTACGCCACGGGCGACCTGGGCCGCCTGCGGCTGGACGGCGTCCTGGAGCTGCTGGGCCGGCTCGACTCGCAGGTGAAGATCCGCGGCATCCGGCTGGAGCTCGGAGAGGTGGAGGCGGCGCTCGCCGCTCATCCGGAGGTCGAGAGCGCGGCGGTGGCGATGCACGGCGGCCGGCTGACCGCCTATGTAGTGGCCCGCGGCGGCGCCGCGCTGCTGGCGAAAGATTTGCGGCGCTTTCTCGATGAGCGCCTGCCGGAGCACGCGGTGCCCTCCCTGTTCATCCGGCTAGAGTCCCTACCCCTCACCCCGAACGGCAAGGTGGACCGGAAGGCCCTGCCGGCGCCCGAGCCGCCGAGCTCCGAGGAGAGCTATGTGGCGCTGCGCACGCCGGTCGAAGAGGTCCTCGCCGGCATCTGGGCCGAGGTACTGGGTCGCGAAGGGATCGGAGCCGACGACCACTTCTTCGACCTGGGAGGCCACTCCCTGCTGGCTACTCTGGTGATGTCGCGTCTGCGTGGTTCCTTCGGCATCGAGATGCCGCTACGCGAACTGTTCGAGGCGCCGGTGCTCGCCGATCTGGCCGTCCGTGTCGAGGCCGCCGTGCGCGCTCTGCTCTCCGGCGCCGCCGCGCCGGTTCCGCCTCTGGTCCGGGTCTCCCGGCAGGGGCTCCTGCCTCTCTCGTTCGCCCAGCAGAGGCTCTGGTTCATCGATCAGCTCGCGCCGGGCAGCCCGCTCTACAACATGCCGGTGGCCTTGCGCATCGAAGGGCCCCTCGACCATGCCGTGCTGGCGCGTTGCCTCGGCGAGATCGTTCGGCGGCACGAAGCCTTGCGCACGGTTTTTACCGTGCGGGACGGCGCGCCCGTCCAGAGGATCCAACCGACTGGGCCATTTGCGCCGCCGTTGGTCGACCTGTCGGGATTGCCGGAGAAAGTGCGAGAGTCGACATCGCTTCGACTGGCGGGTGAAGAGGCAGGCCGCGCCTTTGATCTGGCTTGCGATCCGCTGCTGCGCTGTACTTTGTTACAACTGGACGAAGAAAATCATGTGGCCGCGCTCACCCTGCACCACATCGCGAGCGACGGCTGGTCCATGGACATCCTGGTGCGCGAAGTGGCGGGGCTGTATCCCGCATTCGCAGCGGGCCGGCCGTCGCCTTTGCCCGAGCTGCCGGTCCAGTACGCCGACTTCGCCGCTTGGCAGCGCAGCTGGCTTCAGGGTGAGGTGCTGGAGAGCCAGATCGCCTACTGGCGTCGGCAACTCGCCGGCGCTCCGCCGCTTCTCCGCCTGCCGACGGACCATCCGCGGCCGCCGGTGCAGACCTTCCGGGGCGGCCGGATCGAGGCGGCGGTCCCGGCCGAGGTGGGCGCGCCCCTGCGGCAGCTCTGCCGCGGCGAGCAGGTGACCCGGTTCATGGCGCTACTCGCAGCGTACCTGGTGGTTCTCCACCGCCACTCCAAGGAAACGGACCTCGTGGTGGGAGCGCCGATCGCCTATCGCCATTTCCCGGAGATCGAGAGCCTGATCGGATTCTTCGCCAACACCCTCGTGTTCCGTGCCGATCTGTCCGCCGATCCCTCCTTCCGGACGCTGCTCGGACGGGTGCGCCGGGTCGCGCTCGAAGCCTTCGCACACCAGGACGTCTCCTTTGACAAGATTGTCGAGGAGCTCCAGCCGGCGCGTAATCCTGCCTACAGCCCGATCTTCCAGGTGAGCTTCAGCTTCCAGCAGGTGGGCCGGCGGGAAGCGCCGCCGGAGGGCCTCGTCCTCACCGCCCTGGAGACGGATAGCGGCACCACCCAGTTCGAGCTCAGTCTGACCGTCCTCGACGACGGGACCCAGCTCCTGACGTCGTGGTACTACAACACCGATCTGTTCGATGCCCGGCGGATCCGCCGCATGGCCGACGACTTCCGGCAGGTGCTGGAAGCCGTGACGGAGTCACCGGACCTGCCGCTGACCGCGCTGGATGAACGTCTCGCCGAAGCACACCGGCTGGCCGCCGCCGAGAAGGAGACCGAGCGCAAGCAGCTCAGCTCCAAGGCGCTGGGCCAGATCCGGCGCAAGACGGTCGCGACCCTTTCCTGAGGAGCTTGCAGCCAATGAAGGAGATCAATGCGAAAATCGAGGCGCTCGCCATCGGCGAGAGCGTTGCCGCGGCCAGGGAGGCGATCGAAGGATTCCGGCTGTCGCCCCCGCAGCGGCGGGTCTGGAACCTGGCGAGGACGGCTCCGGCTTCGTCGCCGGGCGTCCGTTTCGCCGTGCGGATCGAAGGCGACCCGACTCCGGAGAGGGTGCAGTCCGCCGTGCGCATGGTCGTAGTGAAGAACGAGATCCTGCGCACCGGATTCGAGACCCTGCCGGGCATCGTCGAGCCGATCCAGGTGATTGCGCCCGACGCGCTGTCGGCCGTGGAGATGAAGGACTTGCGGGGTCTGCCCGCGGAGCTCCAGCAGGACCAGGTTCAGGAGGTGCTCCGGCGGCCGGCGACCGCGGCCTTCCTCGCCCGACTCCTGCTGGTGGGCGCGCGCGAGCACCTGCTGGTGGTCGCCGCTTCGCCGCTCTGCTTCGATCGGGCGTCGATCGGGCTCTTCGTCGAGCAGCTCGGACGCGCCCTCGACGCCGCCGGTCCCGACGCCGACGAGGAGGGGACGACGCTCCAGTACGCGGACATCTCCGAGTGGCAGAACCAGCTCCTGGAGGAAAGTGGGGAAGGGGACGAGGGTCCGGCCTTCTGGCGCTCGCATGACCTCTCCTCCCTGGCCACGCTCCGCCTTCCCGAGGAGACCGAAGGCGGAGACGGATTCGCTCCGGAGCCGGTGCGGGTGGACCTTCCCGCGGAGCGGGTCGCGGCCCTCGTCACCGCCGCGGATCGCTGCGGTGTCGCGCCGGACCGGTTCCTCTTCGCCGTCTGGCAGGTCCTCCTGCACCGCCTTTCCAGCGGAACGGCCGTGATCGGAGCTCTGCTCGACGGCCGCAACTACGAGGAGCTGCGCGACGCGCTCGGGCTGTTCGCCCGCTCCGTGCCCGTGCCGATCCGCTGCGATCTCGACGAGACGTTCGCCTCTCTCGCCACCCGTGGCGACCGGGCGCTAACCGAGGCGGCACGCTTCCAGGAATACTTCGCATGGGACCGGCACGGCGAGCTGCCGTTCGGCTTCGAGGCCTGCCGGCGTCCGACCGCCCTTTCCTGCGGCGCAGCGACCCTGTCGTTGGTGGAGGAGACGGTCGTCCTCGAGCCCTGCACGGCCCGGCTTACCGCGTGCTTCGCCGGTGACGATCTGGCCCTGGAGCTCTGGTTCGACGCGCAGCGGCTCTCCCGGGATGCCGCCGAGCGGCTCGCCGGCCGGCTCGCCACCTTGCTGGATGCGGCCGTCGCCGCCCCCGAGGCGCGGATCGGAGATCTCGAAATCCTCGGCGGCGCAGAGCGCGAGCTGATCCTCTGCCGCTTCAACGACACCCGCGGCGACGAGGCGCGCAACCGCTGTCTGCATCTTCTTTTTGCAGAGCAGGTGGAACGCACGCCGCAAGCGCCGGCCGTCGTCTTTGAAGGCGAGTACCTGGACTATGCGGAGCTCGATCGCCGGGCCAACCAGCTCGCGCAGTACTTGCAGGAGGTCGGAGCCGGTCCGGACGTGCTGGTGGCGGTCTGCATGGAGCGCTCGCTCGAGCTGGCGGTCACTCTGCTGGGTATCCTCAAGGCCGGAGCTGCCTATGTGCCTCTGGATCCGTCATACCCGGGCGAGCGGCTGTCCTTCCTGCTCAAGGACTCGCGCGCCCGGCTCCTCCTGACCCAACAGCGGCTCGCGGGTCTCCTGCCTGCCGGTGCGGAAGGGATGATCTGCGTCGACATGATCTGGGAGGAGATCGAGAGGCAGCCTGAGCGCGCGCCCGCCGTGCCGATGGATCCCGGGAATCTGGCCTACATGATCTACACGTCCGGTTCGACGGGCGCTCCGAAGGGGGTCATGATCCCACACCGGTCGATCGCGAACCGCCTTCTCTGGATGCAGGATGCCTTCCCTCTCGGTGAGGGAGACAGTGTCCTCCAGAAGACTCCCTACAGCTTCGACGCCTCCGTCTGGGAGATCTTCTGTCCGCTCCTGGCAGGGGCTGCCGTGGTCTTCGCCCGCCCGGGCGGGCACCAAGACCCCGAGTACCTCGCACGCGCCGTGGCCGAAGAAGGGATCACGGTCCTGCAACTGGTCCCCTCGATGCTGCAGATCTTTCTCCAGGAGCCGGACGCCGCTGCCTGTACATCTCTGCGGCGGCTCTTCTGCGGCGGTGAGGCACTGCCTGCCGTGCTTGAGGAACGCTTCCGCGAGCTGTTGCCCGAGGTCGAGCTGACCAACCTCTATGGCCCGACGGAAGTCTCGATCGATGCGACGTTCTGGCGTTGCGACGGCTCCAGCGCTCAGGGGATCGTTCCCATTGGCAGGCCTCTCTGCAACGTGGAGGTACAGGTGCTGGACGGCTCGTTCCTGCCCCTGCCCATCGGGGTGCCGGGTGAGTTGTACATCGGGGGCGCCGGCCTCGCCCGCGGCTACGGGAACCAGCCGGCCAGGACAGCCGAGCGGTTCCTCCCGCATCCGTTCGATGCCGGGCCCGGTTTTCGCCTTTACCGCAGCGGCGACCTCGCCCGCTGGCGCCCGGACGGCGTCCTCGAATACCTGGGCCGGATCGACAACCAGGTGAAGATCCGGGGCTTCCGGATCGAGCCCGGGGAGATCGAGGCGACGCTCCTGCGCCACCCGTTCGTGCGGGAAGCCGCGGTCGCCCTGCTGGAGAGCGACGGGGGGGGCGCCCTGGCAGCCTATCTGGTCTTCCGTGCCGAGCCCGAGCTGATGCGGCTCCCCAATGGCCTTGAGATCGCCTTCCTGAACCGCAACGAGACCGATGTCGTGTATTCGGAGATCTTCGGGGAGGACGGGATGTTTCGGGACGGCCTGGACCTGCCCCCGGGAGCCTGCGTCTTCGATGTCGGCGCCAACATCGGCTTGTTCAGCCTGTTCATCCACCAGCACGTTCCGGACTGCCGCCTCTACGCGGTCGAGCCGCTGCCGCCCATCTTCGAGGTGCTGGAGACCAATCTGGCCCTCTACGGAGCGAATGCCCGCGCCTTCCCGGTGGGCCTCTCACGGGAGAGCGCTTCCTGCGAGTTCTCCTACTATCCGCGCTGGTCGGCGATGTCCGGCCGCTATGCCGACGAAGACGCCGAGAAGCGGGTCAGCCGGGCGGTTCTCATGGAGCAGGGCGAGGCACTCAACCCACAGACCGAAGCGCTCTTCTCGGATCTTTTCGAAAGCCGCCCCTTCGTCTGTCCGCTCACCACCCTGTCCGAGATGATCCGGCAGACGGGCGTCGAGCGAATCGACCTTCTCAAGATCGACGTCGAAAAGAGCGAGCTGGAGGTGTTGGAGGGCATCGAGGCGGGAGACTGGCCGCGGATCCAGCGGGTATTTGTCGAGGTCCACGACCTGGATGGCCGGCTGGAGGTCATCTCCGAGTTGCTGCGGCACCGTGGCTTCGAGGTGAGCGTCAGCCAGGACACCTGGTTGAGGGGAACTGAAATCTGGACGCTCTGGGCGAGGCGTCCGGAAACCGTGCCTGTCGCGGCCTCACGACGAGAGGTCCTTCCCTTGGAGCGTCGGCGCCTCCCTGGCGCCGGCGAGTTGCGCGCCTTCCTGGCCGAGCGGCTCCCTGAGGCCCTGATCCCGTCCCGGTTCGTCCGGCTGGCAGCCCTGCCGCGTCTCACCAACGGCAAGGTGGACCGCCGCGCGCTCCTGCTCGCCGACGCGTGGAGCGAGCTGGAGGGGAATGCTGCTGAGAGCTCCGCGGACTTGCCGCTCACCCCGGAAGAGGAGATCCTGGCCGGTCTCTGGGCTCGCCTGCTGCCCGGCGCACGGATCGGCCGGAAGGATAACTTCTTTGAACGAGGCGGGCACTCGCTGCTCGCCATCCAGTTGGTAGCCCGGATCCGTGAGGTCTTCGGCCTGTCGCTGCCGCTGCAGGTCGTATTCGCGAAACCGGTTCTGGCCGACTTGGCGGCCGCTCTGCTCGATCTTCGCCTGGATGCGGCGGGACTCACTGCACCGCCACTGACCCGTATGCCGCGTGACCACGGCCTGCCCCTCTCCTTCGCTCAGGAGCGTTTGTGGTTTCTCGATCAACTGGTTCCTGGCAGCGCCGCCTACAACCTCACCACGGCTCTCCGGCTTCAGCCCCCCCGGCCGCCGGCCCTCCTGTCCGGCGCCCTGGCGGAGCTCTCGCGCCGCCACGAGGCGCTGCGTACCCGCTTCGGCACGGCCGACGGCGTGCCGGTGCAGATCGTTGACCCTCCGGTCGCCGACCTCCTCACCCGGGTCGACCTCGCCGCCCTGCCGGAAGCCCTGTCTCAGCAGGAGGCGAAGCGCCTCGCCAGCGAAGAAGCGCGACAGCCGTTCGACCTCGCCCGCGGGCCGCTCTTCCGGGCTGTGGCCTTCTGCTTGTCGGGCCAAGCGGAGTGGCTTTTGTTGAACATTCACCACATCGTTTCCGACGGTTGGTCGACCGGGATCCTTCTCCGGGATTTCGGCGCCCTCCTGGAAGCGGCGGCGGCCGGAACAGCAGCGGCCCTGCCGCCGCTCCCGGTCCAGTATGCTGATTTCGCCTCGTGGGAACGCACCTGGCTGAGCGGCGAGCCTCTCGCCCAGCAAGCGGTTTACTGGCGCGAGCAGCTCGCCGGCGCCCCGACCCTGCTGGACATGCCGACCGATCGGCCTCGGCCGGCTCTGCAGAGCTTCCGCGGTGCCTCGCTGCCACTGCCGGTGGGCTGCGTGGACGACGCTGCGTTGGCGGAAACGGCGCGCCGCGCGGGAGCAACCGGTTTCATGGCCTTCCTGACGGCACTAGGCCTCGTCCTGCACCGTTACAGCGGACAGACCGACTTCCTGGTCGGCTCTCCGATGGCCAACCGGCGCTGGCCGGAAATCCAGGAGGTGGTCGGCCTGTTCGTCAATACCCTGGTCTTCCGGCTCGATCTCGGAGGAGACCCCTCGCTTCTGGAGCTGGCGGCCCGGGTGCGTTCCACCGCCCTGGGAGCCTATGCGCACCAGGACCTGCCGTTCGAGAAGCTCGTCGAGCAGATGCAGCCCGACAGGAATCTGGGGCACCAGCCTCTGTTCCAGGTCATGCTCGCCTTTCAGCGGACGGCCGGAGCCGAGGTGCCGACCGAGGCCGGCATTCCCGGCCGGCTCGTGGAGATCGGAAGTGACTCTGCGAAATTCGATCTCAACTTCGGCCTCGCCGAGCGCAACGGTCGATTCGCCGGTGTGCTCGGGTACTGCCGCGACCTGTTCGACCACACGACCATGCAGCGCCTGGGCATCCATTTCTTGACCGCTCTCCAAGAGCTGGCGGAGCGGCCCGAGCAGCGCCTCTCGGAACTGAGCCTTCTCACGCGCGCTGAGCGATACCAGCTCCTGACCGGCTGGAACGACACGCAGCAGACCCGGGACGTGGGTCGGACGATCCAGAGCCTGTTCGAGGAGCGGGCGGCGTGGCAGCCCGAGGCCCCGGCCGTGGTGTTCGGCGAGCGGAGCCTCACCTATGGCGAGCTGAACCGCCTGGCAAACCGCTGGGCGCATCACCTGCGGTCGCTGGGCATCGGCCGCGGCGACCTCGTGGGGATCTGTCTCGACCGCGGTCTCGAGATGGTGCCCGTCCTGCTGGCCGTCCTCAAGGCCGGTGCCGCCTATCTTCCGATCGAGACGGCTCTGCCTGCGGAGCGCAAGCGCTGGCTCCTCGGCTCGCAGCAGGTGCGCTGCGTGCTGACCCAGGAGCGGCACGCCGCCGGGCTGGCCGGCCTCGGAGACCTGCCGAAGCTGGCCCACTTGGTCAGTCTTGATGCAGAATGCTCTGAGCTGACGGCTCCTCCGGACACCGATCCCGAGCCCTGGAACGGGCCGGAGGACATCGCCTATGTGATCTTTACGTCGGGCTCCTCCGGCACGCCGAAGGGGGTGGTGGTCCAGCACCGGCCGGTCCTCAACCTGATCGACTGGGTCAACCGCACGTTCGACGTCAGCGCCGCGGACCGCGTGCTGTTCATCACCTCGCTGTCGTTCGACCTCTCGGTCTACGACGTGTTCGGTCTGCTCGCCGCGGGCGGCTCGATCCAGGTGGCGTCGGAGGAGGAGATCCGCGATCCGGAGCGCCTGCTCGGTCTGCTCTCCGCGACGCCCGTGACGTTCTGGGACTCGGCGCCGGCCGCCCTGCAGCAACTCGCGCCGTGGCTCGACGGGGTGCGGGAGAGCCACCTCCGTCTGGTCTTCCTGAGCGGCGACTGGATTCCGGTGGCGCTGCCGGACCGCGTCCGCGGCAGCTTCCCGGGCGCGCGGGTGGTCAGCCTCGGCGGCGCCACGGAGGCCACGGTCTGGTCGAACGTCTATCCGATCGGCGCCGTGGACCCGGGCTGGCCGAGCATCCCGTACGGCCGGCCGATCCAGAACGCGCGTTACTACGCCCTCGACGGTGCAATGGAGCCGTGCCCCATCGGCGTCCCCGGCGACCTCTATATCGGCGGCGAATGCCTCTTCTCTTTCTATGCCCGGGAGCCGGCCCTCACGGCCTGGAAGCTCGTCCCCGATCCGTTCGGAGAGGACCCCGGCGGCCGGCTCTACCGGACGGGAGACCGGGTCCGCTTCCGTGCCGACGGCAACCTCGAGTTCCTCGGCCGCCTCGACCACCAGGTCAAGATCCGCGGCTTCCGCATCGAGCTGGGGGAAATCGAGACCGTGCTCGCCCAGCACCCGCAGGTGCGGAGCGCCGCGGTCCTGGCGCGGGAGGATCGACCGGGCGACCGGCGGCTGGTGGCCTATGTGGTACCCGCCAGCGGGGCCGCGGTCGACGAGACGGACCTGCGTGGCCATCTCCAGGCCCGCCTGCCGGTCTACATGGTCCCGGCGGCCGTGGTCTTCCTCGACGCGCTCCCGGTGACCGCCAACGGCAAGCTCGACCGGCGCGCTCTGCCGGCTCCCGAGGGCGACCGGCCCGAGACGCTCGGACGGTCGGTGCCCCCCCGGACCCCTCTCGAACGGGAGATCGCGGAGATCTGGAAGGACGTTCTCGGCGTCGGCTCGCTCGGCGTCACGGACAACTTTTTCGATCTGGGCGGGTACTCGCTCCTGGCGGTGCGGCTCATGGCCCGCATCCAGAAGCAACTCGGACGCGACCTGCCGCTCTCGACCCTGTTCCGGGCCGCGACCGTGCGGGAGCTGGCCCGGGCCCTCGGCGAGCGGGAGGAAGGCGGAGCGTCGTCCCTGGTAGCTATTCAGCCCCATGGTGACAAGCCGCCTCTGTTCTGCATCCATCCCATTGGCGGTCATGTGCTGTGCTACATCCCCCTCTCCCGCCGCCTTGGGCCGGATCAGCCGGTCTACGGCCTGGAAGCGGCGGGTCTCAAGGACGGGGAGGTGTCCGCGCTTGCGGTCGAGGAGATGTCTGCCCGGTACATCGAAGAGATCCGGTCCGTGCAGCCGGAGGGCCCGTACCGCCTCGCCGGCATGAGCTCGGGCGGGGTTATTGCGTTCGAAATGGCTCAGCAGCTTCGGAGGGTGGGGGAGGAGGTTGCGCTCCTCGCCCTCCTCGACAGCCGTCCCCCGGCGTTCCGGGACAGCCTTGACACGCTGCTCGACGATGCCATCTTCGTCGCCCGTCTGGCGGGCGAGATTGAGCTCTCGTCGGGCCGGAGCTTTGGGCTCACCGGCGAGAGGTTGAAGTCGCTGGACCTCGACGCGCAGCTCACGCTCCTGCTGGAGGCGATGCGCGAGGCGGGGCTCCTGCTGGGCGAGGTCGGCCTGTCCCGGGCGCGCCAGCTGGTACGGCTGGTGCAGGCCAACCTGCGAGCCGTCGAAAGTTACATCCCCGAGGCCTATTCCGGGAAGATCTTGCTCCTCCGCGCTATTGAGACTAATCTGAAGCACGCAAGCTCAGACGACGCGCGCCGCGTCCTGGGGGAGCTTGCCCAGGATCCGACCTTCGGTTGGAGCCGGTACGCCGGTGAGAGCGTCGATGTGTGCGTCGTGCCCGGAGATCACCTGTCGATGGCCCAGGAACCCCATGTGGCGGTGCTGGCGGAACGGGTTCAGGAGTACCTGGCCCGAACCCGGGCCGCTCTGGAATTGGAGACCGCAAGTGCTTGAGTACGGAGATCACGCCATCGAGCACGAGGAGCAGAACCTGGAGCTCCTGACGGGAGAGGGTCTGGTGGAGGAGCGGAACAAGGCGTTCTACAACCGCTTCCAGTTCCCTCCTCCTCCTCTGCAGCTCCATTTCCTGACTGATCCGTCCTTCGAGCGGCGCTTCTTGAACCAGGATCTTGGGGACTGGACCCATCGAAGGGTTCAAGAGCGTCCCCGGATCCTGGTCGCTGGGTGCGGGACCTTCCAGGCCATTACCGTCGCTCTCCAGTTCCCGACCGCGAGCGTCGTGGGGATCGATCTCTCTGCCGAGTCGCTGGCGACCTGTCGGAAGGCGGCGCGGGAGATCGGGCTCAGGACATTGTCGGTCCAGGAGCAGAGCCTGACCGAAGCGAGCTACGCCGAAGAATTCGACTACATCGTCTGCACGGGAGTGATCCATCACCTGGATGATCCCGAGGCGGGGTTGCGGGCTCTCGCCCGGGCTCTCAAGCCGCAGGGTGTGTTGGACCTCATGGTCTACAACCGGTTCCACCGGATTCCGACCTCCGCCTACCAGAGGGCAATTCGCCTCCTCCTGACCGGCGAGCCAACGGACGACCTCGACCGGGGGATCGCCTTCGCCCAGACTCTGCTCGACGAGCACCCCATGCAGGGGCACTTCGGCCAGTACGTGAAGAACATGGGATCCGAGGCTCTCCTCGCGGACACGTTCCTGCAGCCGATCGAGCACAGCTACACCGTCGAATCGCTGGCCTCCATGGTGGACCGGTGCGGCCTGGAGATCTTGTCTCCCCACCTCTCGCTCTGGGGCAAGACCTGGAGCTCCTACCAGTGGAACGTCACCTTCGCGACCCCCGAGTTGCGGACCCGGTATGCCGGGCTCTCCGATCTGGACCGCTGGAAGATCACCAACTGGCTCCTGCAGGAAAGGTCTCCCCTCCTCTGGTTCTATCTGCAAAAGGTCGGGAACGGGCTGGAGAGAAAGAGCGAGCGCCAGATCGACGAAGAGTTTCTCGACACCCCGTTCCGCAAGGCACGTGCGACACGCCGCCACTTCCGGCGGGAGCGCGATGGCAGCTACGTTCTGTCTCCCGCCTTGACTGAATATCCGGCCGACCCGGCGGCGGGCCTCGACAAGGAGAAGATCATTGCGGCTGCGGACGGGAAGAAACCTCTGCGCGAGATCCTACAGCAACTCGGGATCGAGCCGGAGGCCGGCCTCGTCCATCGTCTCCGGCTCGAGCTCACGACCTCCGCGTTTCCTTATCTGACAGCCATTTCGCACGCGCCCCGTCGAATTGCCGCGGATCGATGGCCGCGGTAGTTTGAACCAATCGAAAGACTCACGGGAGTTAAGCATGAATCTACTCCAAGATACCCGATACAGTGCGCGAGTCCTGCTGAAGCGGCCGGCCTTCGCCATCGCGGTCGTTCTCACTCTGGCGCTTGGAATCGGGGTGACCACCTCGATCTTCTCGATCGTCAACGCCGCCCTGCTGCGCCCCCTGCCGTTCCAGGAGGCCGACCGCCTGATGCTGCTCTGGGAGTGGGACCAGAACCGCAACGAGCCCGAGAACCTGGTGTCTCCCTTCAACTTTCTGTTCTGGAAGAAGCACAGCCGGTCGTTCACCGGCCTCGCCGCGGTCGACGGCCGGGGCGCCACGCTGACGGGCGACGACTCTCCCGCCTGGCTGCGGATGGGGCAAACCTCGTCCGGGTTCTTCAAGATTCTCGGCGTACACCCGATTCTGGGAAGGGTTTTCTCGCCAGAGGAGGATCGTCCCGGGAGCGGTCACGTCACGCTCCTCGGCCATGCGCTCTGGCAGACCCGCTTCGGCGGTGATCCCGGTATCGTCGGCAAGGTCATCACGATCGACGGCGAGAGCTACTCCGTCGTGGGAGTCCTGCCGCAGGGTTTCAAGTTCCTCAGCGAGAGTGACCTCTGGGAACCGCTCGCTCTCGATCCGGCGAATCCCGTGCGCGGCCGCTTCCTGACCGTGGTGGGCCGGCTCCAGCCAGGAGTCACGGAGGAGCGTGCTCGGGCCGAGATGAGCACGATCGCGAAAAGCCTGGCGGACAGCGAGCCGAAATTCAATCAGGGCTGGGGGATCAACGTCATCCAGGTACGCAGGTATCTGGTCGGGGACAGCCGGACGATGCTGCTGATGCTGCTCGGCGCCGTGCTGTTCGTCCTGCTCATCGCCTGCGCCAACGCGGCCAACCTCTTCCTCAGCCGGGCCACGACCCGCCAGCGGGAGGTGGCGATCCGGATCGCCCTCGGTGCCGGCCGCTGGCGCCTGATCCGCCAGCTGCTGACCGAGAGCGCCCTCATCGCGGCGCTGTCGGGCGCCTGCGGCTTGGCGCTGGCCTGGATCGGCGCCCGGCTGCTGGTCCGCTTCGCGCCGCAGAACATCCCGTCGCTCGATCACGCCGGCCTCGACTGGAGGGTCCTCCTCTTCGCTCTGGGAATCACGGCGCTCGTCGCGCTCCTCTTCGGCCTCGCACCGGCCCTGGTGCTGGGACGGCCGGATCTGCGGGAAGACCTGAAGGAAGGGGGAGGCAAGGCCACCGCTGGCGGCGGCCGGACACGCCTGCGCAATCTGCTCGTGGTCACCGACATCGCGATGGCGGTCGTCCTGCTCATCGGCGCGGGCCTGATGCTGCAGAGCCTGCACCGCCTGCAGCAGGTGGATCTGGGCTTCGAGACGAAGAACATCCTCACCTTGCGGATCTCCCTGCCGAACCAGCGGTATCAGGACTCGCGGCAATGGGTGGATTTCTTTGACCAATCGCTGGAGAAGATCCGTGCCCTGCCGGGGGTCAAGTCGGCGGGCGTGGTCAGCTTCCTGCCCATGGCGGCGGGCTTCGGCTCCGCCATGCCCTTCACGGTCGAAGGCCAGCCGGCGCCCCCGCCCGGCCAGGAGCCGGTGGCTGACCTGCGGTTCATCAGCCCCGACTACTTCCAGACCCTGGGGATCCCCGTCCTCGCGGGGAGGAGCTTCACCCCGCAGGACCGGCACGAGTCCCCCTTCGTGGTGATCGTCGGGCAGCAACTCGCCCGCAAGCAGTGGCCGAATGAATCGCCGATCGGCAAGCGCATCCAGATGCAGTGGGCGGAGCTCGTCGACGGCAAGTTCACGCCGCTGCAGATCGCGGCCACCGTCGTGGGGGTCGCGGGAGACATCCGCGAGCAGGGGTTCGAGAGCGAGCCTGGGTCGATGCTCTACTGGCCGATGCGGCAGCTGCCGTGGAATCCGGCCTGCGTCGTGGTGCGCAGCACGGCCGATCCTACCGCGCTGACCGCCGGCATCCGCGGCGCCGTCGAGTCGATCGATCCCGACCAGCCGATCTACGGCGTCGCGACGATGGAGGAGCTACTCGCCCGGTCGATCGCCCAGCGGCGGTTCACCATGGCCCTGTTGACGCTCTTCTCGGTCCTCGCCCTCGTTCTGGCGTCGATCGGGATCTACGGCGTCCTCTCCTACACGGTCAGCCAGCGGACGCAGGAGATCGGCATCCGCATGGCCCTGGGGAGCGCCCGGCCGGGCATCCTGAAGCTGATCGTCGGCCAGGGCATGTTCCTGTCCGTGCTGGGGCTCGCCATCGGCTTGCCCCTCGCCTACGCGTTGGCCAGGCTCATCGCCAGCCTGTTTTACCAGGTAAGTCTCGCCGATCCCCTCGTCTATGTGGTGGTCTCCCTCCTGCTCATCGGCGTTGCTTTCCTTGCCTGCTACCTGCCGGCGCGGCGCGCCTCGAAGGTCGAGCCGGTCTCGGCCCTGAAGTACGAATAATAACCGGAGTACAAAATCATGATGTGTAATTTCCGTCTCATTCCACCAAGCCTGCTGAGCGCCGGCCCGGCCTGTCTGGGCGCGCTCCTCGCCTTCCTCTTCACCACCGCCCTCCAGGCCCAAGCCAACGCTCCGGCCAACTTCGCCGGCCACTGGGAAGGGGTCATTCTCGTCCGCCCCGGAGAGACCGAGGTCGATTTCAGCGTCGACGTCGCTCCGGGCCCGGACGGCACGTACACCGCGGCGATTACCGTGCCGATCCATAACATCCAGGAAAAGCCGCTGGAGGAGGTCTTCCAGGACGGCGATACGGTCTCCATGGCGATGCGCGACGGTGCCAGCCTGTCGTTCTTCCGCGGCACGCTCGCGTCGGGCGGCGATCGCGTGGCCGGCGATCTGACCGAGAGTCCGCAGGTCAACCGCTTCGTCATGGAACGCCGGGAGAAAAAGGCGGCTGCCGCTCCGGCCGAAATGATCCGTCTCGGGGAGGATCTGGCCGCGCTCAAGCAGAAGTTCAACGCAGACATGGGGCCCCGCCTGGTGATGCTCCTGTCGCCGAGCTGCAGAGAGTGCCTGATGAGCGCGCGTCTGATCAACCGCTACGTCCTCGAAAGGATTGCGGACGAGCGCCTGCACGTCTACGTCGTCTGGGTGCCGATCAGCCCGAAGGCTACGTATGAAACGGCGAAGCAGGCCAGCATCCACCTCGTCGACCCTCGGGTGACGCACTTCTCTATGGACACGATCTCCCTGGCGCAAGCCTTCAAGGAGCCTCTCGGGTTCACAAAAACGCCGGCCTGGGATGTCTTCCTGCTCTATCCCGCCGGGCAGAAATGGGGCCAGGGCGTGCCGAAACCGGAGCTCTTCATGCATCGCAGCGAGGAGCTCCCGAGAGCATCCTGGCTCAACGGCGAGAAGCTCGCCGACGAGGTCGAGAAGCTCCTCGGCGCCGACAGCGTGGCAGGAACGCGGCCATGAGCGGGAGCACGCTCGCCCTGGAAAGCGCCGCCGTGGTGGACGACGGGTGGAGTGAAGAGCTCGCGGCCGTCCACCGCGGCCTCTCGGCCGAGGATCTCCGTTTCCGGGAGCTCGCGCGGACCCATCCGGAGATGCTCGACCGTGCACGCTTCGCTGCGCTGGATGCCAACAAGCATCTCCTCAGATTTCGCATCCAGCCGTGGCCCACCTTTATCGGCCGCGCCAAGCTGGACGAGTTCAAGCGGATCAGCGGCGGGATCTGCCGGCTGATCCGCCAGATCCCGGAGCGCATCTTCCGCAACGATCCAGTCCGGGTGGCCGAATTCTATGAAATCGGCTCGCCGGCTCTGACCGAGATCTTCCTCTCCCAGCCGACCGGCGCGGACACGCTGATCTCCCGCGGCGACTTCATCGACACCCGAAATGGCTTCCAGTGCATCGAGTTCAACTTCACCCCCAACCTGGGCGGATGGGAGACCTCGATCCTCGCCGGTATGCACATGGAGGTCCCGGGCACCGCCGAGATCGTCCGCTCCGTGGGCATCCGGTTCTCGTACACGAACACGATGCGGAAGTTCTTCTTCCATCTCGTCGACGACGGCACGGCCAAGGGCATCTGCGCCGGCGACGAGCTCAACATCGTGGTAGTGATCTCGCGGGAGAGCACGGCCGATCAGATCGAAGCGGTGCGCAATTATCTGAACCATGAATACGACCTCGCCAAAGAGGATCTGGGGGGCCGGATCCGCGGCCGGGTGGACGTCTGCTCTCATGGCTCCCTGATCGCTGTGCGGGACGCCCTCTATCTGGAGAAGCGCCGCATCCATGCCGTCGTGGAGTTCAGCGAGGATCTGACACCCACCGGGGTATACCGCTGCTTCAAGGCGAACCGGCTGACGCTGTGCAATGGCCCGATCTCGCCGATGCTGACCAGCAAGAAGAACATCGTGCTGCTCTCGGAGCATGCGAGCTCACCTGTGTTTGACCCGGCAGAGCAGGAGCTCCTGCTCCGGCACATCCCGTGGAGCCGGCGGGTGTTGCCGGGGCCGGTCAGCATCCATGGCGAGCAGGTGGATCTGGCGGAGCTCCTGGCGTCGCAGCGCGAGGACCTCGTCCTCAAGGACGCCGACTCCTGCGGCGGCAAGGACGTGTTCGTCGGGCGCTTCACCCCGGCCGGGACGTGGGAGGAGGCGGTCCGCCGGGCGCTCGAGAAGACCGGCTGGGTCGTCCAGGAGCATGTGGAGTCGCTGCCGTATCTCTACCAGAGCGGCGAGCGCGGCTGCTCACCCCACGACGTCATCTGGGGGCCCTTCTATTTCGGCGACACCTATGGCGGCGCCATCCTGCGGATGCAGCCCAAGGCGGAGCGGGGGCCGGTCAATCTGAGTCTCAACGCCACTGAAGGGATCGTGTTCGAGGTGCAGTCCTGAGCGATCTGCCCGAACGAGGTGGACCTGCCTCCGGACGCGGATGGGTGAAGAGCATGCCGGTTTTCGTGAAGGTCGAGAACGTCGCAATCGGGGCGGAAGAGGTCGCTTTGCTTTTGGTGGCACCCGGGAGATGGCGTGGTGACCCGGGGGAGAAGTGCCGGCAAGCCGGCACTTTGACTCGGGACGTGGTGGCGCTACAAGGGGATTAACACCCGGCATCAGCTACAGGTGTAGCACGTTGCCGATCCTGAGACAAAGCGACGAAGTTAGGGTAAGAGCTCTTTCCAATGCTCCTCGGCTTGACGGATGAGCTGGGCGCAAGCTTCGCGGTCACCTTCGATGAAAGTCTCGAGGAACCGATCGATCTGCGCCTCGAGCGCCTCTTCGAAGGGAACCAGGGCTCGAAAGCGGCCAGAGGCGTCCCGAATCGAGACATAGCCCTTTTCGGCGAGTCGAAGAAGGAGCGTCTCGATCGTGTAGCGTCGATTGCGAGGAAGACCTAACTCGAGCTCTTTGAGGGTGCTCGGCCCCGAACGGCAGAGGCAGGCGAACACCTGCCACTCGCTGGGCGATGGGAGCGGGGTGCGTTCCATGTCCGCGATTCTAAGTGAGTTGGCCCTGACCATCTGCCCAATAGAACGATGAAACGCTGACGCGCCGGGTGGCCCCGATTTTCGCCGGCAAAAAGGGTCGGCCTTCCGTCGCCAGCTCCGAAAACTGGGAGTCCCGGCGCCGCCCGCCTCCGGAGAGAAGGAAACGCTAACGGTAGGCGTTCTCGGTTGGGCACTGGTTCGCTCGATCATCCTCTGTCCTGAGCCCCACCGTCCATTGGCCAAGGCCACCGATTTTCGCCGGCGAAGATGGTCGGCCTCCATCGCCAGCTCCGGAACTGGGGAGTCCCGGCCGCCGCCTCCGGAGAGAAGGAACGCTAACGGTAGGCGTTCTCGGTTGGGCACTGGTTGGCTCGGTCATCCTCTGTCCCGAGCCACACCCGTCCAATGGCCAAGGCCACCGATTTTCGCCGGCGAAAATGGTCGGCATCCATCGCCAGCTCCGGAACTGGGGAGTCCCGGCCGCCCGCCTCCGGAGAGAAGGAACGCTAACGGTAGGCGTTCTCGGTTGGGCACTGGTTGGCTCGGTCATCCTCTGTCCCGAGCCCCACCCGTCCATTGGCCAAGGCCACCGATTTTTGCCGGCGAAAATGGTCGGCCTCCGTCGGCAGCTCCGGAACTGGGGAGAGTCCGCCGCCCGCCTCCGAAGAAGGAACGCTAACGACACCGGCCGGTCTCGGTCGATCACTGGTTCCCTCGGTCATTTCTCGTCCGAGCCTCACCAGTCCTTTGGACGAGGCCCGATTTTACGCCGACGATGGCGGAGAGCGTGGAGGTTGCTTGCGGACGCGCCCCGGGCATCGCTTGTCGAGATTTTCCGCTTTTCCGCAGGGCAGGGGTCGCCTACTACGCTCCTACTACTCTCTAGAACTAAGCAAAAAACAACTCGGGAGAGCGCAAACCATTGAACGGAAAGTGTTTGGGGGAGATCGCGTCAGCGTTTCATCGGTCGGTCGTCAGTGTTTCATCGGTGGGGCGTCAGCGTTTCATCGCTCCCCCCGAGGAGAAAAGGCGTCAGCGTTTCATCTGAAGAACGAGGCACTTTTCCACAGTTTTGGACCACTCTGGCCGTCAGCGTTTCATCGGTTCGGCTGGACAAACCTCGATCGCCGCCGCCGACCCCGCGAAACGAGACGCGGATCGCCGGCCGAGACGTCAACGGTGACGCGTACGGACGCTGGGCGGATAGGCGAGGAGGACGAGAGCGTTGTCTTGGCTCTCAACTCGCAGGGTAGGGTAGACCTTGGCCACCTTCTTGAGAGCGTGAAGGAATGCGAAGCGGAACTGGCGGATCTCGGCGTAGTCGCTTCCGAACATCTCCCTGAGAACCTCCCAAGGCACGGGCTCAGGACGTTTCAAGCGCAGAGTTCGCAAGGACCGGAGAGAGAGCCAGGCGTAGATGTCCATTTGAAAAGGGGAGCGGAGGGATTTGAGGACATTCAAGTCGAGAGGCACCGGGCGATCCCGGAGCTGCTCGTAGAAGTCCGTCGAGAGTCTCACATGAAGGGACTCTGCGGCAGAGTCCAAGTTGTGCTCATAGCCGATTCTAAATCCGGCACTCCCGAGTTTTTCGGGACCTCTGCCAGGGGACCGTCTAGTTGTGTCCCAGGTGATGCTCACGGTGGTCGACAGCAACTGGTGGAGCTGAGAACGGAGGGCTGAGATTGTCCCCCGAGGACCGTAGGAGGGAACAAGACCGAGAGACACTGCCCAGGAAGGTAAGCTTTTTCCGAGGGTGATGGAGGGAGATTTGGCCCGAAGCGCCGCCGCCGTGGTTAAAGCGGAGAGATCGAGACGGGGGAGTCTTCCATAAGGAAGTCCGACCTCCTCAGGAGCGGTTAGGCTGAGGGTGTAAAAGTGGCACTCTCGCGTAAACTGTGGGGTGGTAGGTCTCTTGTGTGGAAGAGTCGTGGCCACGAAGGCGCGGGCAACGAAGCAGAGATCCGGAGCCTGAAGATCGGAATAATAACCTCCGAAAAGAGTGAGCGCCGGCTCGAGGGATGGAAGAACCGGGAGAAGGAGCTGTCCGTCGGCCCTCTGGCCTGGTGCAGGCTCTCGATCCGACGCAGGCGAGTTGCCGGTGGTTAGTAGGCGAGGACCGGCGCAGTAGCCGGCGAGTGCCCGATTACTCAGTAGCCTCCTCACGACGATTATTCTATATATAAGTAGAAAAATCGGATAGGGACGACATCCCTCTGGCCAGGGACCCTCCGCGACAAGTCTGGGTGCCGTAGCCTGAAGTCCCGCTTCTTGGCCAGGCTCGATGAAGAGGAAGCGAAGCGGTGGACTTGCGTATGGAAGGATGCGGAGAGAGGAGGAGGAAGACCGAGCCGGCGGAACTCCGCGGCGAGTCTGCCGCAACGTGGGCGGCTCTACCGCAACGTCTCCGGCTCTGCCGCGATGTCGGGCGCTCTGCCGCAACTCGCGCAACGTTGCGGCAGCTCCGCGGCTCCACCGCAACATGGGCGGCTCTGCCGCAATGCCGAGGGCTCTGCCGCAGGGGCCCCCCGGCTTCCGCTATGATCTGCGTCCCATTGGAGGGAAGGAGCGCACCTCCGGTCCAGAGGCGCATGATCGAGATCACGGCACACACCTCGCGAGCGCGGACTCTCGTCGACCTTCTGCGCGAGAGGGCCGAGGAGCGTCCGCACCACAGCCTCTACACGTTTCTGGCGGATGGTGAGGAGGAGGCCGGCAGTCTCACCTTCCGTGAGCTGGACCGGCGGGCGCGGGCGCTGGCGGCCTGGCTCCAGCAGTCGGGATGCCGGGGCGAGCGGGCGCTTCTTCTGTTTCCGCCCGGTCTCGACTTCATCGCCGCGTTCTTCGGCTGCCTGTATGCCGGCACCGCCGCGGTGCCGGCATACCCTCCGCGCCTCAACCGGGTGGACGAGCGGCTGGAGTCGATCGTCCGCGATGCCGGGCCGCGCGTCGTCCTGACCACCTCGCCGCTGCTCTCGCGGCTCTCCGGCCAGGCCGGAAGCCTGGCGCAGAGCGTATGGACCGCGGTCGACCAGATCCCGGAGGCGCTGGCGGAGTCGTGGCGCGAGCCGGACCTCGGCCCCGGCGACCTGGCGTTCCTGCAATATACCTCGGGCTCGACCTCGACCCCCAAGGGGGTGATGATCTCGCACGGCAACCTCCTCGCCAACGAGGAGAGGATCCGGCGCGCGTTCCGGCAGTCCGAGGAGTCGGTCGTGGTGGGGTGGCTCCCGCTGTACCACGACATGGGGCTGATCGGGAACGTCCTGCAACCTCTGTGGAGCGGCAGCCGCTGCCTCCTGATGTCGCCGTCGCCCTGGGCGTTCTTGCAACGGCCGGCACGCTGGCTGGAGGCGATCTCGCGGTATCGGGCGACGACGAGCGGCGGGCCGAATTTCGCCTACGACCTCTGCGTGCGCCGGATCGGCCCCGAGCAACGGGGCGGCGCTCGACCTGTCGAGCTGGGAGGTGGCGTTCAACGGCGCCGAGCCCATCCGCCGCGCGACGATGGACCGCTTCGCCGAAGCGTTCTCCGTGAGCGGCTTCCGCCGCGAGGCGTTCGTGCCGTGCTACGGCCTGGCGGAGGCGACGCTGCTGGTGACGGCGGGTGGGGGAGGAGTGGCCGCGGATGGATCGGCCGTGAGCTGCGGGGCCTTGCCTGAGGCGGACGAGGTCCGCGTCGTCGATCCGGAAACTGGCAGCGAAGCGGCTCCCGGCGCGGTGGGGGAGATTTGGGTCTCCGGCCCCAGCGTGGCGTCGGGCTATTGGAACCGGCCGGAGGAGACGGCGCAGACGTTCCAGGCCCGGCTCGCCGGCTCCGAGGCGCGCTTCCTGCGCACGGGCGACCTCGGGTTCGTCGCCGGGGGCGAGCTGTTCGTCACCGGGCGCATCAAAGACCTCATCATCCTGCGCGGGCGCAACCACTATCCCCAGGATCTCGAGCTGACGGCCGAGCAGGCGCACGCGGCCCTGCGGCCGGGCGGCAGCGCCGCGTTCGCGGTCGATAGCGAGGAAGAGGAGCTTCTCGTCCTCGCCGCCGAGGTCGAGCGCCGTTCCAACGCGCCGGTTGAAGAGATCGCCGAGCGCGAGGTCCAGCCTGAGGGGCCCTGGCTGCTGGTCGGCTGGTCGTTCGGCGCCGTGGTCGCCTACGAGATGGCGCGGCAGATGGAGCGCTCGGGCACCTCCGCGCGGTTCCTGGCAATGATCGACCCTCCGCCTCCGCGGCAGGGGAGCCATGAAGGGATCGACGACCAGCGGCTGCTGCTGGGCTTCGCACAGACCGGTAGACCGTTGGACCGCCAATGGACGCTCCTTCGGGAAAATTTCCAGGGGTTTGGACGTGGACGCCGGGCTCGACCGCCTGATCGAGATCGGGTGGGCGGGCTGCTGCCGCTGGACGTGGACAAAACGCGGCTACGGGAGCACTTCGACCGGTATTGCACCAACGTTCGTGCATTGCACGGCTATGCGCCGCGTCCCTACCGGGGGCGGACGACCTTGTTCCGGGCCAGCGGCTCGCTCGCTCCGGGAGCCGAGGACCTCACGTCGGGCTGGGGAGCATTGGTCGAGAGCCAGGTTCACCTCCTCGACGCGGATCACGAGTCCGTGCTGCGGAGCCCCGCCCTTGACCGTCTGGTCGAGGACCTGCGGCAGGATCTCGCGAAGGCGGAGTGACCGATCAGGTATCGCAGCCCAACCTCCCACCGACGCAGGGAGCCGGGGGCCTGCCGCAGGTCCCAGGAGCGAAACCCAGCGAGGTAGTTCACGCAGGTGCCGACCTTCTTTGGCGAGCCGTGTACCAGTTTTGTACCAGCGCCGGCCAACACTCCCCAGATCTCGCCAGAACATCGACGGGCGAGACCTAAGGCGAAAGTCCTTACCTTCACAGAGCTTATCGTCTGGTGACGTCTGAGGAGTGTTGGCCGGAAGCCGACTTAAAATCTTCCGTCCGCAAGGGCGTACGGGTTCGAGTCCCGTCTCCGGCACCAAATGAATCCAGAAAGCCGAGCGTTTCTAGAGCTTCGAGCGGAAGATGGACGCCCAGGTGTGGGCCGCGCGGACCGAGAGCGAGATGCGCCGGAACCGCATCCTTGGCGGGCGCCGAACGGACCCTCGCTCCGGCCCACATTGTCCACCGTGACCGCCAGCTCCGTTGGTGGAAGGAACGAGTTGGAGGGGTTTTGCTCGAGGACTTCGGCCCTGCCACGTTCGCGAGCACGGCCGGAAGGTAGCGACGCTGAATCGCTACCAGGCCGCTATTTCCGCAGCAATCGTTGCTTTCCCTGTGTCCTGGCGCTGCCAGTCCAGTCCGTTCCGGTTCACGAACACTAGTCGTGAAGCCGCCGTCCACGGCTCGCAAACGAGACCGAGACTCACCTTGCATGTTGGATGGAGGCGCCTGCGTGGGGACGAAGGAGAGCATCAGTGAGTGACGCCAAGAACGACATTCTTCGGGCGGGTGTGCGGCTCGAGAGGCGGCCGACCGGGTCCGGGCTCAATGTGATCGGGATTTCCTGGGGCTATCATGACTCCGCGTGCTGCCTGCTACAGGACGGCGTCCTGGTCGCCGCGGTCCAGGAGGAGCGGTTCTCCCGGGTCAAGAACGACAAGTCGGTGCCGCGCCAGGCGTTCCGATACTGCCTCGAAGCGGGCGGACTGACGCTCGCGGACGTCGACTGCATCGCCTATTACGAGGATCCGACCCTCAAGCTGGGGCGCCAGATCTGGATGGCGCTGACGCCGGACCTGCCGGCGCAGCAGCGCGCGGCGATCCTCGCGCGCCTGGGCCAGAAGCCGCCGCAGGAGGTGATCCGCCGGACGCTCGGCTACGACGGGCGGGTCGAGATCGTCGACCACCACCTGTCGCATGCCGCGAGCAGCTACTACTACTCAGGCTTCGACGAGGCCGCGATCCTCACCGTCGACGGCGTCGGCGACTGGCCCACCACGACCTATGGCGCGGCGCGCGACGCCGAGATCCGCCGCTTTGAGCAGGTCGATTTCCCGGACTCGCTCGGCTTCTTCTACAGCGCGATCACCGGCTATCTGGGCTTCGAGGTCAATGAGGGCGAATACAAGGTCATGGGACTGGCCCCGTACGGAACGCCGCGCTATGCGGACGCGATGCGCGAGCTGATTGCCGTGACGTCCGACGGGCAGTACCGGCTGAACCTGAAGTACTTCGCTTTCCTGACCGAGAGCTCCATGTACAGCGAGGAGCTGGTGGCGCTGCTCGGCCAGCCGCCGCGGGCGCCGGAATCCGACCTGCTCCAGTTCCACAAGGACGTGGCGCGGAGCGTCCAGGTCGTCCTCGAAGAGATTTTGCTGGAGAAGGTCCGCTATCTGCACTCCAAGGCGCCGAGCGAGAACCTCTGCATGGCCGGCGGCGTGGCGCTCAACGTCGTGGCCAACAGCCGCTGCCTGGCCGAGGGGCCGTTCCAGAGTCTGTTCGTGCAGCCCGCGGCCGGCGATGCGGGGTGCTCGGTAGGGGCCGCGGCGATGGCCCACGTGCGGCTCACCGGCGAAGCGCCGCGCCGGCAGCCGCTGCAGCACGTCTACCTGGGGCCGGCGCCCTTGGCCGACGAGGTCCACCGTCTCCTCGCCTCCTCCTCGGCCACGTTCCTCGATTTCCGCGGCCGGGAAGATGAGCTCCTGCGCTATACGGTCGACCGGCTCCTCGAAGGCAAGGTGATCGGCTGGGCGCACGGCCGGATGGAGTTCGGACCCCGCGCGCTGGGGGCGCGGTCGATCCTGGCGGATGCGCGGCAGCCACACATGCGGGACCGCATCAACGCCTTGGTCAAGATGCGCGAAGCGTTCCGCCCGTTCGCCCCCGCGGTGCTGGAGTCGGCGGTGCGCGATCATTTCGACCTCGACCACCCGTCTCCGTTCATGCTGGAGACGTGCAAGGTCATCTCGCCGCTCGACCTGCCGTCGATCACCCACGTCGACGGCTCGGCCCGGGTGCAGACGGTGAGCCGCGAGACCAACCCGCGATTCGCCGCGCTCCTCGAGGAGTTCCACCGGCGCACCGGCTGTCCCATCCTGCTCAACACGTCGTTCAACATGCGCGGCGAGCCGATCGTCTGCACGGCGGTCGACGCGCTCCTCTGTTTCGTCCGCTGCGGGATCGACGTGGTGGTGGTCGAGGACTGCGTCCTCGAACGCGCGGGCCTGCCGGCGCTGTGGGATCTGCAGGCCCAGAAGGCGTTCGAGCAGCGCGATCATCTCGCCCGGGGCGGCGCCGTCGAGCATCGCGTCTACACCCTGCTGTGAGGCAGAGGATGAAAGCTCCACCCGAAATGCTCAAGCCGCTCTGCGACCGGATCGCCGCGGCTTCGGCTTCCACCGATGGGACGGAGCTCGCCCGCCTGCTCCGGATGGCGGGTCTGCTGGGAGAGCCGGTCCCCACGGCCGGCGACCTGGCGGAAGCCCGCGGCCGGACGGCCCCGCGCAAGCCGGCCGCCGCGTCGGGCGGCGACCGCGTGGGCATCTGGGAACGCGAGAACCGGGACGGCGCAACCCGGTTCGTCCGCCGCATGGACCTCGCCCAAGAATGGAACTTCTGGGCGAACGTCGGGCGGATCGAGCCGAAGGGGGAGAAGCGCCGCGTGGTGCTGATCGGCGAGTCGGTGGCGCGCGGCTATCTCTACGATCCGCATCTCACCCCGGCGATGGTGCTGCAGGCGATCCTCGAACGCCAGATGGGCGCGACCGTGGAGGTGATCGATCTCGCCCGAACGGACCTCGGATTCGAGGTGGGGGAACTCGCCCGATCGGCGCTGCTTCTGGAGCCCGATGCGGTGGTGATCTTCTCCGGGAACAACTGGAACGTCTCGTTCCCGCCGCCGGCCTCCGAGGTGGCCCGGATCAATTCGGTGCTGCGCGCCGAGGGGATCGCCGGCTTGAAGCGCTCGGCCGAGGAGCAGCTCGCCGCGCAGGTCCGGCGCCTGGTCGGCGAGGTCTCCTCGCTCTACCACGCCCGGGAGATCCCGCTGGTGTGGCTCGTCCCCGAGTTCAACCTCGGGGACTGGCGCGATCCCGTGACCAACGCCCCGCATCTGCCCGGCACCGGCAACCGCGACTGGCTGGCGTGCCGGCAGGCGGCGGACCGGGCGTTCGCCGCCGGAGACCTTGCGCAGGCCGCGGAGCAGGCGCGGCGGATGGTCGAGATCGACCAGGGAGTCGCTGTGGCCGGGCTCTACCTGCTGGCCGCATGCAGCCGGCTCTCCGGCGATCTCGAGGCGGCGCGGCGCTCCCTGGAGCTGGCCCGTGACGCCGTGATCTGGGATCCGTCCCGAAACATCACGCCCCGTGCCTATGGCGCCGCGCAGGAGGCTTTGCGCGGCGAGGCGGCCCGGCAGGGCAGCATCCTGGTCGACCTGCCGCTGGTCTTCCGCGAGCACCTCGGCGGGGCCATCCCGGACCGCCGGTTGTTCCTCGACTATTGCCATCTGACGGCCGAAGGCATGCGGGTGGCCATGGCCGCGGCCGCCGCCCCGGTGCTCTCGGCGCTCACCGGCGCCACCGCCGCAGGCATTTCGTGGCGCGACCTTCAGGACGAGCGCCTCGCGCCGAGCCCCGAGGTGGAGGCCAATGCCGAGTTCCTGGCCGCCATCCACAACGCGCACTGGTCGCAGGGCGGCGACCTGGTCCGCCACTACTGCTCGGTCTCGGCCCAGGCCTCGCCGGCGATCGTCAAGGTGATGACCCGGTTCATCGAGATCCAGACGCGCCGGACGCCGATGCTGATGGGCCGAGCGGCGGAGGAGATCGCGGCCTTGGCCTCGCGGCAGCTGCAGAACTACCTCCTGCGCTACAACTACCAGCAGATGGACCAGCTGCTGATCGATGCCATCGCCGATGCCCTGGAGGAGATCGGCGTCGAGCCGCGGGACCGCCTGGAGCAGCTGCGCCGGGAGGAGCACAGCCTGGCCCGCAGCGAGGTCGACCTGCTCGATTACTACTACGGCTCGGCCGGGCTGCAGCCGCAGGAGACGATGTGGGTGATGCCTCTCCGCGACCGTCCCAAGGAGAGCGACTTCTACAGGGCCTACTGGATCGAATCGCGCTTCGTCTTCGTCGGAGAAGCCGGAAGCCCCGTGCGGCTGCGCTGCACCTGCCGGCTGCCCGGAGGAGCCACCGGCCCCGGGGAGGTCCTCCTCGCTCTGAACCGCCGCCCCCTGGTGAAGGTCGGCCTCGGAGGCGCCTGGGAGACCTGGGACCTGCTGATCCCCGGAGACCACGTCCAGGAGGGACCGAACGAGATCACCCTCCACTGGCCAACTCCCGACTTCCCGGGGCACAGAGCGCTGGAATCCGTCTGCGCCGACCCGGTCGACCTGTCCTCTCCCGAGCTCTACCCCTGCTTCGGAGAGATCCACACGTTCACGGCCGCCGCGGCTTCGTAGGACCAGGATCTGAATCCGTCTTATATCGCTCTCTGGCGCAGGTTACGCGCTGGCACTCTGATCCTCCCCTCCCTCCTCCTCCCGGAGCGCATCCGGCAGCTCGCTCTCGACCCTCCGCAGGCGGGGGTTCAGGAAGGACAGGCAGATGGTCAGGGCGATGAAGATCCCGAGGACCATGAAGAGGAAGCCGACGCCGCGGCCGGGGCCGACGCCGATGAGCTGGCCGACGCTGCCGGCGAGCGCTCCTCCCGGGGCGAGGAGCGGCTCGAAGACGCGGTCGGCGAGGGGGCCGGCGATCAGGTAGGCGAGCGGCAGGGTGGTGCCGGCGACGAGGATGCGGGCCGCCATGACCCGCCCCTGGATGCCGAGGTCGACCTTGCTCTGCCAGATCGCCTGATTGCAGCCGCCGACGATCGGGCCGGCCAGCATGTAGACGAAGGCGGCGCCGGCGATCAGGGGGATGCTGGGGCGCAGGCCGCCGAGGAGCAGGATCAGGCCCTGGAGGATCATGAACCAGAAGATCCCCCAGACGCGGATGCGCGGCCCGCCCCAGACGCCGAGGATCGCCGCTCCCAGGAAGATGCCCACGGCGCCGGCCGAGTTGACGGTGCCCAGCTCGAGGGGCGTCGCGAAGCTGAGCAGCAGGGGCGTGAGCAGGACCTGCACGATGCCCATCCCGAAGTTGGTGAAGGCGAAGAGGCCGAGGAGGCCGAGGAGCCCCGGCCGTTCCCGGAGATAGGAGAGGCCGAAGAGGATGTCGCTCCGGAACGTGCGCTTGCCTTCGGTGGGGCCGACCGGCCGCGGGCGCGGGATGCGGATCAGGAAGAGGGTGGCCACGCCGACCAGGAAGGTCGCGAAGTCGATCAGGATGACGCCGTGGTAACCGATCAGGCCGATCAGCGCGCCGGCGGCCATCGGGCAGATGATGGAGCTGAGGCTGCCGATCATCTGGGAGAGGCCGGTGGCGCGGGTGAGCTGGGAGCGCGGGACCAGAGAGCTGACGATGGCGATCGTGGCCGGGCCCTGGATGGCGCTGAAGGCGGACATGAGCGGCGCGATGATGAACACGTGCCAGGGCTGCATCTGACCGCTCCAGAGGCCGTAGGCCATGAGGAGCGTCATGACGGCGGCGCAGGTGTCTCCCAGGGCGATCAGCCGCCGCCGGTCCATGCGGTCGGCGAGGACGCCGGCGACCGGCGTGATGATCAGGTTGAGGGAGATGACGAAGAAGCCGGCCATGGCGAACTGCGTGGTGGAGCCGCTCCGCTCGAAAAGCCAGACGCCGAGGGAAAAGGCGCCGAGGCCGGAGCCGAAGCCGGAGACGAACTGGCCGAACCAGAGCACGAGGAAGGCCTTCATGCCCGTGATCGGAGGGAGAGCCGGGAGCAGCCCGCGACGCGGCGCGGGCTGGATCTCGGCGGTGGTCGCGGGCGTAGCGCGGCGGAGCGGCCCGGAGCGCACCAGCCGCGCCAGGTGGCGCGGCGTGGCGTCGTAGAGGAAGGCGGTGAGGTCGCGCTCGTCCCCCCAGCGCTCGCGGACCCGGGTGAGCAGCAGGACCGCGGTGAAGGAGGTGCCGCCGTGGGCGAAGAAGTCGTCGCCGGGGTGGAGGGGGGCGGTGCCCAGGATCTCGCCGGCCAGCCGGCCCAGCTCGTCTTCGAGCGGATCGGGCGGAGGAGCCTCCCAGGAGACGGGCGGCAGGGCGGCGCGGTCGACCGCCCCCTGCGGGGTCAGCGGCAGCTCGTCGATCTCCCGGAGGGCGGCGGGGACGAGGTAGGGAGGCAGCCGGTCGTGGAGCGCCGCGGTCAGGGCGGCCTCGTCGAGGCGGGTGCCCGGCGCGGGTACGACCCAGGCGGCGAGCCGCAGCCGGCCATCGGGCCCCGGCCAGGGGGAGACGGCCGCGGCGCGCACGCCGGGAAGCCTCTCCAGGGCGGCCTCGGTGCGCCGCGGCTCGGCGGGGTAGCCGAAGAGGTCGACGGTGTGCTCGTCCTCACGGCCGAGGATGTCGATCTCGCCGCCCGGCAGGAAGCGCGCGACGTGGCCGGTGCGGAAGAGCCGCTCGCCGGTGCGCGGGTGGATCAGGAAACGGCCGGCGGCCGCCTCCTCGTCCCTCCAGTACCCTCGGGCGAGGCCGGGGCCGCCGATCCACAGCTCGCCCGGCACCCAGTCGGGCCGTGGCTGGAGCTCGGCGTCGAGGACGTGCAGGGTGTGCGGGGCGGCGGCCACGCCGGCCGGAACCCGGATGGCGTCCGCGGGCGGCTCGCCGAGCTCGTGGACGGCGGCGGCGAACGGGGCTTCCGGGAAGCCGGAGAGACTGGCGATCCGTGCTCCGGGGGCCAGGCGGCGGAGCCGGCCGGGCAGCGAGACCGGAACCGTGTCGCGCGCCAGGAGCACCAGGCGGAGCGAGCGCGGACGTGCCCTCTCCGGCAGCCGCGAGACGACGCGTTCGAGGAGAGCCGGCGGGGCGCTCCAGACGGTCGTGCCCCGGCGCGCGGCGAGGCCGGCCCAGCTCGCGGGGTCGCGGTCGCCCGCGGCCGGGAGGACCACGACGGCGCCGGCCGCGAGCGGGGCGAGGGTCTCCCAGAGGGCGAGGTCGAAGGCGGCCGGTGACAGCGAAAGGACCCGGTCGCCGGATTTCAGGTCGAGCCGCCGGACGAGGTCGAGGAGGCTCGTGGTGGCGGCTCCGTGCTCGACGACGGCCCATCCGGCGTCGGACTGGGCGAGGAAGGCCGGATCGCCGGGCTCTGCCTTCGGCTCGGCGAGCGGTCCGTCTGCGGCTTCTTCGCCGTCGACCGCCCGCCAGCGGAGCCCTTCGATCTGATCGAGGAGCGGCGCGTGGGCGGTCCGGCCCAGGGCGAGCCGGACGCCGGCGCGGCGGAGGACCGAGCGCAGGGCGGCGGCGGACAGGTGGCCGTCGAGCGGCAGGCAGGGGGCGCCGGAGACGAGCGCGGCGAGGATGGTCAGCGGCTGCTGCCATCCGCCGTCGAGGAGGACGGCGACCGGCTCGCCGGGGGTGGCGCCGAGGCTCTGGACGGTGCTCCGGATCCAGCCGGCCAGCCGGCGCGCGCGCTCCCAGAGCTCCCCCTGGCTCAGCGTGCGGCCGTCCGCGGAGACCGCCTCGGCCCGGGGGCGCGCCGCGGCGCGCGCGGCCACCAGGGAGACGAGGGTTTCGCGGGAGAGCGGCTCCGGCGCCGGGCGGGAGGAGGCGCGGCGGTCGAGGTGCGCCGCCGGGGTGAGGCCGAGCTCCGTGCTGTCCCAGAGCGCCTCGTCGTCGGCCAGCCGTTCCAGGAGGCGGGTGTAGGTGCCCCAGAGGTCCTGGATCAGGCCGGGCGGGAAGACGTCCTCGACCGCCTGGAGCTTGCAGCCGAGGGCGCCGTGCTCGTCCTGGTAGACGGACGGCATCATCAGCATCTGGGGCGGGTTGAGGCCCAGGTCGAGCTCTCGGGGGGTGTAGAGCTGGTCATCCGGCGGATCGGTCGGATCGGACTGATCTGGCGGATTCGTGGCGGGCTCGGCTCCGGGGTGGTCGACCAGATTGTTGAAGTTAACCGGCATCTGGGCGCGGGTGCTGCCTCCGCGCTGGCGCTGGAGCTCGCGGAGGACCTGGAAGCCGGTGAAGGCGCGGTGGTCGAGGATGTCGGTGACCTGCTCCTGGAGGCGGCGTGCGCGCTCGGCGAAGGGGCCGCGGGGCTCGTCCGCGACCGCGACGTAGATCGTGTTGAAGTTCCCGACGATCTCGGAGAGCCCGGGGTGGACCGGCGGGTACCAGGTCCCTTCGAGGCTGAAGCTGAAGCGCGGCTGGCGGCTCCAGGTGCGGATCACCTCGACGAACGCGGCCATGAGGGCCGGCGAGGCGGTCAGCGAGCGCCGGGCGGCCTGCGCCTGGAAGCGCGTCCAGGCATCGGGGGCGAGGAGCGGCGCGACCCGGTGGACGAAGCGGGACGGGACGCGCGGCCCGAGGGGGACGGCCAGCGGCAGCTCGGGCGGAGGAGGCAGGGCGGGGATGCGCTCCAGCCACCAGGCGCGCGCCCGGCGCCAGGCTTCGCTGCCGCGGATGGCCTCACAGGTCAGTGCATAGTCACGGTAGGTGCAGGGGAGCGGCCGGAGCGGCACCTCCGGGTCCGAGACGATGCGCTGCAGGTCGGCCATCAGATGGTTGCGGCTCATGCCGTCGATCAGCCAGGCGTCGAACCAGACGTGCAGGCGGATGCGGGCGCCGTCGAGGAGCTGGGCGAGGAAGCCGAAGAGCGGCCACTGGCCGACCTCTCCCGGGTGATAGCGGAAGCGCTCCGCGGCCGCGGCGATGGCGGCGTCGACCTCGTCGGGCGGCAGGTCGCGCAGGTCGGCGCGCTCGATCTGGATGGGCGGGATCTCCTCGCGGATCTGCTGGCGGCCGTCCGGGAGCATCACGGCGCGCAGCATCGGGTGCAGCTCGCAGAGGCGGCCCAGGGCGCGTTGGAGGAGGTCGAGATAGGGCTCTGCGCCGGGCAGCTCGTATTCGAGATAGACGTTGGCCCCGGGCGTGCCGAGGTCGAACAGGCCGCTCCTCCCGGCCCAGTAGACCTCCTGGACCTCGGTGAGGGGGAAAGGCTCGAAGCTCTCGGCCGGCCGCGGCACCAGCTTCGGCAGCGAGAGGTCGGGACCCGGCGCGGCCGCGCCTTCGCGGGCGAGCTCGCGCAGCAGCATCTCGCGCTGCACGGGGGAGAGGGCGGCGATGCGCTGGGTCAGCTCGGTCACTGGCCGTCCTCTTCACCGGGAGCTTCGGACGCGAGGGCCGCGGCGAGCTGCTCCGGCGAGGCCTGCTCGACGCGGGCGAGCAGCCGGGCCAGGAGGTCCGCGTCGGCCCTCTCGGCCTGGGACTCGACGATGGCGATGGCCAAGGCCTCCAGGACCGGCGCGTCGTAGAGCCGGCGCAGCGGCAGGGCGGTCCCGAAGGCCTGGTTGACGCGCGCCATCACCTGGGTGGCGAGGAGCGAGTGGCCGCCGAGGGCGAAGAAGTGGTCGTGGACGCCCACCTGGTCGAGCCCGAGGGCCTCGGCCCACAGGGCGGCGAGGGTCTCCTCGGTGGGGGTGCGCGGCGCGACGTACTCCCGCTCGGGCTGGAGATCGGCGGAATCGGGAGGCGGCAGGGAGCGCCGGTCGAGCTTCCCGCTCGGGGTGCGCGGCAGCGCCTCCAGGCGGACGAAAGCGGCGGGGACCATGTGCTCCGGCAGACTCCCCTGCAGATGGCCGCGCAGGTCGGCCGCGGACGCCTCCTGCTCCGGATGGAGGACGACGTAGGCGGCCAGCCGCCGGCCGGCGCCCTCGCCCCAGGGGACGACCGCGGCCTCGGCGAGCGCGGGATGGCTTGTGAGCACGGCCTCGATCTCGCCGGGCTCGATGCGGAAGCCGCGGATCTTCACCTGGTGGTCGGCGCGGCCGAGGAACTCGACCTCGCCGTTCGAATCGGGACGCCACCGGCCGAGGTCGCCGGTGCGGTAGAGGCGCGCCCCTGGCTCGTCCGCGAACGGGTCGGGCACGAAGCGCTCGGCGGTCAGCTCGGGCCGTCCGAGGTAGCCGCGGGCGAGGCCGGCGCCGCCCAGGTAGATCTCGGCCGGCGTGCCGGGAGGCGCCGGCTGGAGCCAGGCGTCGAGCAGCCGGAGGCGGTGGCGGGCCACCGGGCGGCCGATCGGCGGCAGGGCCGGCCAGGACTCGGGCGGGCCGGTGAGCGTGTGCGAGGTGGTGACGTGGCTCTCGGTCGGGCCGTACTGGTTGAACAGCCGGCTCTCCGGCAGCGCCTGGAAGAAGGCGGCCACGGCCTGCGTCACCTGGAGCTGCTCGCCGGCCGTGATCACCTCGCGCAGCGCGGCCGGCGGCGGGCCCCACGGTCCGACCGCCTCGGCGATCTGCTGCAGGGCGATGAAGGGGAGGAAGAGGCGTTCGATCCGCTGCTCGTTGAGGAAGGCGAGCAGGGCTCCGGCGTCGCGCCGCAGCTCATCGGGCACCAGGAAGAGCGTGCCGCCCGCGGCCCAGGTGGTGAACAGCTCCTGGAAGCAGACGTCGAAGCTGAACGGGGCGAACTGCAGGGTGCGGGCGGGGGCCGGCGTCTCGCGCAGTTGCCAGGCGATCAGGTTCGCCAGGGCGCGGTGGGGCATGGCGACGCCCTTGGGGCGGCCGGTGGAGCCGGAGGTGAACAGCACGTAGGCGAGGTGGTCGCCGTCCGCTCCGGCCGCCAGGGGAGCCGGCCGCTCCGTGCTCCCGCCCTCGACCTCGCCGCCCGGTCCGACGGTGACGGTCCGGACGCCGGCCAGCGCCTCCTCCGGCAGCCGGGCGCGCAGGTCGTCGGTGGTCACCAGGAGCCGGAGCCCCGCGTCGCGCGCCATCAGGGAGAGCCGCTCCAGAGGATAGGAGGGATCGAGCGGCACGCAGGCGCCGCCGGCCTCCAGCACGGCGAGGACGGCGACCGGTAGGGCCAGGGAGCGTTCGAGGCAGATCCCGACCGGGGCGTCGAGCCGCGCGCCGAGGCCGCGCAGGACGTGGGCGAGCCGGTGGGCCCTCTCCGCGAGCTCGCGGTAGGTGAGCCGGCCGTCCCCTATCTCGACGGCGGAGGCGTCGGGGGTGCGGCGGGCCTGGGCGGCGAACAGCTCGTGCAGGCTGGAGATCTCCGGCACCGGGCCGTTCGTCGAGTCCCAGGCGGCGACCTGGGCGCGTTCCTCGTCGCCGAGCAGCGGGGAGGCGTCGAAACGGGCCTCGGCGTCGGCGGCCAGCGCTGTGAGCGCGCGCAGGTGGCGCTCCGCCAGCAGGGCGATCACGTCCAGGGAGAGCTGGCCCGGGTCGTATTCGAGGCGCATCTCGATCCCGCTGGTGAACGGGTCCTGGAGGAAGTTGGCCAGGAAGGTGAAGTTGGTCTTCTGGAACATCTGCCCCGAGACGACCTGCGCCTCCGGGGTCCGCTCGACGCCCTGGAAGACGTGGAAGTGGACGTAGTTGAAGGCGGCCTCGAAGAGCTCGCTCCCGCCCGCCTCGCGCTGCAGGTCGGCGATCGGGTAGCGCCGGTGGGGGAGCATCTCGCGCTCCGCCGCGAAGGTCCGCAGCACCAGATCGGTCCAGGTGCCGCTGCCGAGGGCGAGGCGGAAGGGGAGCGTGTTGAGGAACAGGCCGAGCGCGGCTTCCCCTCCTTCCTCCTCGGGGCGTCCATGGCCGACCAGGCCGGTGACCACGTCGCGCTGGCCCGAGCTGACCGCGAGCACGCGCAGGTGGGCGGCGAGGAGGAGGCTCTTGAGGGGGACTCCCAGCGAGCGGGCGAGGCCGCGCAGCCGATCGGCGAGCTCCCGCGGCAGCCACTGCGACAGGATCTCGGCCTCGGCGAGCCGGGGATCGGCCGTCGGGGCCTCGCGCGGCAGCCGGGTGACGACCGAGCCGTCCAGCCGCTCGGCCCAGTAGCGCCGGCTGTCGGCGGACTCCAGGGCGCGGCGCTCGAGCGCCACGAAGTCGCGGAAGGCCGCCGCCGGAGCCTCCGGCGCGGACGCCTCCGGCTCTTCGCCGCGCAAGAGAGCGAGATAGGTGCCGAACAGCTCGGCGAGGAGCGACGAGAAGCTCCAGCCGTCGAGGATGGCGTGATGGCAGCTCACGGCGATCTGGAAGCCGCCCGCGAGCCCGTCCGCGCCGCCGCGGCGGTGCAGGTGGACGCGCAGCAGCGGCGCCCGCGTCCAGTCGAACGGCCGCCGCTTCTCCTCCTCGATCCAGGCCGCGAGCCGTTCCTCCTGGCTGGCGGCGTCGAGGCCGCTCAGGTCGTCGATCCCGAGCTCGGCCTCCGCGGTCCGGTGCACGAGCTGGAGCGGCTCGCTGAAGCCCGCCAGGTCGAAGGAGGTGCGGAGCATCGGGTGGCGGACGACGACCCGGTCGAGAGCCTGGCGGAGCAGCGCCTCGTGGAGGGGGGCGCCGACGTGCAGGCTGGTGATGTCGTGGTAGACGGCGGACTCGGGGTCCAGCTCGCTATGGAACAGCATGCCGGCCTGGAGGCGCGCCAGCGGGTAGGCGTCCTCCAGGCCGTCGGGCAGGCGCCGCCGGTCCTCCGCGGAGAGCAGCTCGAACGGGGCGGTGCGCACCGGTGCCTCGGTCGTGCCGCGCACGGCGCGGGCGAGCTGGCGCACGGTGGGGAATTCGAAGATCTGCGGCAGGTCGAGCTCGAAGCCGCGCTCGCGGGCCTGGGCGAGGATGCGGATGCTCAGGATCGAGTCGCCGCCCAGGGCGAAGAAGTTGTCGTCGCGGCCGACCCGCTCGACGCCGAGGACGCCGGCCCAGATCGCGGCGAGCGCCTCCTCCTCGGGCCCTTCCGGCTCGGCGAACACGCCGGCTCCGGTCGCCGACCGCGCCTCCTCCGGGTCGGGGAGGGCGCGGCGGTCGAGCTTGCCGTTGCCGGTCAGCGGCAGGGCGGCCAGCGGCACGAAGGCGGCCGGGACCATGTGCTTGGGCAACCGCTTGGCGAGGAAGGCGCGGAGCGCGCCGCCGTCGGGAGCGCCCTGCGGGCCGCCGACGACCCAGGCGATCAGGCGGCGGTGGCCGTCCTTGCGGTCGCGGGCGAGGACGACGGCCTCGCGGACATCCGGGTGCGCGGCGAGCGCCGCCTCGATCTCGCCGAGCTCGATGCGGAAGCCGCGGATCTTGACCTGCTGGTCGCGGCGGCCGAGGTACTCGTGGTCGCCGCCGGGGAGGCGCCGCGCCAGGTCGCCGGAGCGGTAGAGGCGTGCTCCGGCCTCGCCCGCCGGATCGGGCACGAAGCGCTCCGCGGTCAGCTCGGGCCGGCCGAGATAGCCGCGGGCGAGGCCGGCGCCGCCGACGCAGATCTCTCCCGGCACGAAGAGCGGCGCCGTTTCGAAGAAGGGATCGAGGACCCGCAGCCGCAGGTCCGGGATCGGCTCCCCGATGAAGGAGAGGGGGCTCGCGAGGTCGGCCTGCCGGATGCGGCGGAAGGTCACGTGGACGGTCGTCTCTGTGATGCCGTACATGTTGACCAGCGCCGGCCGCTCGTCGCCGTGGCGGGAGAGCCAGGGGCCCAGGCTCGCGACGTCGAGCGCCTCGCCGCCGAAGACGATCCAGCGCAGGGCGAGCCGCCGCGGACTCTCCTCCTCGGCGGCGGCGAGCTGGCGGAACGCCGACGGGGTCTGGTTGAGCACGGTGACCCCCTCGGTCTCCAGCAGGTCGAGGAAGGCTTCGGGCGAGCGGCTGACCCGGTAGGGGACGACGACGAGGCGGCCGCCGTAGGCGAGAGCCCCCCAGATCTCCCAGACCGAGAAGTCGAAGGCATAGGAGTGGAAGAGGGTCCAGACGTCGTCCGGAGAGAAGCCGAACCAGTGCTCGGTCGCGCCGAGCAGGCGGGCCACGTTGGCGTGGGTGACCACCACGCCCTTGGGCTTCCCGGTTGATCCCGAGGTGTAGATGACGTAGGCGGCCTGGCCCGGATCGACGGGGACGGAGAGCGGCTCGGCGCTCTCGGCTGCGAGGGCCGGATCGCGCAGCTCGGCGTCGGTGAGGACCACGGCCAGGCCGGCGTCCTCCCGGAGGAAGTCGAGGCGCTCGCGCGGCAGGTCGGGGTCGAGCGGCACGTAGGCGCCGCCCGCCTTGAGCACGGCGAGGAGGGCAGCCACCATCTCCGGCGAGCGCTCCAGGCGGAGGCCGACGCGGACCTCGGGACCGACGCCCAGCCGGCGCAGGCGGCGCGCCAGGCGGTTGGCCAGGGCGTCGAGCTCGGCGTAGGTGAGGCGCCCGCCCGGACCCGACACCGCGACGGCCGTGGGCGTGCGCGCCGCGGCGGCCTCGAAGAGGCGATGGAGCGGCGTCTCGCCGGGGTAGGCGCGCGGCCGGGGCCCCTCCTCGCCGGCGAGTGCGGGGGAGAGGGGGACGCGCTCATAGCGCCCGCCCGGCGCCGCGGTCATCCTGGCGAGCAGGCGCTCGTAGAGGGCGGCGACCTCGTCGATCTGGGCTTCGGGAAACTCGCGGGCGTCGTACTCCAGGCGCAGGCCGATCTGGTGGGTGAACGGGTTCTGGTTGAAGTTGGCGAGGAAGGTGAATTCCGTCTCCTCGAAGAAGTCCTGGCCGAGCGCCCGCACGCCCTGGACCTGGGCGAGCCCCTGCTGGACGTGGAAGTGCACGTAGTTGAACGCCGCCTCGAAGAGCGGAGCGCCGCCGGCCCGCCGCCGCACCTCGGCCATGGGATAGCGCCGGTGTTGCAGCAGCTCGCGCTCGGCCGCGAACGTCTCGCGCAGCAGGTCGCGCCAGGTGCCGCCGGCCAGGTCCAGATGGAACGGCAGCGTGTTGAGGAACAGGCCGACGACCCGCTCGGCGCCGGGCTCCTCCGGCCGGCCGTTGGCCACCAGGCCGGTGACCGCGCGCCGCTCGCCCGAGAGCGCGGCGAGCAGGCGGCAGTGGACCGCCAGGAGGACGGTCTTCACCTGCACGTTCTCCGCGCGGGCGAGGGCCAGCAGCTCCTGCGACAGGGCGGCGGGGAAGGCGACCTCGCGGACGCCGCGCCACGCCGGGGGCTGCGGGGCCGGGCGCCAGCGGGCCAGGGCCGGCACCGTGCCGCCCGCCCGCTCCTCCCAATACCGGCGGCTCTCGGCGGAGGCCAGCGCCTGCCGTTCGAGCGCCACGAAGGCGCGGTACGAGCTGGCCGGCGGCTCCAGGCCCGGCTCCTCGCCGGCGAGGAGCGCCAGATAGACGCGGAACAGGTCGGTGAGCAGCGTCGAGAGGCTCCAGCCGTCGAGGATGGCGTGGTGGAAGCCGAGGGTGAACTGGAAGCTCCGTTCGCTCCGCGTGTGGACCTGGACGTGCAGCAGCGGCGCCCGCGTCCAGTCGAACGGCCGCCGCTTCTCCTCCTCGATCCAGGCGGCGAGCCGCTCGCTCTGCGCGTCCGGATCAAGGCCGGAGAGGTCCGCGTGCCCGATGGGGACCGCGACCGTGCGGTGGACGAGCTGGAGCGGCTCGCTGAATCCGGTGAGCGCGAACGAGGTGCGGAGCACCGGATGGTTCCCCACCAGGAGGCCGATCGCCGCGTGGAGGCGGTCGAGGTCCAGAGGGGCCTCCAGGTGGACGGTGAAGACGTCGTGGTAGACCGCGGAGCCGCGGCCGGCCTCGCTCTCGAACAGCATGCCGGCCTGGAGAAGGGCGAGCGGGTAGGCGTCCTCGATGCCCTCGGGCAGGCGGCGCCGGTCTTCGGCGGAGAGCAGCGCGAACGGGCCGGCCGCCTCCGCACCCTCCTCCTCGGATGCCGCGGCGGCGGCGCGCGCCAGCTCGCGGACGGTCTGGTGCTGGAAGAGCTGGGGGAGTGTCAGGCCGAGCCCCAGGTCGCGGGCGCGGGCCAGCACCCGCAGGCTGAGGATCGAGTCGCCGCCGAGGCTGAAGAAGTTGTCGAGGGCGCCGACGCGCTCGACCTTCAGGACCTCCTGCCAGACCGCGGCGAGGGCCTGCTCGGCGGGCGTCGCGGGCGGGACCCAGTCCGCCTCGGACTGCGCCGCCGTGGGGTCTGGATCGGGCAGCGCCCGCCGGTCGAGCTTGCCGTTGGCCGTCAGCGGCAGCTCGGCGAGGGGCATGAGCACGGCCGGCACCATGTGCTCGGGTAGCCGCTCCTCGGCGAACCCGCGCAGCTCGGCGAGGGACAGGTCGCCGCCGGGCCGGGGTACGACGTAGGCCACGAGCCGGCGCCCCTCGGGACTGTCCCAGGGAAGGACCACCGCGTCGAGCACCGCCGGATGGGCGGCGAGGGCCGCTTGGACCTCGCCGGTCTCGATGCGGAAGCCGCGGATCTTGACCTGCTGGTCGCGCCGGCCCAGGTACTCGAGGTCGCCGTCCGATCGACGGCGTGCGAGGTCGCCGGAGCGGTAGAGCCGCCCTCCGGGCTGCCCGAATAGCGCGCCGAACGGGTCGGGCACGAAGCGCTCGGCGGTGAGTTCCGGGCGGCCCAGGTAGCCGCGCGCCAGGCCGGCGCCGCCGACGCAGATCTCGCCGGGAGCCAGGAGCGGCACCGGCCGCAGGTGGCGGTCGAGCACGTGCGTCTGGAGATCGGGGATCGGCACGCCGAGGACGCTGCCCTTGCCGGCTTCGAGGTCGGCGCGGGTGATCCTGCGGAAGGTGACGTGGACGGTCGTCTCGGTGATGCCGTACATGTTGACCAGCCGCGGCCGGTCGTCGCCGTGGCGGGCCATCCAGGGAGCGAGCGCCGGCAGCTCCAGCGCCTCGCCGCCGAAGATCACCCAGCGGAGGGCCAGCTCGCGCCGCGCGGCGGCGTCCCGGGTCTCTTCGGCGTGGGAGAGCAGGCGAAATGCAGAAGGGGTCTGGTTGAGCACCGTCACCCGCTCCGCGGCGAGGAGGTCGAGGAACGCCTCGGGCGAGCGGCTCACCTCCCAGGGGACGACGGCCAGCCGGCCGCCGTAGGCGAGCGCGCCCCAGATCTCCCAGACGGAGAAGTCGAACGCGTAGGAGTGGAAGAGTGTCCAGACGTCGTCGGAGGAGAAGCCGAACCAGGGCTCGGTCGCGGCGAGCAGGCGCGCGACGTTGGCGTGGGTGACCACCGCCCCCTTCGGCCGTCCGGTGGAGCCGGAGGTGTAGATGACGTAGGCGGCGTTGCCCGGCCGGGCGCTGGGGGGCAGCGGAGCCGGGTCCTCCTCGTCGAGAGCGGGATCGAGCAGCCCGGCTTCGGTCAGCAGCACCGGGACGCCCGAGTCCTCCAGCAGGAACGAGAGCCGTTCGCGGGGCACGTCGGGATCGAGCGGCACGTAGGCGCCGCCCGCCTTGAGGATTCCGAGGATGCCGGCGACCATCTCCAGCGAGCGCTCGACCCGGAGCCCGACCCGCACCTCGGGGCCGACGCCCAGGCGCCGCAGGCGGCGCGCCAGCCGGTTCGACCGCTCGTCGAGCTCGCGGTAGGTGAGAGAGCGGCCGGCACAGCCCACCGCGGGGACGTCCGGGTGGCGGGCCGCCGCCGCGGCGAACAGGCGGTCCAGGGTGGATTCGGCTCCGGGCTCCGCCGGGCGGTTCCAGGCGGTGGTGAGCTGCAGGCTCTCGGCCTCGGTCAGCAGGGGGAGCTCGGACACGGCCCGGCCGGGCTCCGCCGCGATGACGGCGAGGAGGGTCTCGAAGCACCGCGCAAGACGGCGCGCGCTGGCGGCGTCGAAGAGGTCGGTCCGGTAGCGCAGGAAGCCGCCGAGCCCCTGCGGCCCTTCGCCGGCTTCGAAGTACAGGTCGAACTGCGCCGTGCGGGTCGCGACCTCGAAATTCGAGGTCTGCAGGGCGGAGGGAGCGTCAGCCGGCGGCTGGCTCCCCGGGCTGTGCTGGCTCCGCTGGCTGCGAAAATTGAGGAGCACCTGGAAGAGCGGGTTGTGCGACAGCTCGCGCGCCAGGCCGAGAGCGTCGACGATCCGCTCGAACGGGAGGTCCTGGCGGGCGTCGGCTTCGAGCGCCATCTTGCGGACGCGGCCGAGGAGCTCCGGGAACGCGGGGTCGCCGGTCAGGTCGATCCGCAGCACCAGGGTGTTGACGAAGAACCCGATCAGCTCCTCCAGCTCGGCCCGGTTGCGGCCGGCGCTCACCGTGCCGAGCAGGAGGTCGTCCTGGCCGGTGAAGCGCTGCAGCAGGACGCCGAGGGCGGCGGCGAGGAGCATGTAGGGGGTGGCGCCGCCGCGCTCGGCCAAGTCGCGGAGGGCCGCCGCGGCCTGCGGCCCGACCTGGAACGGCTCGTCGGCGCCGGCCCATCCCTGGACGGCGGGGCGGGGGCGGTCGGTGGGCAGGTCGAGCAGGGTGGGCGCGCCGTCGAGGCGCTCCGTCCACCAGCGGAGGCGGGCCTCCAGCGCCTCCCCCTCCAGCTCCCGCCGCTGCCAGGCCGCGAAATCGGCGAACTGGAGCGGCAGCTCGGGCAGCGAGGCCCCGGCGCCGAGGGCGGTCAGCTCGCGCACCAGGAGGTCCATCGACCAGCCGTCCGAGACGATGTGGTGCATGGACAGAACGAGGACGTGGTCGGCCGCGCCGAGCCGCAGCAGGGCGGCGCGCAGCAGAGGCCCCCGCTCGAGGTCGAAGGGGAGACCGGCGAGGCCGGCGGCGAGGCGCCGCGCCTCGGCATCCCGGGGCGCGGCCGGCAGCCCGGCGACGTCGACCCGGGCGAGCCGGGGCAGGGCCGGATCGCCCGCCGGCAGCACCTGCTGCACCGGCTCGCCGTCGACGCCGGGGAAGACGGTGCGCAGAATCTCGTGGCGGGCGGCCACGGCGGCGAGGGCGCGTCCGAGGGCGCGTCCGTCGATCGCCCCCTGGAGGCGGACGGCGTCTGCGATGTTGTAGGCCGAGCCTTCGGGGGCGATCTGGTGGAGGAACCAGAGCCGCTGCTGGCCGAAGGAGAGCGGGGCGGGATCGGAGCTGCCGCGGTGCGGGATCCGCCGCGGGGCCTCGGCCGCGAAGCCCTCCTTCTGCAGGAGCCGGGAGCGCAGCAGGCGCCGCTTTTCGTCGCTGGACAGGGGTATGGTCATGGCTCAGCTTCCCTCCGGCGAGTCAACGGCCTCTGTAGCCAGCATCGCCTCGATCTCGTCGTCGCTCATCCGGGACAGCTCCAGGGTCAGGGCGGCGGCCCGCTCGATCCGGTCCCGCCGGTCCGGATCGGCGAGGAGTGCCGCGGCGAGGCCGGCCACGGTCGGTGCCTCGAACAGGTGGCGCAGCTCGAGGTCGACCTCCAGCTCCTCCCGGACGCGGGCGACCACCTGGGTGGCGAGCAGCGAGTGCCCGCCCAACTCGAAGAAGTCGTCGTGGACGCCGACCCGCTCGACGCCGAGCACCGGCGCCCAGAGGCTCGCGAGCACCTGCTCGACCGCGTTCCGGGGCGCCGCATAGTCGACGGTCACGCCGGAGCGGTCGGGCTCGGGCGTGGGGAGCGCCGCGCGGTCGACCTTGCCGCTGGGCAGCGTGGGCAGGGCGTCGAGCAGGAGGACGGCCGAGGGGACCGCGTGTTGCGGCAGCCGTTCCGCGAGGAAGGCGCGCAGGTCGGCCGGCGACGGCCGCTCCCCGGGCTCCGGATCGACCCAGGCGACCAGACGGCGGTCGCCCGGCCGGTCCTCCCGGACCAGAGCCACCGCTTCGCGCACCCCTGGATGGCGGGCGAGGGCGGCCTCGACCTCGGCCAGCTCCAGCCGGAAGCCGCGGATCTTCACCTGGTGGTCGGCGCGGCCCAGGAAATCCAGCTCGCCGTCCGGCCGGTGGCGCGCGCAGTCGCCGGTGCGGTAGAGTCGGCCGCTCTCTCCGGACAGCGGGTCGGGCAGGAACGCCTCGGCGGTGAGGTCCGGCCGGCCGAGGTAGCCGCGCGCCAGCCCGGCACCGCCGAGGTACAGCTCGCCGGGCACGCCGCGCGGGACCGGCTGCATCCGGGTATCGAGCAGCCAGGCGCGCACGTCCGGCAGCGGCCGGCCGATCGGCACGACATCGCCGGTGAGAGCGCCCGCCTTCTCGCTCGTCGTCTGGAAGGCGGTCGTGGTGACCGTCGCCTCGGTCGGTCCATAGGAGGAGAGGAACGAGAGCGGCCGGTCCGCGAGTTGGCCCAACTCCGCCCAGGCGCGGAGCTTCGCCACCGGGACGCTCTCGCCGCCCGTCAGGAAGGCGCGCAGGCCGGCCGGCAGGGGCGCTCGCCGCGCCGCCGCCTCGTCCACCCAGAGGCGCCAGAGCGCCGCCGGCAGGTCGAGCACCGTTACGCCGGAGCACTCGCAGAAGGCGAGGATCTCGGCAGGCGACAGCTCGCGCGGGTTCTTGTGGACCGCGATCGAGGCGCCGCTCGCGAGGGCGGGGAAGATCTGCAGCACCGAGGCGTCGAAGGAGAGCGGCGCGAAGAGCAGGATGCGGTCGTCCGGGGCGAGGCCGACCGCCTCCGCGAGGGCCTGCGTGAAGTGGGCCACCGCGCGGTGGGGCACCACGACGCCCTTGGGCAGGCCGGTCGAGCCGGAGGTGTAGATCACGTAGGCGGCGCCGTCCGCAGGGACCTCGATCGGCAGCCGCTCCGGGCTCTCGGCCCCCAGGGCATCCACTGCGAGGGTGTGCGCGGCCAGGCCGGCGAGGGGCTCCGCGAGGCGCTCCTGGGTGAGCAGGATCTGCGCGCCGACGTCCGCGATGAGGTCGGCCAGGCGCTCGCGCGGCGCCTCCGGATCGAGCGGCACCCAGGCGCCGCCCGCCTTGAGCACGCCGAGCATCGCGGCGAGGGTCGAGGGGGAGCGCTCGCCGGCGATCGCCACGCGGGTCTCCGGGCCGACGCCCAGCCGGCGCAGGAGGCGGGCGATCCGGTTGGCCGTCCGGTCGAGCTCACCGTAGGAGGTCGCCGCGCCTTCGAACAGCACCGCGGGCGCCTCCGGCGTCCGCTCCACCTGGAGCTCGAACAGCTCATGCAGGCGGCCGGCGGCGGGGAAGGCGCGCTGCTTTCCGGCGGCGCCGGCGGCGAGGACCACCTCGCGCATCTCCTCCTCGTCGAGCGGCGGCAGCGCCGAGAGGTGCGAGCCAGGCGAGGCCGTGGCCGTCGCCAGGACATGGGCGAAGAGGCGGAGCATCCGCTCGGCGGTCGAGCGGTCGAACAGGTCGGCGTTGTAGTCGAGGGCGCAGTCGAGCCCCTCGCCCTGGTCGGCACAGGCCAGGACCAGGTCGAAGTTGGCCGACTCGTTGCCGCCGCCGAAGGGCTCGATGGCCAGGGCGGTCTCCCGCCGGGCGCCCGGCGGGGGCGCGTTCTCGAAGGCGAGGAGGACCTGGAAGATCGGCGGGTGGCTCAGGTCGCGCCGCGGGCGCAGCTCCTCGACGAGCTTCTCGAAGGGCAGGTCCTGATGGGCGTAGGCGCCGAGCGCGGTCTCGCGCACCTGCCGCAGCAGGCCGCGGAACGGCGGATCGCCGCCCAGGTCGGTGGAGAGCGCCAGGGTGTTGGCGAAGAAGCCGATGAGACCCTCGATCTCGAGGCGCCCGCGGTTGGCCACCGGAGTGCCCACCACGACCGTCTCCTGCCCGCTGGCGCGGTGGAGGAGCAGCGAGAAGGCGGCGAGCAGGGTCATGAACAGCGTGCTCCCCTCGCTGCGCCCGAGAGCGCGGAGGGCCTGCGCGGCCTCGGCGGACAGCCGGCGGACCTCGCGGCCGCCACGGAAGGTGGGGAAGGGCGGCCGGGGCCGGTCGAGCGGCAGCTCCAGCACCTCGGGGGCGCCGGCGAGCCGGTCGCGCCACCAGGCCATCTGCTCCGCGAGCACCTCTCCCTGGAGCCAGCCGCGCTGCCAGACCGCATAGTCGGCGTACTGGACCGGCAGGGCGGGCAGGCGGAGCTCACGCCCGGAGACGGCCGCCGCGTAGAGCGTCGCGACCTCGCGCGCAAGCACGTCCATGGACCAGGCGTCGGCGGTGACGTGGTGGACGGTGAACAGCAGGGCGTGGTCGTCGTCCGCGAGGGAGAGCAGGCGCAGGCGCACCACCGGCGGCCGGGCGAGGTCGAACGGCGCCGCGGCCTCTTCGGCGGCCAGGCGCATGGCCTCGGCCGCCCGCGGCTCCGGCGGCAGGGCGCGCAGGTCGACGACCGGCAGGGGGAGCGGCGCGGGCGGAGCGATCGCCTGGACCGGCCGGCCGGCCACGGAGGGAAGGGTCGTGCGCAGCGTCTCGTGGCGCCGCGCCACCTCGTCCAGGGCGTGCGCCAGCGCCGGGACCGACAGCCGGCCGCCGAGCCGGAACCCGAACGGCATGTTGTACGCCGGGCTCTGCGGGTCGAGCTGGTGGAGGAACCAGAGCCGCTGCTGGGCGAAGGACAGGGGCAGGGACTCGGTGCGCAGCACGGGCACGAGCGGCGGCGGAGCGTCCGATGGTCCGGCCTGGCGGAGCTGCTCGACGCGCGCGGCGAGCGCGGCGGCCGTCGGCTCTTCGAACAGGGCGCGCAGCGGGAGCTCGACGCCGAACGCCTCCCGGACCCGCGAGGCGAGCTGGGCCGCGAGCAGCGAATGCCCGCCAAGATCGAAGAAGCTCTCGGCGCGCCCCACGCGGTCCTGCCGCAGGAGCGCCGCGAACATCCCGGCGACCATCTCCTCGGCCGGCGTGCGCGGCGCCTCCGGGGCCGCGGAGGCGTCCTCCTCCGGCCGCAGGCCGGCGAGGGCCCTGCGGTCGACCTTGCCGTGGACGGTGAGGGGGAGGGCGGCAAGGACCGTCAGGCGCGCCGGCAGCATGTAGTCGGGCAGGAAGGAGCGGAGCCCTTCGCGCAGGCCGGAGGGCGCGAGCTCCGCCCCCTCCGCGGGGACGACGAAGGCGGCCAGGAGGCGGCCCGCCGCCGGGTCCTCCTGGACCACGGCCGCGGCGCTCCGCACTCCGGGTTGCGCGGCGAGCGCGGCCTCGACCTCCTCCAGCTCGATCCGGAAGCCGCGGATCTTGACCTGCTGGTCGGCGCGGCCGAGGAACTCCAGCTCGCCGTCCGCCAGGCGCCGCGCGAGGTCGCCGGTGCGGTAGAGCCTCCGCCCGTCGCGCCGGGGGAAGCGCTCCGCGGTCAGCTCCGGGCGGTCCAGGTAGCCGCGGATCACCCCGGGGCCGCCGATCAGGATCTCGCCCGCGACGCCGATCGGCACCGGATTGCCGTGGCGGTCGCAGAGGAGGATCTCGACGTCGCCGAGCGGCCGGCCGAGCGTCGAACGGACGGGCATCGCGCCCGGTGCGATGGCCAGGTCGGTGGCGATGATCGTGGCCTCGGTGGGGCCATAGAGGATGCGGATCTCCGCACGCGGGAACGCCCGCCGCATGGACACCAGCAGGTCGAGCGGCACGGCGTCGCCGCCGACGAACAGGGTGCGCAGGTGGGGATGGCCGCTCCGGCGCGACCGCTCGGCGCTCTCGACCACCTGCCGCATCACGGCGGGCACCGCGTGGAGGCGGGTCAGCTCCGGGAGCAGCGCGGCCAGGCGGTCGAGGTCGAGGCTCGGAGAGAGCGGCAGCAGGTGGCAGCGGCCGCCCGCGAGGAGCGGGTTGAGCAGCTCGAACAGGAAGATGTCGAACGAGAAGGGGGAGACGCAGGCGATGGAGTCGTCCGCGCTCCAGCCGTGCGCCCGGCGGCTCGCCGCCAGGGTGTGGGCCAGTTGCCTGTGCTCGACCAGGACCCCCTTGGGCCGCCCCGTCGAGCCGGAGGTGTAGAGGATGTAGGCGAGGCGCTCCGGGTCGGCCGTGACGCCGTCCTCCGCGCCGTCCTCCTCCGGAAGGCTCTCGAGTAGCGCCACCGTCCTCTCCTGGACGGAAAGCCGGGCCGCGAGCCGCTCCTGGGTGAGCACGGCCGAGGCCCCGCTGTCGTCGAGCAGGAAGGCGAGGCGCTCGGCCGGCCACTCCGGGTCGAGCGGCAGGAAGACGCCGCCGGCCTTCCAGATCCCCAGCAGGCCGGCCACCATCTCCGGCGTGCGCTCAGCGCACAGGCCGACCACGCTGCCGGGAGCAACGCCGGCCTGGCGGAGGGCGGCGGCGACCCGGCGGGCGCGGCGGTCGAGGTCGCCGTAGGTCAGCTCCTCGCCGCCCGAGATCAGGGCGACCGCCTCCGGCGTCCGCGCCGCCTGCTCGGCGAAAAGCTCGTGCGCGGCGCGGCGGGCCCGGGGATCGCCGCTCGCCGTGTCGTTCCAGTCGATCAGGAGCTGGTGCCGTTCGGCCGGAGCGAGGAGAGGCAGCTCGGAGAGGCGCCGCTCCGGCTGCTTCGCGACCCCGGCGAGAAGCGTCTCGAGCTGGGACGCCATGCGCATGCCGGTCGTCGCGTCGAACAGGTCGGCATTGAGCTCCAGAGCCCCGGAGAGGCCGCCCGCGGCCTGCGCCAGGGAGAGCGTCAGGTCGAACTTGGCGCCTGTCTCTCCGAGCCCGCCGCCGAACGGCTCGAGCGAGAGCCCGGGCAGCTCCAGCGCGGCGCCGCCGCCCTCCTCCAGGAGGAACATGACCTGGAAGACCGGCGTCTGGGAGAGGCTGCGCCGGGGGTGGAGCTCCTCGACCAGCTTCTCGAAGGGGAGATCCTGGTGGACGTAGGCTGAGAGGGCGGTCTCGCGGACCCGCTCGAGCTGCTCGGGGAAGGCGGGATCGCCCGCCAGGCCGGCGCGCAGCGCCAGGGTGTTGACGAAGAATCCGATCAGCCCCTCGGTCTCCATCCGGTTGCGGTTCGCCACCGGCGTGCCCACGACCAGGTCCTCCTGGCCGGTCAGCCGGGAGAGCAGGGCCTGGAATCCGGCGAGCAGGAGCATGAACGAGGTCGCCTGTTGCGAGCGGCCGAGCGCCGCCAGGCGGCCCGCGACCTCCGCGGAGACCCGCACCGGCACGGCGGCACCGCGGAAGGTCTGGACCGCCGGGCGCGGCCGGTCGAGCGGCAGGTCGAGCACCGGAGGCGCGCCGGACAGGCGCTCCTTCCACCAGGCGAGCTGCTCGTCGAGGACCTCACCGGACAGCCAGGCCCGCTGCCAGACCGCGAAGTCGGCGTACTGCACGGGCAGGGGGGGCAGGAGGGCCTCTCGCCCCTGGAGCGCCGCCTCGTAGTGGGCGCCGAGCTCGCGCACCAGCACGCCCATGGACCACTCGTCGGAGACGATGTGGTGCACGTTGAACAGGGCCACGTGCCCGGCGGGCTCCAGGAGCAGCAGCGTCACCCGCAGGAGGGGACCCGCGCCGAGGTCGAAGGGCCGCCGCGCCTCCTCTCCGGCGAGGGCGAGAGCCGCTCCGCGGCGGGCGGCTTCGGGCAGCCCCTGGAGATCGACGACCGGCAGTACCGCCGGAGCCGGCGGAGCGATCACCTGGACCGGCCGTCCGCCGGACTCGGCGAACGTCGTGCGCAGCGCCTCGTGGCGCTCCGCGAGGGCCGCGAGGCTGGCGGTCAGGGCGGGCACGGACAGCGTGCCGCGCAGCCCGAGGGCGAGCGGGATGTTGTAGGCCGCTGATCCGGGGCTCAGGCGGTCGAGGAACCAGAGGCGCTCCTGGGCGAACGACAGCGGCAGGTCGCCGGTGCGCGGCACGGGCACGATCGGCGGCTCCTGGCGATGGCTCCCGGCCGCGAGGAGGGACCGTACCCGGGCGGCCAGGCCGGCGACGGTCGGCTCCTCGAACACGTCGCGCAGGGGGAGGTCGACGCCGAAGGCCTCTCGCACCCGCGACGCCACCCGGGTCGCCAGCAGGGAGTGCCCGCCGAGCTCGAAGAAGCTCTGGTCGATCCCTACCTGGTCCAGCCGGAGGACCTCGGCGAAGATCCCGGCGAGGAGCTCCTCGGCAGGATCGCGCGGCGCGGTGCGAGCTTCCACGGCGGCGGAGCGGTCCGGCTCCGGGAGAGCCCGGCGGTCGACCTTGCCGTGCGGCGTGAGCGGCAGGGTTTCGAGGAGGACGAACGCGCCGGGCATCATGTAGTCGGGGAGCCTCTCGCGCAGGTGGGCACGCAGCTCGGCTGCCGTGACCCCGGCGCCCGCCCGCGGCACCACGTAGGCCACGAGCTGCCGGTCGCCAGCCAGCTCGCGCGCCACCACGACCGCTTCGCGGAGTGCCGGGTGGGCGGCCAGCGCCGACTCGATCTCGCCCGGCTCGATGCGGAAGCCGCGGATCTTGACCTGCTGATCGCGCCGGCCCAGGTATTCGAGGTCGCCGTCGGCCCAGCGGTGCGCCAGGTCACCGGAGCTGTAGAGCCGCGCCCCCGGCTCCCCGAAGAGACCGCCGAACGGGTCGGGCACGAAGCGCTCGGCGGTGAGGTCGGGGCGGCCAAGATAGCCGCGCGCCAGGCCGGCGCCGCCGACGCAGATCTCGCCGGGTGCCTGGAACGGCACCAGCTCCAGGCCGGCGTCGAGCAGGTACACCCGGAGGTCGGGGATGGGCACGCCCACGAGGCTCCCGAGCCCGAGATCCGCCCGGGTGACGCGGCGGAAGGTGACGTGCACCGTGGTCTCGGTGATGCCGTACATGTTGATCAGCCGCGGCTGCTCGTCGCCATGGCGCGCGATCCACGGAGCGAGGGACGGCAGCTCCAGCGCCTCGCCGCCGAAGATGACCTCGCGCAGGGCCAGCGCGCGCGGCGCGGAGCCTCCCCGGGCCTCTTCGGCATGGGAGAGCTGGCGGAAGGCCGACGGCGTCTGGTTGAGCACCGTCACTCCTTCTTCCGCGAGCAGGTCGAGGAAGGCCTCGGGCGAGCGGCTCACGGCCCACGGGACCACCACCAGGCGGCCGCCGTGGGCGAGGGCTCCCCAGATCTCCCAGACCGAGAAGTCGAAGGCGTAGGAGTGGAAGAGGGTCCACACGTCGCCCGGAGAGAAGCCGAACCAGGGCGTGGTCGCGGCGAGCAGCCGGGAGACGTTGGCGTGGGTGACCACCACACCCTTGGGCCGGCCGGTCGACCCCGAGGTGTAGATGGCGTAGGCCGGGTGGCCGGGGTCGAGCGCCGGCCGGCTCGCGTCGAGCGGCCCCTCGTCCGGCCGGTCGAGGAGCAGCACGCTGGCGCCGTGCTCCGGCAGCATGCCAGCCAGCCGCTCCAAGGTCAGCACCACCCGTACGCCGCTGTCCTCGAGGAGGAAGGCCAGGCGGTCGGCGGGCAGGTGCGGGTCGAGCGGCACGTAGGCGCCGCCGGCCTGGAGGACGCCCAGGAGGGCGACGACCATCTCGACGGAGCGCTCGACGCAGACGCCGACGAAGACCTCCGGTCCGACCCCGCGGCCCCGCAGGCGGGCGGCGAGTCGGCCGGCGGCGCGGTGGAGCTCTCCGTAGGTGAGGCGGCGGTCGCCGCAGACCAAGGCGATGGCGTCCGGCCGTTCGGCAGCTCGCGCCGCGAACAGCTCGTGGACGGGCACCGGCGCCTGCACCGGCACGAGGAGGCTCCCTTCGAGGATCTGCTGCCGCTCCGCCGGAGCGAGGAGCGGCAGGTCGGCGAGCCGGGCGCCGCTCCCGGCGAGCAGCGGGACGAGGCCTGCGAGCAGGTTCCGGAAATGCTCCAGCAGGCGCCGCGCGGTGGCGGAGTCGAACGCGGCGTTGGCGTGCTCGAGGCCGAGCAGCAGTCGCTCCTCGGGGGTGGCCGTGACGGTCAGCGGGTATTGGGTCTGCTCGCGCACCCGCACGTCGGCGACGCCGAGGGCTCCTTGCCCCTGGCGCATCGCGGCGTCGCGCGGGAAGCTCTCGAAGACCAGGATGCTCGCGAAGAGCGGCGTGCCGCGCGGCACCTCGCTCCACCCCTGGACGTCGACCAGCGGCGTGTGCTCGTGCTGCATCAGCTCGGTCTGCCGCCGCCGCAGGTCGCGCAGCCAGGGGAGGAGGGGCTCCCGGCCCGCCGGGCTCACCCGCAGCGGCAGGGTGTTGATGAACAGCCCGATCATCGCTTCGATGTCGGGCAGGTTCGCCGAGCGGCCGGAGAGGGTGACGCCGAAGACCACGTCCTCGCGGCCGGAGTAGCGGCTGAGCAGGGTCCCCCAGGCCGCCTGCACCAGGGCATTGAGCGTCAGCTGGTGGCGCCGCGCCGCGGCCTGGAGAGCCGCGGTATCGTCCGGAGAGAGGCGCTCCCAGAGCGCCGTGGAGCCCGGCCTGCCGCGCTCGGGGCGGCTGGCCGCCAGCGGCGTCGGCTCCGTCCATCCGGCGAGGGCGCGGCGCCAGTGCTCCTCCCGGGCCGCGGGGTCCTGCCTCTCCAGCCAGGCAATGAAGTCGCGGTAGGGGGGGCGGCGCGGCGCCTGCGGTGGGCGTCCGGCGCGCGCCGCGCCGTAGGCGGTGAGCAGCTCGCCGATCAGGGCCGAGAAGGACCAGCCGTCGAGCAGCACGTGGTGGTGGGTCCAGAGGAGCGCCTGCTTGTCCTCGCCGGTGGCGATGAGGGTCCAGCGCATGAGCGGCGGCCGCGCCGGGTCGAAGCCGCGCGCGCGGTCGGCGGCGAGAAGCTCCTCGAGGCGCCGCTCCTGCTCGGCCAGTGGGAGCCCCCGCAAGTCCTCCCGCTCCAGCCGCACCTCGACCTTCCGGTGCACGGCCTGGAGCGGGCGCGCGAGCTGCTGCCAGCGGAAGGAGGTACGGAGGAGAGGGTGCCGGCCGACGAGCCACTGGCACGCCTCCTCCAGGGCGGCGGCGTCGAGCGGTCCGCGCAGGCGGGAGAGCATCTGTCCGACGTAGACGCCGCTGCCGGGAGCGTAGAGGGTCTCGAAGAGGATACCCTCCTGGAGGGGCGCTAGGGGGTAGAGGTCCTCGATACCGGGCTCTCCGCCGAGGACGCGCTCCAGCTCGCGCGCGCCGAGGCCGGCGAGCGGGAAGTCCGACGGCGCGTAGGCTGCGTCCGCCGTCTCCGCCGCTCCGCAGAAATGCGCGATCAGCTCGCGCAGGCGGGCCAGGAAGGCCGCGGCCAGAGCCTCGACCGTCTCGCGGCGGTGGAGGTTGGCGCTGTAGAGCCAGTCCACCTGGAGCCGGCCGCCCTGCACGACCGCTTCGACGGCCAGCGGGTGGCTGCGCCGCTCCCGCGGGTCGGCCGGCGCGCCGGTGATCTCCTCGGCGGGGCCGAACAAAGAGGCGCCCGGCGCCGCCACGTCCGGGCCCCCACGGTCGAGCTGGCCGGCATAGTTGAAGATCACCTGCGGTGCGGGGAGGGAGGCGAGCAGCTCCGCCACCGCGCGCTCGCCCCGCAGGTAGCGCAGGAGGCCCCAGCCGAGGCCACGGCCGGGCAGGGAGCGCAGCGTCTCCTTGACCGCTCGCAGCGCCGCGCCGGGGTCGGCGGCGGTCTCCGAGCGGGTCTCCAGGCGCACCGGGTACAGAGCGGTGAGCCAGCCGACGGTCCGCGCCAGGTCCACCCCGGCGACCACGTCCTCGCGGCCGTGCCCCTCCAGGTCGATCCGCGCGGCGCCGCCCAGGCCCTGTGCCAACGCGGTCAGCAGCACCTCCTGGATCTGCGTCCGCCCTGTCGCGGGCACCTCGTGGAGGAGCGCGCGGGTCTCCTCGGCCGACAGCTCGACGCCGACGCGGCGCGTCGAGGCGACCGTGTTGGCCCCCGCCGGGAAGTCCATCGGCACGGCAGGGACGGCGGCGGCCGTCGACAGCCACCAAGAGAGCTCGGGCTCCAGCGGCATCGTCCGCGCGTGCGCCTCCAGGCGCTCCGCCCAGAGCTGGAACGACGTGGTCTTCGGGGGCAGGCTGCCGCCCCGGCAGAGGGTCTCGAGGTCGGAGACCAGGATGCGCCAGGAGACGCCGTCCACCGCGAGGTGATGGATCACCAGCAGCAGGCGGGGCTCGCCCGGCGCGAGGTCGAACCAGACGGCGCGGGCGATCGGCCCGGTCTGGAGATCCAGGCTCGCCTGCGCCTGGCGGTCCGCGATCAGCCGCTCCTCGCGGGCGCGGGACGGGGGGAGCGCCGACAGGTCGATCCGGTGCCAAGGGAACTTTCCGGGAACGGCTGGGGGCTCGTTCCACTGCCGCCAGCCCTCCGGCGTGCGCCGGAAGCGCAGGCGCAGCGCATCGTGGTGCTCCACCAGGGCGGCGAAGGCTCGCGCCGTAGCCTGTGGAGTCACCGGCAGGCGCGGTGCCAGCAGCAGCGACTGGTTGAAATGGTGCGGCACGACCGGCTCTGCGGCAAAGAACCAGTGTTGGATGGGTGTCAGCGGCACCGGGCCGCTCACCGGCCCCTGGCTTGCCGCGGGGGTGGCGGCCGCTCCGGCCACGGCGGCCAGGGCGGCGACCGTGGGGTGCTCGAAGATCTGCCGCGGAGTCACCCGGCAGCCGGCGCGGGCGGCGCGGGAGGCCACCTGGAGGCTCAAGATCGAGTCGCCGCCGAGCTCGAAGAAGCTCTCGTCCAAGCCGACCTGCTCGAGGCCCAGCACCTCGGCCCAGATCCTGGCAAGGAGCTCCTCGGTCGCCGTCTGCGGCAGAGTCCGCCGTGTCGGCCCGGCGCCTCGCTCGGGAGCGGGGAGCGCCTTGCGGTCCACCTTGCCGCTGCGGGTCAGCGGCAAGGTGGGGAGGACAACGAAGGCGGCCGGGACCATGTGCTGCGGGAGGCGGCGGAGCAGCGCCTCGCGCAGCTCGCTCACGTCGGCCTCACCGCCGCGCGGCACCACATAGGCCACCAGGCTCTGGCCCTGCCTCTGGCCTCGCGCGAGGTCTCGGGCCACCACGACCGCCTCCTTCACTCGGCTGTGCTCCAGGAGAGCCGCCTCGACTTCGCCGAGCTCGATCCGGAAGCCGCGGATCTTCACCTGGAAGTCGAGGCGGCCGAGGAACTCGATCGAGCCGTCGGACAGCCAGCGGGCCAGGTCGCCGGTCCGGTAGAGCCGTCCGCCGGCGGTCTCCTCCGTGGCATCGGGCAGGAAGCGCTCGGCGGTGAGGTCGGGCCGCCCCAGGTAGCCGCGGGCGAGGCCGGCTCCCCCGATCGCGAGCTCGCCCGGTACCCCTGCGGGCACCGGACGCAAGTCCCGGCCGAGCAGGTGGATGCGCAGGTTCGCGATGGGACGGCCGATCGGCACGATGCCGCGCGGATCGCCCGGCGCGCAACGGTGGGATGTTACGTCCACCGCAGCTTCGGTCGGCCCGTAGAGGTTGTGCAGCTCCGCGCCGAGGCGTGCGAAGAGGCGCTCCTGCAGGTCGAAGGGGAGGGCCTCGCCGCTGCAGACGACGCGCCGGATGCTGGTGCAGCGCTCCAGTCCCTCCTCCTCCAGGAAGGCCCGCAGCATGGAGGGCACGAAGTGGAGCGTGGTCACCTGACGGCGTCCGATCAGGTCGGCCAGATAAGTGGGGTCCTTGTGCCCCTCGGGTCGCGCCACGACCAGGGTTGCGCCGAACAGCAGCGGCTTGAAGAGCTCCCAGACGGAGACGTCGAAGCTGAACGGCGTTTTCTGGAGCACCCGCTCGCCGGCGTCGATGCGGTACTCCTCTCCCATCCAGAGGAGGCGGTTGACGATCGCCGCGTGCGTGTTCATCGCCCCCTTGGGCCGGCCCGTCGAGCCCGAGGTGTAGATGGTGTACGCCAGGTTCTCCGGGTGGACCGGGACGATTTCCCGATCCGCGGGCTCCTGCTCCTCTCCGTTCAGCGCGCCGTCCGCGCAGACGACTTCGGCTCCCGGAGGGATGCGGCCGGCCAGCCGGAGCTGCGTCAGCACGACGGGCGTCCGGGTGTCCGCCAGCAGGAACGCCAGCCGCTCGTGCGGCAGGTCGGGATCGAACGGCACGTAGGCCCCTCCCGCCTTGAGCACCGCGAGGAGCGCGACGAGGAGCTCGGCCGACCGCTCCATGCAGACGCCAACCAGGACCTCGGGGCCGACGCCGAGGCGCCGCAGCCGGGAGGCGATCCGGTCCGCGCGCAAATCGAGGTCGCGATAGGTCAGCTCCTCGTCCTCGAAGATGACGGCGAGGGCGCCGGGCGTCCGGTCCACCTGGTCCTCGATGAGCCGGTGCAGCAGCGGCGGGCCGGCCGGCCAAGTCCGGGCGGTGTCGTTCCACTCGTTGAGGAGCTGGTGGCGCTCCATGGCGGAGAGGAGAGGGAGGTCCTCGATCCGTCGCCCGTCCAGCGGGCTCTCGGCGAGACCCTCCAGCAGGGCCGCGACATGGGCTAATGTCCGTGCGGCGGCGGCGGAGTCGATCCGCGTGGGATCGTGCTCCATCCGCAGGAGGATCTCGGGGCCGGGCACGGCGACGAGAGTGAGCGGGAAGCCGGTCTGCTCCAGGGCGCGGACCTCGGCCACGCCGAGGCCGGAGCCGCCGCCCTGGCGCAGCGAGCCGTCGAGCGGCCAGTTCTCGAACACCAGGATGCTGTCGAAGAGGCGGACGCCGCGCGGCACTTCGCTCCAGGCCTGGACCTTCGCCAGCGGAGTGTGCTCGTGCTGGATGAGCTCGGCCTGACGGAGCTGGAGGTCCTGGAGCCACGGCGCCAGCCGCTGCGCGCCGGCGACATCGAGGCGCAGCGGCAGGGTGTTGATGAACAGCCCGACCATTTCCTCGACCCCTGGGACGTCCGCCGAGCGGCCGGAGACGGTGGTGCCGAAGACCACGTCGTCGTGCCCGCTCGTGCGGCCGAGGAGGGCGGCCCAGGCGCCGGAGAGCAGAGTATTGAGCGTCACCTGGAGCCGCCGGGTCTGCGCCTGGAGCGCCGACGCCACGGTGGCCGGGACGAGCGCCGTACGGGTCGCATGGCCGGGCGGCAGTCCGGCGGCCTCGCGGCCGATCCCCAGGGGCGTCGGCTCGCTCCAGCCGGCGAGCATCCGCCGCCAGTGCTCCTCGGCCCCCGCCGGATCGCGCGTCTCCAGCCAGGCGATGTAGTCGCGGTAGGGGCGCCGCCGCGGCAGCTGTGGCTCGCTCCCCCGGCGGAGCGCGCCATAGGAGGCGAGGAACTCGCCGATCACGGCGCCGAACGACCATCCGTCGAGCAGGATGTGGTGGTGGGTCCAGAGGAGCCGGTGGTGGTCCTCGGCGAGGCGGACGAGCCGCCAGCGGAGGAGCGGCAGACGGCCGAGGTCGAAGCCGCGGGCGCGGTCCGCGTGCAGCAGGGCCTCGGTGCGGTGCTCCTGCTCCGCCGGATCGAGCCCGCGCCAGTCCTCCTCCTCCAGCTCGATCACCCCGCGGGCGTGCACGGCCTGCAGCGGGCGGTCGAGCTGCCAGTGGAACGTGGTGCGCAGGATCGGGTGGCGCTCGACGATGCGCCGGGCCGCGGCGGCCAGGGCCTCCCGGTCGACGGCGCCGGCGAGCCGGCAGAGCACCTGCTCGACGTAGATTCCCACGGCCGGCGCGGAGACGCTCTCGAAGAGGATGCCTTCCTGGAGCGGCGAGAGCGGGTAGAGGTCCTCGATCCCCCAGGCGGTGCCCAGGAGCCGGTCGAGATCGGCTTGGCCGAGGCGGGCGAGAGGGAAGTCCGCGGGGGTGTAGCGCGCGACCTGTCGCTCGACGGCGGCGCGGCAATGCGCGATCAGCTCGCGCAGGTGGTGGACGAAGCGGCCGGCCAGCGCCTCGAGCGTAGCGTGCCGGTGGATGCGGGCGCTGTACAGAAAGGTGGCGCCGAGGCGGCCGCCGGTGATCCCCGCAGTGACCTCGACGAGGTGGGCGCGCCTCTCGCGCCGGCTCTGGACCGCCCCGGGCGGCTCCGGCGCAGGGCCGAACAGCCCGTCCTCCGGCGTGGCCTGGTCGAGCTGGCCCAGGTAGTTGAAGATCAGCTCGGCTCGCGGCTGCGCGGCGAGCCGCTCCGCGATGGCGCCGCCGCGCAGGTAGCGCAGCAGGCCATGGCCCACGCCGCGGCCGGGCACGGCGCGGAGCTGCTCCTTGACCGTGCGCAGGTCCTCGCCGGGGTCGCCGGACGCCGAGACCTCCAGCAGCATCGGGGGCTCGCTGGTGAACCAGCCGACGGTGCGCGACAGATCGGCCTCGCCGAACAGCTCCTCGCGGCCGTGCGCCTCGACGTCGACCAGCGCCTCGCGGCGGCCGGTCCATTCGGCGAGGCTGCGGGCGAGCGCGGTGAGCAGCGCGTCGTTGATCTGAGTGCGGTAGGCCCGGGGCACCTCCTGGAGCAGCGCCTGAGTCTCCTCCGGGGAGAGCTGCACGGTGACACCGCGCACCGAGCCGAACATGTTCTCGCCGCCCGCATGGTCCACCGGGAGCGGCGCCACCCGCGACCGCGCCGGAGAGAGCCAGTCGTCCGCCTCGCTTTCGACGGCTCCGGAGAGGACGTGCTGCGCCAGCCGGTGCGCCCACTCCTTGAAGGAGAGGGTCTTCGCCGGCAGCACAGGCTCCTCACCGGTGGTGAGCGCGCGACAGGCCGTTGTGAGGTCCTCGAGGAGGATGCGCCAGGAGACGCCGTCCACCGCCAGGTGGTGGATCACGATCTGGACGCGGCGCGGCGCATCCGCTCCGAGATCGAAGACGGCCATCCGGGCGATCGGACCGCGCTCCAGGTCGAGCGCCTCGTGGACCTGGTCGGCGCCCGCGGCCACGGCCGGCGAGCGCGCCTCCGCCAGGAGCGCCGAGAGGTCGATCCGGGTGAACGGCGTCGCCTCCCCGGGCCCGGCGTTGACCTGCCGCGCTCCGCCGGGGGAGAAGCGCAGTCGCAGCGCGTCGTGGTGCGCCAGGAGGAGATCGAACGCTCGCGCCAGGATGCCTGGGTCGAGCCGCGTCGCGAGCAGGACCGCCTGGTTCCAGTGCGCGGGATCGACGAAGCCCTGTTCGAAGAACCAGCGCTGAATGGGCGTCAGCGGCAGCTCGCCCGTGACCGGGCCCTGCTCCGAGACCTCGACCTCGACGGTGCCCGCCACGGCGGCAAGCTCGGCGATCGACTGGTACTGGAACATCTGCCGGGGGGTCAGCCGCAGCCCGGCCTGGTTCGCCCGCGTCACCACCTGGATCGAGAGGATCGAGTCGCCGCCCAGCTCGAAGAAATTGTCGTGCACGCCGACCCGGTCGAGCCGCAGCACCTGCGCCCAGATGCGGGCCAGGGCCTCCTCAGCCGGCAGCCGCGGCGTCGCGTACTCCGCGTCGAGCGCCGGGCGTGCCTGGTCCGGAGCCGGAAGCGCGCGGCGGTCGAGCTTGCCGTTGGGGGTGAGCGGCAGCTCGTCCAGCAGCACGAAGGCGGACGGCATCATGGACTCGGGGAGCCGCTCGGCGAGGTGTGCCCGCAGCCGCGGCACCAGATCCTCGGCGAGGAGGCCCCGCGCAGGATTGTTGGTGAAGCGGCCCCACGCCCCGGACGCGGCGCGGGCGTCCGGCGTCTCCGGCCAGCCCGTGCCGGGGCGCCGGAAGCAGACGTCGAGCAGGTCGGGTCCGGCGGCGGACCAGCGGATCTCGACCTCGTAGCCCAAGCCACGGCCGAGCTCCCAGAGGTCCGCCGGCTCGATCCCGGGTTCCGGCGGGTTGCGCTGCAGCGCCTCGCGTACCTCCCCGGCGGTCGCCAGAGAGCCGCTCCGAACGAGCTCCAATGCGGCCAGGTCCTCGGCGAGACGGGCGTTCGGTACCCCCTGGAGCAGGACGGCCTCCGGGCGCTCCGCCTCCAGATGGTGGCGCAGCCCCTCGGCGGTCCATCCGGTGCGTCCGTCGAGGAGGCACGCCGGAGCCGGGGGCGCGGGGTTTTCGCCCACTCGCAGCACCACGTCATAGCGGAACTTCGTCAGCTCGTTGCGGTGCCGCCCCCCCTTGAGCTGGATTTCGATGCCGGTGACGCGCCCCTCGTTCGCCGCCAGGGCGGCGAACAGGGCGGGGTCGACGAGGAGCTCCTTCTCCTGGGCGGTCCGCTGGAGCACCTCTTCGTACAGCGTGGCGACGGGCAGATCCGCTGGCGCCTGGTGGAGCTGGACGGAGGCATGGAAGGCCGCGAGGAGCGGCAGGCTGCGCAGGCCGCCGGCGAAGACCCGGCCGCCGGGCGCCGCGGCTGCGATCGCCCCCTGGAGCGCGTGCGCCAGGTAGTCCCCGCTCGGGAAATACTGCGCCACCTCGTTGAGCACGACCGTGTCCCAGGCTCCCAGGGGAATGCCGGTGAGGTCGTCGGCCGCGCGGTGGAACAGCTCCACGGGAGGCAGGCCGCTCTGCCGCTCGACGCGGCGCTCCAGGGAGCGCAGCACCTCGGACGAGACGTCGGTACCGCAGTAGCTCTCGCACTGGGGAGCGATGCGCAGGAGGAGGAGCCCGGTGCCGCAGCCGATCTCCAGGGTGCGCCGCGGCGCGAGCGCCAGGATGCGGGCAACCGAGTCCTCGAAACACTCGAAGATCTCCTCCTCGGGCAGGGTCTCGCCGGTGTAGCTGCTCACCCAGACGCGGAGGTTGATGCCCTCATCCCGCTCCGAGGCGTCTCCCCGGGTGTAGACCTCGTCGAAGACAGACTCCCACTGTCCGACCTTCGCCCGGTCCGCGGCGCCGTCCTCCGGCTGCGGCACGACGTAGGCGGCCAGCCGCTTGTCGCCCGGCGCGTCCTCGCGGGCCACCACGGCGGCCGCCCGAACTCCGGGGTGGCGGGCGAGCACCGCCTCGATCTCTCCCAGCTCGATGCGGTGGCCGCGGATCTTGACCTGGTGGTCGCGGCGGCCGAGGAACTCGATCGTGCCGTCGGGCCGCCGTCGGCCGAGGTCGCCGGTGCGGTAGAGGCGCGCGCCGACGGCCGGAGAGAAGGGGTCCGGGATGAAGGCCTGCGCCGTGCGGGCGCCGTCGCCGAGATAGCCGCGCCCCACGCCGGCGCCGCCGACGAAGAGCTCGCCCGGCACCCCGGCGGGGGCCGGCTCCAGGCCGGGATCGAGCACGTACAGGCGCAGGTTCGGCACCGGCCGGCCGATCGGGGTCTGCAGCTCGTCTCCGGGCGGGATCTCGTGGATCGGGTGGTGCGTGACGTCGTCCGAGCACTCCGTGGGTCCGTAGGCGTTGAGCAGCGGGATGCGGGGGTGGAGGAGCAGCCAGCGGCGGCAGAGGTCGGGCGGCAGCGCCTCGCCGGTGGGGATCATCCAGCGCAGGCGGCCGAGAACGGGGCGGTCCGCGCCGCGCGCCTCCAGGTCCTCGATCAGCAGGCGGAGCAGCGAAGGGACCGTCTCCAGCACCGTGACGCTCCGGCGCTCCACCTCCGCGAGCAGGCGCAGCGGATCGTGCGCCACCTCGTCGGGAAAGATCTCCACCCGGCCGCCGGCGAGCAGGGCGGCCAGGAGCTGCCACACCGAGATGTCGAAGCATTGCGAGGCGGTCTGGGCGACCACGTCCGCGGCGGTCAGGCCGAGGTCCGCGATCTTGGCCTGGAGGTGGTTGAGCATGCCACGCTGCTCGACCATGGCTCCTTTGGGCGCGCCGGTCGACCCCGAGGTGTAGATCACGTAGGCGAGCGAGCCCTTCGGCGGCTGGCGGAGCGCGGGAGCCGGCCTCTCCAGCAGGTCTTCGAGGACCAGGAGCCGGGGCCGGTCCGCCGCCGGGAGGCTGGCGACGGCCTCGGCGAGGCCGGCAGCCAGGGCCCGGGAAGCCACCGCCACGCGCGCGCCGCTCGCGGCCACGAGCTGGGCGAGCCGCATCCGCGGGTGCTGCGGGTCGAGGGGCAGATAGGCGCCGCCGGCCCGGAAGATGCCGAGGACCGCCGAGAGGAAGTCGAGCCCGCGGTCGGCGAGAAGCGCCACCAGCGATTCGGGGCCGACACCCCCCGCAGCCAGCCCGGCGGACAGGCGGGAGGCGCGCCAGGCCAGATCCGCGTAGGTGAGGCGCCCGTCCGGATCGGCGGCCGCGATGGCCTCGGGCGTGGCGGCCGCCCGCTCGGCGAATAGCCGGATGAATGGGCGGGAGGCCGGGAAGTCGAGCCGGCTGTCGTTCCACTCGATGAGGACCTGCTGCCGCTCGGCGGCCGGCAGGAGCGGCAGGGTGGAGAGAGGCCATGACGGATCGTCCACCGCGGCGGCGAGGAGAGTCGCGAGGTGCCCCAGCAGACGGTCGATCGTCGGAGGATCGAAGAGGTCGGTCGCGTATTCCGCGTTCACCCAGCAGCCGGACGGGGTCTCCGTGGCCACCACGGTGAGGTCCAGCTTGGCCGTGCCGCCGCCCCCTTCCAGTGGGCTCAAGGTGAGACCGGGGAGGTGCAGCAATCCCACCGGCACGTTCTGCAGCACGAACGCGACCTGGAAGATCGGCTGGCGGGAGAGGTCGCGCTCAGGCTGCAGCTCCTCGACGAGGCGCTCGAACGGCAGGTCCTGGTGGGCGTAGGCGGCGAGCGCCGTCTCGCGGACGCGCGCCAGCAGCTCGCGGAACGGCGGGTCGCCTGCCAGGTCGACGCGCAGGGCGAGCTGGTTGATGAAGAAGCCGATCACCCCCTCGGTCTCGGCGCGGTTGCGGTTGGCGACGTCGGTCCCCACGATCAGGTCGTCGCGCCCGGTCGTGCGGTGGAGGAGTGCGTCGAACGCCGCGAGCAGGACCATGAAGAGGGTGGCCCCCTCGCGGCGGCCGAGGGCGCCCGCCGCCGCCGAGAGCTCCGCCGGAAGCAGGATCGTGCGGGTGCCGCCCCGGCCGCTGGGCATGGGAGGGCGCGGGTGGTCTGCGGGCAGCTCGAGCACCAGCGGTGCGCCGGCGAGCCGCTGCCGCCAGGCGGCGAGCTGCTCCCCGAGCACCCGGTCCGCCAGGTGCTCCTGCTGCCAGACCGCGAAGTCCGCGTACTGCAGCGGCAGCGGCTGCAGGGCGGCGGGCCGGCGCTCCAGGAGCGCCGCATAGAGGGCCGCGACCTCGCGCACCAGAATGCCCATGGACCAGCCGTCCGCCACGATGTGGTGCAGGGTGAACAGGGCAGCGTGCTCCTCCGCGCCGAGGCGGAGGAGGCAGGCGCGGACGAGCGGCCCGCGGCCGAGATCGAACGGGCGCAGTGCCTCGCGATGGACCAGGGACCGCGCCAGGCGGTCGCGCGCCCCGGCCGGCAGGGCGGTGAGGTCGACGAGCGGCACCGCGAGGGCCGCCGGCGGTGCGATGCGCTGCACCGGCCGCCCGTCGACGGCCGGGAAGGTCGTGCGCAGCGCCTCGTGGCGCCGCACCACCTCCTGGAGGCTCGCGGCGAACGCCGCGGCGTCGAGGCGGCCGCTCAGGCGGACCGCGGTGGGGATGTTGTAGGCCGGGCTGTCCGGCTCGAGAAGGTGGACGAACCAGAGGCGCTGCTGCGCGAAGGAGAGCGGCAGATCGCCCTCCCGGGCACCGGCCGCGGCGGCGGGACCGCGCTCCCGCGGGCCGACCGCAGGGCCGCGTCGACCTCGGCCGCGAGCGCCGCCAGGGTGGAGGCCTCGAAGAGCGTGCGCAGGGGGAGATCGATGCCCAGGACGCTCCTCAGCCGCGAGACCACCCGGGTGGCGAGCAGCGAGTGGCCGCCCAGCTCGAAGAAGTCGTCGTGCGCTCCGATGCGCTCGCGGCCCAGGACCTCGGCCCAGACGCCGGCGACCAGCTCCTCGGCCGGGGAGCGCGGGGCGACGAAGCCGGCCTCGGCTGCGCTGTCCAGGATCGGAGACGGCAGGCTCCGCCGGTCGATCTTGCCGTGGGCGGTCCGTGGCAGGGAGGCGAGGATCACGAAGGCGGACGGCACCATCGCCTCCGGGAGCCGGTCCCGGAGGTGGCCGCGCAGCCGGCCGGGCAGCGCCTCGGCGTCCGTCTCGGACCGCGGCACGATCCAGGCCACGAGGCGCCGGTCCCCGGCCCGGCCCTCCTCGCGGACAGCGGCCACGGCCTCGCGGACGGCCGGGTGCCCGGCGAGAGCGGCCTCGATCTCCCCCAGCTCGATGCGGACGCCGCGGATTTTGACCTGGTCGTCCGCGCGGCCGACGAAGGCGAGGGCGCCGTCCGGCAGGTGGTGGACCAGGTCGCCGGTGCGGTAGAGGCGCGCGCCCGGGGCGGCGGAGAAGGGATCGGGGACGAACCGCTCGGCCGTGAGATCGGGACGGCCGAGATAGCCCCGGGCGAGGCTCGCTCCGCCGAGCAGGAGCTCGCCCCGGGCTCCCGGCGGCACCGGGCGGAGATCGCCGTCCAGCACGTAGGCCCGGCTGTTGTCGACCGGCCGGCCGATCGCAGGCGCGGAAGTGCCCGGCGGGACGGGCGCCCAGGTGGCGACGACGGTGCTCTCGGTGGGGCCGTAGTGATTGATCAGGGCGAACGGCACCGCAGGGCCCGGCGCACGGCGGAGCCGGTCGCCGCCGGTGAGCACGGCCGCGAGCCGCAGCCCCTCCGGCACCCCCTCCGCGCAGACCTCCAGCAGCTCCTCGGCCAGGGGCGTCGGCAGGAACGCGCTGGAGATCCCCTCCGCGGCGAGCCACTCGAGGAGCCGCCGGGGAGCCAGCCGGACCTCCTCCGGGACCACGTGCAGGCTCGCGCCCGCCGTCAGGTAGGGCCAGATCTCCCAGACCGCCGCATCGAAGCCCGGGGCGGCGAGCTGCGTCGCGCGGTCGCGCTCCGCGACGGCATAGACCCGGCGGTGCCAGGCCACCAGATTCAGGAGAGCGAAGTGGGAGACCTCGACACCTTTGGGCCGCCCCGTCGAGCCGGATGTGTAGATCACGTACGCGAGGTGGACGGCGTCGACCCGCGGAAGCTCCTCCGATCCGGGCTCGCGGGCGAGGAGATCCCAGAGCGGCCCTTCGAGATCGATCTCCAGGACCGGCGCCGGCACCTCGGGAAGGCGGTCGCGCAGCCGCCGCTGGACGAGCAGGGCCGAGATCCCGGCATCGTGCGCCATGAACGCGATGCGCTCGGCCGGATGGGCCGGATCGAAGGGGACGTAGGCCGCTCCGGCCGTGAGGACGCCGAGGACAGCGGCAGTCGTCTCCAGGGACGGCTCCAAGAAGATCCCCACCCGCGCCTCGGGGCCGGCGCCCAGGGCGCGCAGGTGGTGCGCCAGCCGCCCGGCCCGCGCGGCGAGCTCTCCGTAGGTCAGTCGATGATTTCCGGCAGCGACGGCGAGGGCCTCGGGCCGGAGCCGCGCCCGCTCCGCGACCAGCTCGTGGACCGGACGGTCGAACGGTGCGGGATACCCGGTGTCGTTCCACTCCTCGAGGATCTGCCGGCGCTCGGCCTCCGGGAGGAGAGAGACCGCGTCCCAGGAGTCCGCCGGATCGGCCGCCATGGCGGCGAGCGCCGCCTGGTAGTAGCGGCCGATGGCCTCGGCGTCCGCGAGTCCCAGGTCGGACGCCCGGTAGCTCAGGGTGAGGGCGAGCCGCGACGTCGACGGCTCGACCTGGAAGTGGGCGCTCAGCGGGAAGTTGGTCTCCTCGTAGCCGAACCCCTCCAGCACGTCGATGCCGGAGACGCCCGCCGCGCCGCGATACACGTGATAGTGGAGGAAGTTGAACACCGCCTCGAACAGGGGCGCCCCCCCGCGCTCGCGCTGCAGCTCGGCGAGCGGGAAGCGCCGGAACGGCAGGGACCGGCGCTCCAGCTCGAACGCCTCCTGGGCGAGGTCCGCCCAGGTGCCGGAGAGCCGGAGGCGCAACGGCAGGGTATTCAGGAAGAGCCCGAGGACCTGCTCGGCGTCGCTCCGCTCGGGACGGCCGTGGCTGACGGCTCCGCTGATCACGTCGGGGCGCCCGGCCAGGAAGGCGAGGACCCGGAAGTGGGCGGCCAGGAGCACGCTCTTGAACGGCACCGCGGCGGAGCGCGCCAGGGCGCGCAGTCGATCGGCAACCTCGGCCGGCGGGCTCGCGTCCGCCAGGAGGGCGCCGGTCCCCGGCTGTGCGCCGGTCCGCCGCGGCAGCACCGTGGGCTCCGCCCCGGCGAGAAGACGGTCCCAGAAGCCGCGCGCCTCGGACGCAGCGAGAGCGCGGCGTTCGAGGTCCACGAATTCGCGAAAGGTGGAGGAGAGCGGCGGCTCGGCCGGAGGCGCCTCCCCGTCCAGCAGCGTCCTGTACCGCCGGAAGAGCTCGGTCAGCAGCGTGGCGGCGCTCCAGCCGTCGAGCACCGCATGATGGAAGCTCAGGGTGAACTGGAAGACCCGGTCCTCCAGGCGGTGGACCTGGAAGCGCACGAGCGGCGGGCGAGCCCAGTCGAACGGCCGGTGCGCCTCGGCCTGCAGCCAGCCCTCCACCGCGGCCTTCCTGGCGTCCTCGGAAAGGTGCCGCAGGTCGTGGAATGCGATTGGCGGCTCCACCTCCGCATGCACGAGTTGGAGGGGATCCGCGAAGCCCGACAGGGTGAACGAGGTCCGCAGCACGGGGTGGCGGCGGATCACCTGGCCGACGGCGGCCGCCAGCAGCTCCGGCTCGTACCGCGAGCGCAGCCGGAAGCTGTGCAGGTCGTGGAAGACGGCCGAATCCGGATCGTACTCGCTGTGGAACAGCATGCCGGCTTGCAGGTGGGAGACGGGGTAGGCGTCCTCCAGCCCCGGCGGGAGCATCCGCCGGTCCGCCGGCGCGACCATCGCGAACGGCACGGCCGCCTCGGCTTCCTCTCCCTCCTCTCCCGCAACCAGGCCGACGTGCCCGGCCAGGCCCCGGATCGTCGGATGGCTGAAGATGTCCTGGACGCTCAGCTCGATGCCGCGCTTCCGGGCCAGCGGGCTCACCTGGACGGTGCGGATCGAATCGCCCCCGAGGTCGAAGAAGTTGTCGTCGATGCCGACCCGCTCCAGGTCCAGGACGTGCGCCCAGACCTGCGCCAGCACCTCCTCGACCAGGTTGCGCGGGGCGGCGTACTCCGCCTCCTGGCCGGTCCCCAGAAGCTCGGGGAGCGCCTGGCGGTCGAGCTTGCCGTTCGGGGTGAGCGGCAGGGCCGCGAGCACGACGAAGGCGGCGGGGATCATCGGCTCGGGCAGGCGGCCGGCGAGGAACGCCCGCAGCTCCGCGACCAGCTCCCGCGGGTCCGAAGGAGAGGACGCCGGCACCACGTAGGCCGCCAGGCGCAGGCCGCCGTCGGCCGGGCGGGGCACCACGGCCGCCTCGGCGACCGCGGGGTGGGCGGCGAGCGCCGCCTCGATCTCGCCGGGCTCGATGCGGAAGCCGCGGATCTTGACCTGGCTGTCGATGCGACCGAGGAACTCGAGCCCGGTGTCCGAAACCAGCGCTCGCAGGCGCGCGAGGTCGCCGGTGCGATAGAGGCGCGCACCCCTCTCCTCGGCGAAGAGATCGGGGACGAAGCGCTCGGCGGTGAGGTCCGGCCGGCCCAGGTAGCCGCGCGCCAGGCCCGCTCCGCCGATCCAGAGCTCGCCCGCGACGCCCGGAGGGACCGGCCGCAGCCCCGGGCCGACCACATAGAGCCGGGTGTTGGCGATCGGCCGGCCGATCGGCACCGCGCCCGCGGCCGGGTCGCCGGGCCGCACCTCATAGACGCAGCAGCCGACGGTCGCCTCGGTGGGCCCGTACTCGTTGATCAGCCGCGTGCCGGGGGCGTGCTCCCGCCAGGTGGCGAGGCTCTCGGCCCACAGCGCTTCGCCGCCGATCACCAGAGCGCGGGAGCGCCCGGCGAGCTCCTCGGAAGAGAGGAGCTGGCCCAGGACCTGGAGGTGCGCCGGTGTCAGCTTGACCAGGCTGAAATCGCGGCTCGCGCGGAGTGCGGCGGCGAGCGCGATCGCCCCCTCTTCTTCGGGGAGGAGCACCGCGGGCGCGCCGGCGACGAGCGGCACGAGCAGGCTGGTGACCGTCAGGTCGAAGCCGATGGCGGAATGGACCGGCGCGCCCGACCCCTCGCCGGCGCGATAGTGATCGGCCGCCCAGCGAAGATAGTTGGCCAGGCCGCGGTGGGGGACCATGACCCCCTTGGGCCGGCCGGTCGAGCCCGAGGTGTAGATCACGTAAGCCAAGTCGTCGGGCTCCGCCGTGCGCGGCAGGTCGTCTGCGCTCCGCCCGGCAATCCTCCGCCGGTCCTCTCCTCCCTCGTCGAGCCGCACGATGCGGGGAACGCCACGGAGGCCGGGCAGCCGCGCCAGCGTCTCCTCGCGGGTGAGCAGGAGGGGAAGCGCGGCGTTGGCCGCCATGAAGGCGAGCCGCTCGGCCGGATAGCCCGGATCGAGGGGCACGTACGCCGCTCCCGTCTTGAGCACGGCCAGCACCGCCTCGACCATCTCCGGGGAGCGCTCCAGACAGAGGCCGACGAGCGCCCCGGGGTGCGCCCCGAGCGACCGGAGGTGGTGCGCCAGGCGGTTGGCGCGGGCGTTCAGCTCCTGATAGACGAGCCGGAGAGAGCCGGAGACGACCGCCGTCTCCCCGGGGGAGATCCGGGCGCGCTCCTCGAACATCTCGTGGGCGAGCGCCGCCGGGAGCTCGCGCGCGGTGCGGTTCCATTCCACCACCAGCTCCCGACGCTCGGCGTCCGTGAGCACGTCGATCTCGGCGAGAGGAGAGGCAGGATCGGCGCAGGCCCTGTCGAGCACCCGCAGGAAGCGGCCGAGCAGCACCTCGGCGCGGTCCCGGTCGTAGACCAGGAGGTCGAAGTGGAGGTCGAGCGCGAGCGCGCCGCTTCCGGTCCGGGCCGCGAGCCGCATGTCGAAGCGGCCGGAGCCGGCGTACCCGGGGTGGATCCGGAACGAGAGGCCGTCCAGGGAGATGCGGGTGCCGGTCTCTTCGCAGTCGAAGCCGAAGGGCCAGCGCACGACCCGCTCCGGCGGGAAGAAGTATTGCCACTCGGCCGCCTCGGCGACCCGGATCCCCACCGCGGCGACCAGGTCGCGCAGGGTCGTGCCGGCGCCGAACTCGGCGCGGACCGGGAGATACCGGGTGCAGGGCCCCAGCGCGCCCGCGAGCTCCTGGAGGGCGCGCCCGTCGAACGCCGTGCCCACCACGATGTCGCTTGCGCCGGTGGCGAGCCGGAGCGTCGCCTGCCAGCAGGAGAGCAGGACCAGCGGCAGCGAAGACTCCAGGCTCCGGGCGAGCCGCTCGACCGCTGCGGACGCACGGCGGGCGGAGACCGTCCCCGGCACGAACGGAGCCTCCCCCGGCAGGTCGTGGAGGAGGCCGGTCAGGTCCTGCCGCTGCCAGTAGGCGAGCCCCGCCTCCCCCTCCACCGGTCCGAGCCACTCGTGGAACGCCTCGGCGGCGTCGGCATACTGCAGGGGAGGCTCCCCGTCGGCCGTTCCCCCGTCATACCCGCGGGCCAGCTCCTCGGCCAGGTGACGCAGCGAGGCCGCGTCCGCGGCGAGGGCGGGCAGGGTGAGCAGGAGAGCGTGGCGCGAGGGCCCGAGCTCGAGGAGCGCGGCGCGCACCAGCGGCCCCTGCGCGAGGTCGAACGGGACCGACCGCTCCTCGACGAGGAGCCGCTCGCGGGCTGCCTCCCACTCCTCCTCGCCGAGACCGGGCAGGCTGCGCTCGCGGAGCTCGACGGCGCCCTCCTCGTGGACCGCCTGGACCGGCAGGCTCATCCCGGGCAGCAGCGGGAACGTCGTGCGCAGGATCTCGTGCCGCTCGACCGCCCGCTCCAAGGCCCGCCGCAGCCGCTCGCGGTCGAGATCCCCATCGATCTCGACGCTGCACTGGACGGCGAAGGACGCCTCGCCTTGGCCCCGTGGGCCACCCTGGACGCGCCAGAGGTGCTGTTGCTGCGGCGAGAGGCGGAAGCCCTGCAGAGAGACTTTTTCCATCATGTCGTGACTCCGAGTCATCTAGCTCTCCGGCACCGGAACCAGCCGGCGTTGGGCCCGCCGGACCACCTGGCTCTGGCGCTCCTGCGCCCGTTTCCGCCGCGCTTCGAGGTCGAACCCGTCGAGCTCCGCCGCGAGCTCGCTCACCCGCGCGTCCGGCCGGGCGGCGGCAGCCTGCGCCACGGCCTGGAAGGCGTCGAGCAGGAGGACCGCGGTCGGCGCTTCGAACAGGTCGGTGCTGTATTCCAGCCGCACGGCCAGCCCGGGTCCGCTCTCGGTCAGATTGAAGAGCAGGTCGAACTTGGCGGTTTGGGTGTCGAGGTCCCAGGGCGTCACCGTGAGGCCGCGTGCCTGCCGCGTCTCGGCGGGGGTGTTCTGCAGCACGAGCTTGACCTGGAACAGCGGCGTGCGGGAGAGATCGCGGGCCGGGTTCAGCGCCTCCACGACCTTGTCGAAGGGGGCGTCCTGGTGGGCGTAGGCTTCCAGCGCGAGGCGCCGCACGCGGCCCACCAGGTGGCGGAACTCCGGGTCGCCCGACAGGTCGAGGCGCAGCGCGAGCTGGTTGACGAACAGTCCGATCAGCCGCTCGGTCTCGCCGCGCGTCCGGTTCGCGAGGTCGGTCCCGATCACCAGGTCGTCGCTTCCGGCGGCGTGCCGCAGCAGGACGGCGAAGGCGGCGAGCACCACCATGAAGAGCGTCGCCTCCTCGTCGCGCCCGATCACGCGCAGGCCCGCGACGGTCGCGCCGGGGATCCAGCCCTGCGCGACGGCGCCCCGGCCCGTCCGGACCCGGGGCCGTGGCCGGTCGATGGGCAGCTCCAGGACCGGCAGCCCGGCGAGCCGCTCCCGCCAGTAGCCGAGCTGGCGATCGAGGACCTCGCCGCGCAGGCAGTCGCGCTGCCAGGCGGCATAGTCGGCATACTGCACGGCCAGCTCCGGCAGCCACGGCTCGCGCCCCTCGACGAGCGCGGTGTAGATGTCCAGCATCTCGCCGAAGACGATGCTCCACGACCAGCCGTCCACGGCCACGTGGTGGATGTTGAGGAGCAGCGCGTGCTCCGCGAACGCGAGCCGCAGCAGGCAGGCGCGCAGGATGGGGCCGCGGAGCAGATCCAGCCGCAGGCGGGCCACTGCGAACGCCACGCGGCGGCCCTCCGCATCGATCCGGTCGGCGGGCAGGGCCCCCAGGTCGACCAGCGGCAGCTCGATCGGGCCCGGCGGCGCGATGACCTGGCGCGGCTCCCCCTCGCCGACCGCGAAGGTGGTGCGGAGCACCTCGTGGCGCGCCACCAGGCGCTCCAGCGCATGGCGCAGGGCCGCCAGATCGAGCGTGCCGTGGAGGCGCAGGCTCGCTGGCAGGTTGTAGGAGACGTCACCCGGCGCGAGCTGCTCGAGGAAGAGGAGCCGCTGCTGCGCGAAGGAGAGCGGCAGGGAGCCGCTGCGCGGCACCGGCACGACCGGCGGCGCGGCGGCCGCCCCATCCCCCTCTTCGGCGATCCGCGCCGCGAGCCCCGCAACCGTGGGAGTCGCGAAGAAGCTCTCAAGAGGGAGCTCGCAGGCGAACGCCTCGCGCACCTGCGAGAGCACGCGGGTGGCGAGGAGCGAGTGCCCGCCGAGCTCGAAGAAGTCGTCGTGGACGCCGACCGGCCGGATCCCCAGGAGCGCCTCCCAGATCGCGGCCAGCCGCCGCTCCCGCTCGTCGCGCGGCTCCTGGTAGAGGACCTCGAGGTCGGGGCGCGGTTGACCTGAAAATGGCTCGGACGGGAGCGCGGACAGGGACTCGGCTGCGGGCGCGGGCGCCGGCTCGGTGCCCGGCTGGACGAAGGCCGCCGCCGCGGCGGGCCGCGGCGCGTCGATCCAGAAGCGCTTGCGCTGGAACGGGTAGGTGGGCAGGGGCACCCGCCGGCGCCGCTCTCCCGCGGAGACGCCGCGCCAGTCGACCTCGACGCCGGCGATCCAGAGCCGGCCGAGGGCCTTGAGCAGGGCTGCGTCGTCCGGCTCCGGATCATCGGGGTGGCGCAGCGAGGGGATCGCGGACGTGCCGGCCTGCTGCTTCACGAGACTCGCCAGCGTACGGCCGGGACCCACCTCGAGCAGCACCGGCGGGCCGCCCGCCATGGGATCGGAGAGCAGGCGGGAGACGCCGTCGGCGAAGCGCACCGTCTCGCGCAGGTGGCGCGCCCAGTACTCCGCATCGGTCGCCTCGTCCGCGCTCATCCAGCCGCCGGTGAGGTTCGACAGGAGGGGGATGGCGGGAGGGCGCCGCGCGGTGCGCGCCACGCGCTCGGCGAACGGGCCGAGGACCGGCTCCATCATCGCCGAGTGGAAGGCGTGCGAGGTGCGCAGGCGCCGCAGGGAGATGCCCTCTGCGGCGAGCCCGGTCGAGAGCGCCGCCACCGCGGGCTCCGGCCCGGAGACTACGCAGAGCGCCGGACCGTTCACCGCGGCGAGCGCCAGCTCGGGGAGGGTGGCGATGCGCTCCCGCAGCTCGGCCTCCGGCAGGTGGACCGAGAGCATGGCGCCCGGGGGCTGGACCTGCATCAGCTCCCCCCGCGCGGCGACCAGGTCCAGGGCGTCCTCCAGGGTGAACACGCCGGCCAGGCAGGCCGCCACGTATTCGCCGACGCTGTGGCCGATCATCGCGGCCGGGGCGATCCCCCGCGACATCCAGAGGCGGGCCAGGGCGTGCTCGATCACGAACAGAGCTGGCTGGGACCAGCGGGTCTCGCGCAGCTCGTGCGCCGCCAGCAGCTCACGCAGGTCGCGGCCGAGCCGCGGAGCGAGCAGCTCGGCGCAGGCGTCCACCGCGGCGCGGAAGACCGGCTCGGTCCGATACAGCCCGGCCGCCATGTCCGGGTGCTGCGCGCCCTGGCCCGGGAACAGAAAGGCGACGGGGCGGCTCTCCTGCGCCGCACGGGCGGTGAGGAGCCGCTCGGGGCTCCGCCCCTCCAGCGCCTTGAGGGCGTCGCCGGCGCTCGCGCAGACCAGGGCGCGCCGGTGCGGGAAGGCGCGGCGCCCGTTCTGCAGCGTGAAAGCGACGTCCGCCAGGTCGACGTCGCGGCGGCGCGCCAGGGCCACGGCGAGGCGCGCGGTCGCCTCCTCCAGGGCGGCCGGGGTGCGTGCCGAGAGCACCAGGAGCTGGTGCGGCCGGAAGGGGCCGGAGGGCTCGGCGGGGGGCGCCTCTTCGAGGACCGCGTGGGCGTTGGTGCCGCCGATGCCGAACGAGCTGACCCCGGCGCGGCGCGGCGCGCCGCCGGACTGCCAGTCGGCGAGCTCCGTGTTGACCCGGAACGGACCCGCTGCGAAGTCGATCCGCGGGTTGGGCTCCCGGAAATTTAGGCTCGGCGGGATCTGCCGGTGCTCCAGGGCGAGCACGGTCTTGAGGAAGCCGGCGATGCCGGCCGCCGCGTCCAGGTGGCCGATGTTGGTCTTGATCGAGCCGAGAGCGCAGGACCCGGGGCGGCCCGCGCCGAACGCGCGGGTGAGCGCGGCGACCTCGACCGGATCGCCGAGCGTCGTCCCGGTGCCGTGGGCCTCGACATAGGTGATGGTCTCGGGAGCCACCCCGGCCGCGGCCTGCGCCGCCGCGATCACCTCGGCCTGCCCCTCGACGCTCGGCGCGGTGTAGCCCACCTTGAGGTTGCCGTCGTTGTTGATCGCGGTGCCCCGGACCACGGCGTGAATTGTGTCGCCGTCGCGCAGGGCGTCCTCCAGGCGCTTGAGGACGGCCACCGCGACCCCGCTGCCGCCGACCGTGCCGCGCGCCTCGGCGTCGAAGGCCCGGCAGTGGCCGTCCGGCGAGGCGATGTCCCCCTCCAGCCAGGTGTAGCCCGCCCGCTGCGGCACCCGCACGGTCACGCCCCCCGCGAGCGCCATGTCGCACTCGCCGAGCAGGAGGGCCTGGCAGGCGAAGTGCACCGCGACGAGCGACGTCGAGCAGGCGGTCTGCACCGACACGCTCGGGCCGCGCAGCCCGAGCTTGTAGGAGACGCGGGTGGCGAGGTAGTCCTTGTCGAGGCTCGCCTGCACCGTCATCGGCCCCATTGCCTCGACGATCTCGGGGTGCGCGAACACGCTCCACGCATAGGTGCACATGTGAGCGCCAGCGTAGACCCCGATCGGACCGCTCGCGCGCGCCGGGTCGTACCCGGCGTCCTCCAGGGCCTGCCAGGCGTGCTCCAGGAACAGCCGCTGCTGCGGGTCGAGAACCTCGGCCTCGCGCGGGGTGAAGCCGAAGAAGTCGGCGTCGAACAGGTCGATCCCCTCGATCTCCGCGCCCGCCTTGACATAGCCGGGCGACTCCAGCCGCGCGCGCGGCACGCCCGCGGCGATCAGCTCCTCGTCGGAGAACGGGCGGATCGATTCGACGCCCGCGCACAGGTTGGCCCACAGCTCGCTCACGTCGGCGGCGCCGGGGAAACGGCCGGCCATGCCGATGACGGCGACGGCGGGACGGCCCGGCGTGTCTGCCGGACGGACGGACGCGGCGCGGCGCCGCGCCTCCTCCAGCCCGTCCACCGCATGCACGCCGCGGTCGAGGTAACGGGCGAGGCTGCTCACCGTCGGGTACTGGAGCAGCTCGACGATCGAGACCTCGCGGTCGAGCGACCGCTGCAGCAGGGCATGGAGCTCGACGAGCCGCAGCGAATGGCCGCCGAGATCGAAGAAGTTGTCGCCCCGTCCGATCTGCTCGATACCCAGCACCTCGCGCCACGCCGCGGCCACGGTGCGCTCGAGGGCGCTCGCCGGCGGCACGTACGACGCGGCACGGGGCGGTGCCGTGCCCGCCAGACGGGCGAGGGCCCGGCGGTCGAGCTTGCCGTGGTCGGTCAGCGGGAAGAAAGGGAGCGCGACGATCTCGGAGGGGACCATGTACGACGGGAGCTTCCCGGCGAGGAAGGCGCGGACAGCCTCGGCCGGCGGTGGCTCCTCGCCCGCCACGATCAAGGCGGCGAGAGACCGCTCGCCCGCCTCCCCTTCCCGCACCAGCACCGCGGCCTCGCGTACCCCGGGGCAGCGGGCGAGCACCGCCTCGATCTCACCGGGCTCGACGCGGAAGCCGCGGATCTTGACCTGCTGGTCGATCCGCCCGAGGAACTCGATGGCGCCGTCCGGGAGCCGCCGCACCAGGTCGCCGGTGCGGTAGAGCCGCGCGCCTGGTCCGGCGAACGGGTGGGGCACGAAGTGCTTCGCCGTGAGCTCCGGCCGGCCGAGATAGCCGCGCGCCAGGCCGGCCCCGCCGGCGCAGAGCTCGCCGGCCACTCCGAGGGGGACCGGCTGCAGGTGCCGGTCGAGGACATAGGCGGTGGTGTTGGCGATCGGCCGGCCGATCGGCACCGAGCGGCCCGGCCGCAGCGGCTCGCGGACCATGTGGCAGCAGGTGAACGTGGTGTTCTCGGTGGGGCCGTAGCCGTTGATCAGCGTGCACCCGGGGAGCGCCGCGAGGAGCTGGTGGACCTGGTCCGGGGCGAGCACGTCGCCGCCGGCCAGGAGCTGGCGGACGGGCCGCAGGAGCTCGATCCGGCGCTTCACCACCTGGTGGAAGAGGCCGGCGGTCAGCCACAGGGTGGTCACCCCGTGCCGCGCCACGCAGGCGTCGAGCTCCGCGAGCGACGGCACGGCGCCGGGGAAGAGGACGAGTCGGCCGCCATGGAGGAGCGGACCCCAGACCTCCAGGGTCGCGGCGTCGAAGGACGGCGGAGCGAGATGCAGGAAGACCTGCTCGGGGCCGAAGCGGGCGAAGCCCGTGCCGCGCACCAGGCGCACGATGCTGCGGTGCTCGATCCCCACCGCCTTGGGCCGCCCGGTCGAGCCGGAGGTGAACATGACGTAGGCGAGGTTCCCGGCGCCGGCCGCCGGGCCCGGGTCTCCGGCGCTCTGCGCCGCCACGGCCGCGGCATCCCGGTCGAGGCAGAGGACTCCGGTCTCCGCTTCGGGCCCGAGCAGGCCGGCGAGCAGGCCCCCGGTCGTGACGAGGAGCGGCGGGCGGACCTCCTCCAGCAGCAGGGCTAGGCGCTCGCGGGGCGCGGCGGGGTCGAGCGGCACGTAGGCGCCGCCGGCCTTAAGGACGGCGAGCTGCGCCGCGATCAGGTCGATCGACCGGTCGAGGAGCAGGCCGACCGGGGTCTCCAGGCCCACGCCGAGCCGGAGCAGGTGATGGGCCAACCGGTTGGCGCGCGCGTTGAGCTCGCGGTAGGTCGCGCGCTCGCCGCCGAGCTCCACGGCGACCGCCTCGGGAGCGCGGGCGGCCTCGTCCGCGAAGATCTCGTGGAGGGCGCGGTCCTCCAGGCCGCCGTCCGCCCGCGTGTCGTTCCACTCCCAGAGCGCCTGGGCGCGCTCCTCGGGTGCCAGGAGCGGCAGCTCCGACAGGCGCGCCGCCGGAGCGTCGACGGCGCCGGCGAGGAGGGTCTCGAGGTGCCGGACCAGGCGGCGCGCGGTCGGGCGCTCGAACAGGTCCCGGTTGTATTCGAGGACCCCCTGCAGGCCGTCCGGCCCCTCGGCCAGCTCGAGGGTCAGATCGAACTTCGCGGTGTCGCGCTCGCCCGGGCCACCCGCGCCGGCTCCCTGGGTCTGGAGGACGAGCGCGGCCTGGAAGAGCGGCGTGCGGCTGGCGTCCCGTTCGGGCTGCAGCGCCTCGACGAGCTTCTCGAACGGCATATCCTGATGGGCGAAGGCCCCCAGCGCCACCTCGCGGACGCGGCCGAGCAGGTCACCGAAGCCGGGATCTCCCCCGAGGCCGGTGCGGAGGACGAGCAGGTTGGCGAACAGCCCGATCAGCCCTTCGATCTCGCGGCGGGAGCGCCCGGCGATCGGCGCGCCCACGCTGATCCCCTCCTGGCCCGTGAGGCGGTGGAGCAGCGTCTGATAACCGGCGAGGAGGACCATGAACGTCGTCGCGCCATGTTCGCGGCCGAGGGCGGCCAGCCGGGTGGCGCAAGTGGCCGGCAGGTGCACCGGCTCGCTCGCTCCGCGGAAGCTCTGCACCGGCGGGCGTGGGCGGTCGCTCGGCAGGTCGAGCGGCGCGGTCTCTCCGGCGAGTTGCCGGGACCACCAGGCGAGCTGCGCCTCCAGCGCTTCGCCGCGCAGCCAGCGCCGCTGCCAGCGGACGAAGTCCACGTACTGGAGCGGCGGCTCCGGCAGCGGTGACGGCCGGCCGGCGGAGAACGCCTCGGCCAGGGCCCCCAGCTCGCGGAAGAAGACACCGAGCGACCAGCCGTCCGCGACGAGGTGGTGGAGGACCACGACGAGCTCGGACCCGCCAGGATCGAGGCGCAGCAGGGCGGAGCGAAAGAGCGGACTGCGCGAGACCTGGAACGGCACGTGGGCCAGCTCGCGGGCGGCCCGCGCCGCGGCCGGGCCGCGGGCGCCCGCCGGCAGGCCGGAGAGGTCGATCACGCCGAGCGGCGGATCGGACGGCTCGTCGATCTCCTGGACCGGCCGGCCGTCCACGACCGAGAAGCGCGCCCGCAGGATGCCGTGGCGCCGCACGATCTCGCCGAGGCTCGCCGCGAGCACCGGCACGGTGAGCGAGCCCGGCACGGGCAGGCCCGCCGAGATGTTGTAGGCGGCGCAGCCCGGCTGCAGCTGCTCGACGAGCCAGATCCGCTGCTGGGCGAAGGAGAGAGGGTGGTGCCCGGGCCGGGCCGCCCGCTTCTCGAGCAGCCGCGCCAGGGCCTCCCGCTTTTCCTCGGCGGTGGCGGGGAGCCGGGGAGCGCTCATCGGCGTCAGAACCCCTCCTCCTCGGTCGCCATCTCGGCGAGCAGGGCGTCCATCTCCTCCTCGGAGAGCGCATCGAGGCTCTCCAGCGCCTTCTTCGGATCGAGCGGCGCGAGCCGGGGGATCTCGGGCAGCGCCGTGCCACCGGGAGCCGCGCCGCCGGCGCCAGCCGTGTCCACCGCGGTCGCGAGCGCGGAGACGGTCGGCGCCGCGAACAGGGTGTCGAGAGGCAGCTCGATACCGAAGGCCTCGCCGATCCGGGTCATCAGCTGGAGCCCAAGCAGGGAATGGCCGCCGAGCAAGAAGAAGTCGTCGTGGATGCCGACCTGGTCGACGCCCAGGAGCTGCTGCCAGATGGTGGCGAGCCGCTCCTCCGCCGCGTTGCCGGGCGGTACGTACGGGGTCGGCAGCCCGGGGCGCGCGTGCTCCCCGACAGGCCCCGGCGCCGGCCGGTCGAGCGCCGCGAGCACGTCGCCGACCGAGTGCTGCTGCGCGAGGACGGACGCGAGGTCGCGGGTGGAGACGATCACCTGCGGCAGGCCGCTCGCCAGGGCGCGGAGGAGCGCCTCCATGCCCTCGGCGGTGGTGAGGCCATAGTGCCGCCGCTGCTCCCGGAGCGCCTCCTGGAGCCGGGAGTCCGCCGCCATCAGCCGCTCGCTCCAGGCATCCCACTGCCATTCGCACCAGTCGACGGCGAGGACCCGCGGTCCGCGAGGCCGGTGGGCGTGGCGGGCGAAGGCGTCGAGGAACGCGTTGGCCGCGGCGTAGTCGATCTGTCCAATGCCGCCGACCAGCGAGGCCAGGGCCGAGAAGAGGACCACGAAGTCTATCGGGACGTCGCGCAGCACGGCGGCGAGGACCAGGGCGCCCTCTGCCTTGGGCGCGATCACGCGCTCGGCGGCCTCGCGGGTCTTCAACTGGACGAGGCCGGCGCCGGGCAGGCCCGCGAGATGGAACGCTCCGTCGAGACGGCCGAAGCGCTCCAAGGCCGCCCGCACCACCTCCCGCATCTGCGCCTCGTCGGCCACGTCCGCGGCGGCGATCAGCACCTCGGCTCCCGCGCGTTCCAGGAGCTTGACGCCGCGGATGCGGCGCGCCAGGTCCCCATTCCCTTCCGCGTTCTCCATGTGGCGCGGCCAGGCGGCGCGCTCCGGCAGAGGGGTGCGGTTGACCAGCACCAGCTTCGCTTCCGCGGTCCGCGCCAGGTGCTCGGCGAGGCCGAGGCCGAGACCGCCGAGGCCGCCGGTGATCAGGTAGACCCCGCCCCGGCGCAGGAGGCCCGGCGCGAGCTCTCTAGTCACCGGCGGCAGGCGCACGGGCTCGATCGTCGGCACCCAGCGCGCGCCGCCGCGCCGGGCGACCACCGGCCCGCTGGAGGCGCGGCCCAGCTCCTCGGCCAGCTCGTCCGCGAGCTCCTCGAGGAGGCCGCCCTCCAGGTTGCGCAGGTCGACGTCGATCGCGCGGCAGGCGAGGTCCTGGATCTCCTGGGGGAGGACCCGGACCGGTCCCAGCAGGGTTGCCTTCTCCGGCTGCAGCCGATCGGCCCGTTCCACGGCGCAGAGGCCGTTGGTGACGAGGCAGAGGTCGACCGGGAGGGCCGGGCTCCGGCGTCCGAGCATCCGCACCAGGGGGAGCAGACTGTGGAAGCCCGCCTCCTGCGCCCGGCGGAAGCTCTCGACGTCCGGCGGCCGCTCCTCCGGAGCGGTGAGGCTCCAGAGGTGCGCGATCGCGTCCGGCGGTCCGCCGATCCCGGCGAAGAGGGCTTCGTAGTCCTCCTCGCGGGAGGGGTTGATCTGCCAGCGGCGCTCGTCGAGCCGGGCGAGCTCCGGGCCGGCCACGGCCACGGCGACGTCGCGCCCCTGGCACTCCAGCCGCTCGGCCAGCCTCTCACCGAGACCGAGGCCGTCGACCAGGATCAGCCAGCGCGCGGGGCCGCTCCGGGCCGCCGGAGCCGGCGCCGGATCGAGCTTCCACGAGGGGGCGTGGAACCAGCCTGTGGGGTCGGTGATCTTGCCGGCCGGGGCGGCGGCCTGGGCGCGCGCGGCGGGCCGGGCCGCCGGCCGCTCGATGAAGTACCGCTGCCGCTCGAACGGATAGGTGGGGAGCGGCAGGCGGCGCCGGGTCTCGCCGCGGAAGAGGTCGGCCGGCGGGAGGTCGACGCCGGCGAGCCAGAGCTGGCCGAGGACGCCGAGCAGGAACACCTGGTCCTCCTGGCGGTCGGCGGCGTGACGCAACGAGGCCAGGGCGACCGGGCGCGAGGCGCCGGCGGTCGCCGGATGCTGCAGGGCAAGGCTGGCGAGGGACGGGCCCGGACCGGCCTCCAGGAGGAGCCGGCCCGGCTCGCGCCAGAGCTCGCCCGCGGCGTCGGCGAAGCGCACGGTCCCGCAGAGGTGCCGCACCCAGTGCTCGGGGTCGGTGACCTCCTCGGCGCGAGCCCAGGTGCCGGAGACGTTCGACAGCCAGGGCACCTGCGGCGGGCGGAGCGCGACCGAGCCGACCAGCCGGCGGAACGGCTCCACGATCGGCTCCATCATCGGGGAATGGAAGGCATGCGAAGTCTGCAGGAGACGGCAGAGCACCCCCTCGCCGGCCAGGCGCTCCTCCAGCGCCGCGATCTCGCCGGCGGGTCCGGAGGCGACGCACACCGCGGGAGCGTTGACCGCGGCGATCGCGAGCCCCGGGGAGAGCCGCCGCGCCAGCTCCGACTCCGGCAGCGGCACTGCCAGCATGGCGCCGGCAGGCAGCTCGTCGATCAGCGCGGCTCGCCGCGCCACCAGGGTCAGCGCGTCCTCGAGGGACAGCACGCCGGCCAGGCAGGCCGCGGTGTACTCGCCGAGGCTGTAGCCGAGGAGCGCCTGCGGCCGGACGCCCCAGGACGCCCAGAGCCGCGCCAGGGCATAACCGACCGCGAAGACCGCCGGCTGCGCCACGCGCGTGGCGTGCAGGGGGTCGGCGGGGGCCGCGGCCTCGCGGCGCAGCAGAGCCCGCAGGTCGAGCCCGGACCCGGCCGCCGGATCGGCAGGCTCGGCGTTCGCAGCCAGCGCGTCGCGCAGGTCGAGGCCGAGATGGGGGAGGAGCAGCTCCGCACAGCGGTCGATCTCGTCGCGGAACACCGGCTCGGCGCGATAGAGCCCCGCGGCCATGCCGGCGTACTGATCGCCGACGCCGGGCAGCAGCAGGGCCAGCGGGCGGTCGCCGGGCTCCTGGTCGGAGCTCCACACTCGCCGCGGGTCACGGCCGGCCAGGGCCGCCGCGGCGTCGTCCGGTCCGGCCGCCACGAGAGCGCGGCGGTGACGGAACGCGCGGCGGCCGGCCCGCAGGGTGAATGCGACGTCGGCCAGGCGCTCGCCGGGATGGGCGGTGAGGTGCCCGGCCAGCTCGTCGGTCATCCTCTCCAGCGCGGCGGGCGTGCGCGCCGACAGGGTCAGCAGCTGCCACGGGCGCGACGGCCCGGACGGCGCGGCGGGAGGGGCCTCCTCGATCACCACGTGGGCGTTGGTGCCGCCGATGCCGAAGGAGCTGACCCCCGCCCGCCGCGGCCCCTCTCCGGCGACCCAGGGGACGAGCTCGCCGTTGACGTAGAACGGACTCGCGGCGAGGTCGATCTCCGGGTTGGGGGCCGTGAAGAACAGGCTGGGGGGAATCTCCCCGTGCTCGACGGCGAGCACGGCTTTGATGAAGCTGGCGACGCCGGCCGCCGCGTCGAGGTGCCCCATGTTGGTCTTGATCGATCCCAGGGCGCAGAAGCCGCGCCGCTCCGTGCCGGCGCGGAAGACGCGCGCCAGCGCCGCGACCTCGACCGGATCGCCGAGCGGCGTGGCCGTGCCGTGCGCCTCGATGAAGCCGATCGAGCCGGCGTCCACTTCGGCGCGCTCCAGGGCGGCGCGGATCACCGCCGCCTGCCCGTCGCGGCGCGGCGCCGTGAAACCGGGCTTGCGCGCGCCATCGTTGTTGATCGCTGATCCCCGGATCACCGCATGGATGTGGTCGCCGTCGGCGAGCGCATCCTCGAGGAGCTTCAGGACCACGATCCCGACCCCCTGGCCGCCGGCGGTCCCCTCGGCGCGGGCGTCGAAGGCGCGGGTGTGGCCGTCGGGCGAGAGGATCCCGCCGGGCTGGTAGAGATGCCCGGATCTGCGCGGGAAGCGGACCGAGACGCCGCCCGCGAGAGCCATCTCGCACTCGCCGGCCAGCAGGCTCTGGCAGGCCAGGTGGATGGCCACCAGGGAGGTCGAGCAGGCCGTCTGCACGGTGACCGCCGGCCCCTCCAGGTTCATCTTGTAGGCCAGGCGGGTGGCGGCGAAGTCCTTCTCGTTCGCGAGGGTCAGGCCGAACAGGCCGATCGAGGCCACGATCTCGGCATGCGGGAGGAGGTTGTACGGCAGGTAGGTGTTCTGCGTGGCCCCGGCGAAGACACCGGTAACGCGGCCGGTGCCGGCGTAGCCCGCCCGCTCCAACGCCTCCCAGCCGCTCTCCAGGAGCAGCCGCTGCTGCGGATCGATGATCTCTGCCTCGCGCGGCGCCAGATCGAAGAAGGCCGCGTCGAACAGCTCGGGGTCTTCGAGGACGGCCGCGGCCCGGACGTAGCTCGGATGATCCAGCAACTGCCGCGGCACGGACCCGGCGAGCTCCTCCGCGGTGAAGAAGGAGACGACCTCGAGGCCGTCGCGCAGGTTGCGCCAGAGCTCTCCGACGTTGCGGGCGCGCGGGAACCTGCCCGCCATGCCGATGACCGCGATCTCGAGACCGTTGCGCTCGTTCAAAGGGACCCCCCGTCGGATGTTCCGGATCTCCCCGCGCGCCGCAGTTGCTGGAGCCTGGCCTTACCTTCCCCGGCGCGCCCGGACCGGTCTCCGGCGTGTTCGGCATCCTCCGGCGAGGCGGCGGCGCCGGCCGGTGCGGACCGGGCGAGCAGGCGCGCCAGGGTGTCGATGCTCGAATGGCTGAGCAGGTCGACCATCGAGACCTCACGGCCGAGCTGCTCGGCGAGGCGGCTCTGCACCTGGGCCATCAGCAGCGAATGGCCGCCGAGGTCGAAGAAGTTGTCGTGCAGGCCCACCTGCTCGAGCCCGAGCAGGTCCTGCCAGATCCCGGCGAGCTGGCGCTCGAGGCCGCTCCGCGGCGCCA
>Ga0190274_10000032_pt1 | contig 141798 bp, 131 predicted proteins | sample Popmic531T_FD_133002 | JGI IMG/M metagenome (GOLD analysis project Ga0190274, IMG submission 133002) | Populus adjacent soil microbial communities from riparian zone of Yellowstone River, Montana, USA - 531 T | ecosystem: Environmental > Terrestrial > Soil > Riparian zone | place: USA...
AGGAGCGACCCAGCTCGAGGACGACGTACGTGACCACATGCTCGAGCGCGTGGCCGAGATGGTCACCGACGTCATGGAGTCCAACGGGCTCGAGGTCGACGACTTCATCTCGGTGATCTTCACCGCGACCTCCGACCTGGTCTCGGAGTTCCCGGCGTACGCCGCGCGCCGGCTCGGCTTCGGGGACGTGCCGCTGATCTGCGCACGCGAGCTGGAGATCGCCGGCTCGATGCCGCGGGTGGTGCGGATGATGGCGCACGTCGAGACCGACCTGCCGCGCGCCGACATCACGCACGTCTACCTGCACGGCGCGGCCGCGCTGCGCCGCGACCTCACCCGGGTGCGAGCGGTGCCCGACGATGACTGAGCTCTCCGGACCCGTCGAGATCATCGGCACCGGCCTGCTCGGCACGTCGATCGCGCTGGCCTGTCGCCGCGCCTGCGTCGAGGTGCTCCTGTCCGATGCCTCCTCCGAGCACCTCCGCACGGCGTCCGGGCTGGGCGCCGGGCGCCAGCGCACGCCCGGGGACCGTCCGCAGCTCGTCGTGGTCGCCGTCCCCCCGGACCACCTCGGCGTCGTCATCGCCGAGGCGCTGGCGGCGTCGGACGCCGTGGTCACCGACGTCGGCAGCGTGAAGACCGGTCCGCTTGCGGCCGTGGCGGGGCTTCCGGGGGTCGAGCGGTACGTCGGCGGGCACCCGATGGCCGGCAGCGAGCGCTCCGGCCCGCTGGCCGCCACGGCCGCCCTCTTCGACGGCCGGCCCTGGGCGGTGACCCCGCACGACACCTCGCGGCCGGACGCGGTCGCGCTGGTCGAGGCACTGGCGTCGTTGTGTGGCGCCGTCCCGGTGCGGCTGAGCCCGGCGGAGCACGACCGAGCCGTGGCTCGCACCTCCCACGTGCCGCACCTGCTGGCGTCCCTGGTCGCCGCGCGGCTGGCGGACGCGCCCGAGGAGCACCTGGCGCTCAGCGGGCAGGGCGTCCGCGACGTGACCCGGGTCGCCGCCGGGGACCCCGGCCTCTACGGACAGATCGTCACCGCGAACGCCGACGCGGTGCTCGGCCTCCTCGGCGAGGTGCGCGGCGAGCTGGACGTGCTGATCGAGGCGATCTCGACCGGCAACCGGGCCGGTCTCGGCGTACTCCTCGAGCAGGGCGTCGCGGGCACCCGGGCGATCCCGGGCAAGCACGGCGGGCCGGTGCGGCCGACCCGGTCGGTCTTCGTCTCCGTGCCCGACCACCCCGGCGAGCTGGCCCGGCTGTTCGCCGATGCGGGCGCCAGCGAGGTCAACATCGAGGACGTCCACATCGACCACGACCCCGGCCGACCGGTCGGACTGGTCGAGCTCGTGGTCGAGGAGGCGCGCGCAGAACACCTGCTCGCCTCGCTCGAATCCCGTGGCTGGGTGACACACCGGTAGGCTGCGGCCCCGTGAACAGCTCTGCGCAGTCGGTCGCCCCCGGTCTCGTCGTCGCCGTCGACGGCACCTCCGGATCGGGCAAGTCGAGCACGTCGCGCGGGGTGGCCGACCGGCTCGGACTGCGCTACCTCGACACCGGTGCGATGTTCCGGGCGATGACCTGGTGGCTGCTGCGCGCCGGGGTCGACGTCCACGACCCGGAGGTCGTCGCCGCCCGCTGCGGCGAGCCGGTGATCCAGTCGGGCACCGACCCGCTCGCGCCGACGATCACGGTCGATGGCGTCGACGTCTCCGTCGGGATCCGTAGTGACGAGGTCAACGCCGCCGTCTCGCCGGTCAGCGCGGTGCCCGAGGTGCGCGCCCGGCTCCTCGAGCTGCAGCGTACGGCGATCGCCGAGGAGTCCGCGCGCGGCGGCATCGTCGTCGAGGGCCGCGACATCGGCTCGGTCGTCGTCCCCGACGCCCCGGTCAAGCTCTACATCAGCGCCGACCCGGCCGCCCGCGCGGCGCGCCGCGCCGCCGAGGAGGGTGGCACGGACCTCGAGGCGACCCAGGCGTCCCTGCTCGCGCGCGACAAGATCGACTCCGGCCGGGCGACCGCGCCGCTCACGATGGCGGACGGTGCCGTGCACATCGACACCACGCCGTACACCCTCGACGAGGTCATCGACCTCGTCGTCGCACTGGTCGAGGACGTGGGGGCGCATCCGTGACCGACCCACACCTCGAGCGTCCCCGCAGCGACCGGGTCAGCAGTGCGCCGCGCTTCCTGCTGCACTCGCTGCGCCCGCTCGCGCGGTGGCTCCTCCGGCGGCGGTACGACGTCCGGGTGCACGGCGCCGCGGAGGTGCCCACCAGTGGGCCGGTGATCTTCGCGTCCAACCACGTGGGCGTCATCGACGGACCGCTGCTGGCGATCTACGCGCCGCGGCCGGTGCACGTGCTGACCAAGATGGAGATGTTCCGGGGGTTCCTGGGCTGGTTCCTGTGGCGCTCCGGGCAGGTCCCGCTGGACCGGTTCAACCCCGACCCGCGCGCGGTGAAGACCTGCGTCAGGGCCCTGCGCGAGGGGCGGACGGTCGGGATCTATCCCGAGGGCAGCCGTGGCGCCGGCGACCTGGAGCGGTTCCACCGCGGCGCGGCCTACCTGGCGCTGGTCTCCGGGGCGCCCGTCGTACCCGTGACGACCCTCGGGAGCCGCGAGCCCGGCGGCACCAGTGGCTCGCTGCCCAAGCGGGGGGCGGACGTCGACATCGTGTTCGGCGAGCTCTACCGGGTCGACGCCACGCCGTGGCCGCGGACCCGGGAACAAGTGGAGAAGGCTTCGTTGTTGCTCCGTGAGCACATGCTGGTCCAATTGGACCTGGCGCGCGCGTCGACCGGCCGGGAACTCCCGGGTCCGCTGCCGCCCACCGACGTAGATACCGACCCCCAGACCGGGGTCACCGATCAAGGAGCACCATGACCGAGCACGACCCTGCCCCCGACTCATCCGCGGAGGGCGTGGCCGAGGACACCGGGCCCGTCCCGATCCTCGCCGTCGTCGGTCGCCCGAACGTCGGCAAGTCCACCCTCGTCAACCGAATCATCGGTCGGCGCGAGGCGGTCGTCGAGGACGTCCCGGGCGTGACCCGGGACCGCGTCTCGTACGACGCCAACTGGAACGGCCGCGCCTTCACCGTCGTCGACACCGGCGGCTGGGACCCCGATGCCCGCGGCATGGCCGCCTCGATCCGGGCCCAGGCCGAGATCGCGGTCCGGCTCGCGGACGCGGTGCTCTTCGTCGTCGACGCGACCGTCGGGATCACCGACCACGACGAGGCCGTCGTCAAGATCCTGCGCGCCTCGGGCAAGCCGGTCGTGCTGGCCGCCAACAAGGTCGACGACCAGCGCACCGAGGCCGAGACCTACGGCCTCTGGAACCTCGGGCTCGGCGAGCCCTTCCCGGTCTCCGCGCTGCACGGTCGCGGCTCGGGCGACATGCTCGACGCGGTCCTGGCGGCGCTCCCGGAGCCGCCGCCCGAGCGGATCGGCGAGGTCGGCGGTCCGCGTCGCATCGCCATCGTCGGCAAGCCGAACGTGGGCAAGTCCTCGCTGCTGAACATGCTGGCGGGGGAGCAGCGGGTCGTCGTCGACAACGTCGCGGGGACCACGGTCGACCCGGTCGACGAGCTGATCGAGCTCGGCGGCGAGGTCTGGCGCTTCATCGACACCGCCGGCCTGCGCAAGCGGGTCAAGGAGGCCTCGGGCCACGAGTACTACGCGTCGCTGCGTACGTCGACCGCGATCGACCGCGCCGAGGTCGCCGTCCTGGTGCTCGACGCCGAGCAGTCGATCTCCGAGCAGGACGTCCGGATCCTGCAGACCGTCCGCGAGGCGGGCCGGGCCCTGGTGATCGCGTTCAACAAGTGGGACCTCGTCGACGAGGAGCGCCGCTACTACCTCGAGCGCGAGATCGAGCGCGAGCTCGTGCAGGTGCAGTGGGCGCCCCGGATCAACTTCACCGCTCGCACCGGATGGCACGTCGACCGCCTGGTGCCGGCCCTCAACAAGGCGATCGCCGGCTGGGAGACCCGGATCTCCACCGGTGCCCTCAACGGCTTCCTCGGTCGCCTGGTCGCCGAGCACCCGCACCCGGTGCGCAGCGGCAAGCAGCCCAAGATCCTCTTCGGCACCCAGGCGTCGACGGCGCCGCCGACGTTCGTGCTCTTCACGAGCGGCAAGCTCGACGCGTCGTACGAGCGGTTCATCGAGCGCCGGCTGCGCGAGGAGTTCGGCTTCGTCGGCACCCCGATCATCCTGCAGCAGCGCCCGCGGGAGAAGCGCAAGCGGTGATCCGCGCGCTCGTCGTCCTGGTGGTCACCGTCTCGGCGGTGGCCGGGCCGGCGAGCCCCGTCGCGGCACAGCGCCCGGTGGTCGGCACGTCGTGCCAGGTCTTCCCGGCGGACAACTGGTGGCACGCCGACGTGAGCGACCTGCCCGTGCACGCCCGCAGCCGGCAGTGGCTCTCGCACATGTCGACCGACCGCGACCTGCACCCCGACTTCGGTCCGTCGTACGGCGATGGTCCGAACTACGGCATCCCGGTCACGGTCGTGAAGCCGCGGCACCGGAAGGTGCGGGTCCGGTTCGACTACGCCGGCGAGAGCGACCGGGTCCGCTACCCGCTGGGCAAGGACACCCGGGTCGAAGCCGGTCGTGGGTCCGACGGTGACAAGCACACAGTCGTCGTCGACCGAGGCTCGTGCCGGCTGTACGAGACCTGGAACACCAGCGTCCGCGGCGGCCGGTGGGTCGCCGGCTCGGGCGCGGTGTGGTCGCTGCGCTCCAACGCGCTGCGCCCCGAGGGCTGGACCTCCGCCGACGCCGCGGGCCTGCCGATCCTGCCCGGGCTGCTGCGTTGGTCCGAGGTCAGGGCGGGCCGGGTGGACCACGCGATCCGGTTCACCACCGACGTCACCAGCCGGCACCACCTCTGGCCCGCCCGCCACGACGCGGGCTCACGCGCCAGCCTCGCCTACCCGCCGATGGGGGCGCGGTTCCGGCTCGAGGCAGGCTTCTCGACGAGTGGCATGTCGCCGTACGCCGTCGCGGTGGTCGAGGCGATGAAGACCTATGGCCTGGTGCTGGCCGACAACGGCTCGCCCTGGTACTTCCAGGGCGAGCAGAACGCCCGCTGGCCGTCGCGCCTGGTCGAGGAGCTCAAGCAGATCCCGGCGTCGGCGTTCGTCGCCGTTGACACGTCCTCGCTGCGGGTCTCCGCGAACTCGGCGCAGGTCCGTCCTGATTGAGGACAGGACCTGACCTGATAGCTTCGTAGAGTCTTCACATGACCACTGAGCGCGACGACATCCTCGAGACCCTCCGCAAGCACCGCGAGCTCTTCCGCTACACGGTGCAAGGCCTCTCCGACGAGCAGGCCGCATCCACTCCCACCGCCAGCGAGCTGTGCCTCGGCGGCCTGGTCAAGCACGTGACGGCCGTCGAGAAGAACTGGGCGGACTTCGTGGTGAACGGCCCCGCCGCGCAACCGGACGTCGACTGGGCCAACATCGACTGGTCGAACCCGCCCGCCGTCGTACTGGAGCACGCCAACGGCTTCCGGATGCTCGAGGGCGAGACCCTCGCCGGCCTCCTGGCGGCGTACGACGAGGTCGCGGCCGCCACCGACGAGCTGGTCGCCACCGTCGACCTGGACACGCGCCACCCGCTCCCGGAGGCGCCATGGTTCGAGGCCGGCGCGAGCTGGTCGGCCCGCCGCGCGTTCATCCACATCGTGGCCGAGACCGCCCAGCACGCCGGCCACGCCGACATCATCCGCGAGACCATCGACGGCCAGAAGTCGATGGGCTGACGCCTGGCCCGGGTCGTGCTGTTGAGAGTGCGCTCCGGCGCTCGCTCACCAGCACGACCCGGGCGTCCGGACCCGATTCCGGGTCGCGGCCCGGGCTGCGGTAGTGTTCACGCCGGTCCGCTGCTCACAAGGCGGCGACCGTTCGGGCTGTAGCGCAGCTTGGTAGCGCACTTGACTGGGGGTCAAGGGGTCGCAGGTTCAAATCCTGTCAGCCCGACCGAACGCAGAGGGCCAGAGATGGCCTCTGACCTGCGAATTCAGGCCCGGAGATCTACGGATCTCCGGGCCTGAAAGGTCTCTGGGATTTGAACCGGTGTCCACAAACTCACCACTTACCCCTCTCAACGGGGCTGCGGCGATCAAATCCGCCCGCTGGCTGCGGGCCGGTGACGGCTGGCTCCGGTGTCGACGGAGTGGCCCGCGCACCTGAGGTCCATGGAGACCTCAACTCGTGCCGTAGTCGGCCTGGAGCCGATGCTGAGCATCGACGAGCTCAGCGAGTACCTCGACGTCCCGGTGCGCACGCTCTACGACTGGCGGCTCTCGGGACGGGGACCGCGGGCGGTGCACGTCGGGCGCGCGCTGCGGTACCTCGTCTGCGATGTGCGTGCCTGGGTCGAGGCCCAGCGCGAGGAGCCACCGGGGGAGCCGGAGTGATCGGCCATGGGTAGGCCGCGCACGCCGATCGGGACCTTCGGGGAGATCTCGTTCTCCCGGGCCGGCCGGAGGGTCCGCGCGCGGACCCGCTACCGCGACGACGACGGCCGGATCCGCCGGGTCCAGGCGTCCGGGGCCACCGAGGCCGACGCCGTACGCCGGCTCAAGGCCGCCCTCGCGCAGCGGGAGAGCCGGCGCGCGTACGGCGAGCTCTCCCCGGACAGCTCGTTCACCACTCTGGTGAAGGTCTGGCTGGAGGACCTCGACCTCGACGGCGACCTGGCGCGCAACACCCGCGACCTCTACGAGCGCGACATGCGCACCATCGTCCTACCCGCCTTCGAGCACCTCCTGCTCCGCGAGATCACGGTCAGCCGGGTCGACCGCTTCCTGCGCCACCTGGCCGCCAACCGCAGCTACGCGATGGCTAAGCACGCGCGGACGGTGCTGAGCCTGTCCCTGGGGCTCGCTGTCCGCTACGACGCCCTGCCGCGCAACCCGGTCCGCGAGACCAAGCGACTCCGCAGGCCGCCGACCAAGGTCAAGGCGCTGTCGGCGGCCGACATCGCCGCGATCCGCGAGGCGGTCCGCGCCTGGCGTCGCGACGACGGGCTGCCCGGCCCCAAGCCGGACGGGCAGCTCGAGCAGATCGTCGAGGTCATGTTGGGCAGCTCCGCGCGCATCGGCGAGGTCCTCGCGCTCCGCAAGTGCGACATCGACGCCACCCGTACGCCAGCCCGGCTGCGCATCTGCGGCACCATCGTCTCCCCGAAGGGCGTCGCGACCTACCGCCAGGAGCACCCCAAGACGTCCTCGTCGGTGCGCACGGTCGCGGTGCCGAGCTTCGCAGCCGAGGCGCTGCGCCACCGGCTCGTCGCGGTGGCGGGGGAGCCCGAGGACGCGCTGCTGTTCGCGAGCCGCACCGGCACCCCGCTCACGACCAACAACGTCCGCCGCCGCCTCCGGGCGGCCCTGGCCGATGCACAGGTCGAAGGAGTGACCCCACACGCCTTCCGTCGGACGGTCGCGACCGTGCTCAGCCGCGACGGCTCCACCGAGCTGGCCGCAGAGATGCTCGGGCACTCCTCGGTCGAGATCACCAAGGCCCACTACGTCGAGGTCGACGGCATCGTGGACCCCGCCACCGCGGACCTGCTGGAGTCCCTGGCGCCTCAGGCGGACGAGTGAGGCGTCCCCGGTGCCGGACATTGTCCGGCACCGTAGTCACCCTCGGCCTTGCCCCGATCCCGCGCCGGGCGCGGAACCGTAGCCTCCGGTCCTGCACCCGGTGCATGACCGCACGCTCCGCCGATGAGTTCGGCCGAGTCGGATCGTCATGGTGTAATCCCCAGTTGCGCTGGCGGTCGGAGCGAGGCGTTGACGCCCGACGGCGTCGCGGGCGCCCGATTCCAGGGTGCGCCGGATCGTCGATCTTGGCTAGTGCCCATTCCCCGTCACCCTCGTCATCTCCCAGGTACCCCTCCGCCGCCAGCCCGCCTTCCCATCACATGTCCACGCCCCCGATCCGACCCTCCACCCTTCGCAGTCACGTCCTCGTCCGTCCGTCGCGTTCCCCCAGCTCTAATTTCGTCACACGGTTTGCAGATCGAGGGGTACCCCCGTAGCCGGTGGTGCTCTGAGCGCACCTGTCCGACATGGACGAGCCGACCTCGACGTGCAAACTCTGCGGGAACCCGCTCCCGCCCAGGAAGGGCCGTGGACGGCCCCGGATCTACTGCAGCGACCACTGCCGCAACCTCGCGCACGAAGAGCGCATCCAGGAACGCCACGAGCGAGACCCGGCCGAACCGCCCGTGGCGGTGCCGGGCAGTCTCCTCGACCGCTGGGCGACCGAGGGCGCAAAGTTTGACGAGATCGTCCAGGACCCGTACCTGCTCGGTCGGTTCATGGACGACCTGATGTGCCGTATCGCGGTGGACCACATCCTCGAGAACCCCGACTACCAACACGCTGTGAACCAGCTGATCGTCACGTTCTTCATGATCGGTCGCATGTCGGATGGGTCCTTCCAGCTCCCCATCGTCGTCTGAGCGATCGAGACGTCGCCGTCGTTGGGCCGCCGGGGAGCGGGCTTTGGCGGCGGAATGGGGCATCTTCGAGTACGCGCGGATCGCGGCATGGTCGGACGGGGGCCAGTTCCGGACGCTCAGGATCGCGTCACATGCTGTCCGTAGGGCTCACCCAAATGAACGCTTCTCGCATGCTGAGCGCTCTGTGCTAGGTGTGTGCCGGCGGATACGATTCCGTGGTACGGGACAGGCGCTCACATCTCATACGAGGATGACAACGTGTCGACGTCGAACGAGTCCAAAGACGGAACGCACGTATTTCTGGCGCGTGAAGACGAGATCGATCGTTTTCGCGCCGTTCTCAGCGAGGGAATGCGGCGACGCCAAGGCCGCACGTCGCGCGAGGAGAGCTTTCTCTTCCTTGTTCACGGCCTCGGCGGCGTTGGCAAGTCGACGCTCATCGATCACTATGACGAGCTCGCGCGTGGCCTCGGTCCTCGCAATCGTCAATTCAGGGGCAAGCGCTTCGTCACGCTGATTGACTGGGAGCAACAAAGCCGGGATTCGGTAGCTCTCGAAGGCTCATTCGCCCGCCGATTCTCCAAAATTTTGAGCTTGTTATATATGGCCATGTCGCGAGAGGCACAGCTTGCGGGCATCCGTCAGCGACGTCGCTTCTCCCGCGCCTTCGCGGAATACCGCGAGGCCGCGGCGCACGCTGCTGATGCGGCCCGATATGGTCCGCCTCAGGACAGAGACCAATTGGCGACCGCGGAAGCGATGTTCAACGCGCTCGGTCAGGTGGCGGCCGCGGGGCAGTTGGTCGTTCCGCCGGCTGGCCCGATACTGGGCGGCACTCAGGTCGTTAGCCGGTCGCTCGGAGCGACCGCCGGGTCCATTGCGAAAGGCCGCAAGAAGGGTTTGGGGGAGACCGAGTACCGAGGCGTTGTCGACCCCGAGCGCGCCGTGATCGAAGCGTTTGCCCACGGTCTCCAGCGCCTGTCTCGGCACTCACCCGTCGTGTTGATCCTGGATACGGCGGAAATCCTCGGCGAAATGCGGATTCCGTTGTTCCACCTTCTTCGCCGGTGCAGCGGAGGAACCACATGGGTCGTCTCAATGAGGCTCGACCCCGATGCGATGGGCGCCGTGGATGAGATCGGGACCTTATACCTCCGCTCAGCTTCCTCGCGACGCTTCAGGGCGGTAGCCCCCAGCAACTTCACACTAGACGACATCGATTCGTACCTGACTGGCACCATCGGCCACCTCCCCGAGGGCGTGACGGCCAGCCGCGTGCTCGACCTCACCGCGGGAGTTCCCCTGGCGGTCAGGATCACCGCGGACGCTCTGCGCGCAGGCATGCCTCCCGACGAGCTACTGGGCCCGCTGTCGCGCGGCGGCGATGTCTCTGTGGTCATCTCTGAACTCGCCGAGAGATATCTGGTACACGTGTCGAGCCTCGAGTCCGAGGCTCGGGTCACCGAGCTTGACCACATCTTCGGGCTGGCGTTGATGCAACCTCCGTATCAGGACCCAGAGTTATTGGCCGCCATCTGGGATGTGAGCACCAGGGATGTGGCTCAGCTTCGGTCCTCGCTACGAGCTAACTATGAGTTCGTAGTGGGTCGCGACGCGCGCCTGCACTCTGATGTGCAACGGGTCATAAGGGTGTTCCTCCTCCGGCCTGATATGCGCGCGTTTGTCGAGTCCGCGAACCGCCGGGCGATCGCGCTCCTCGAAGAGCGCATCAAGGAATTCGACAAGGTCCCGCTAGAAGGCTGTCTCCATGACGACTCCTGGGCACGCACGGCTCGACTGCTGGTCTGGCACAAACTTTGGTGCAGCCCAATCGAAGGCACTGACTACGTTCAGCAACTCATCTCGTGGATCTTGCCCTGCAGGCCCGCGCTGGCGGACGAGTTCCTCCAGCAGACCGACTTCTTCCGCGAGACTATGCCTGATCACTTGCGGTCAATGCTGGCAGATATTCGGGTACTGGAATCTGGCGGCTCGTCCCTCATTGGTCGCATCCGGCAGGCATTCGCCTCCACGCCACACGCAGCCGAGCTCCAGACTGAGAGAGCACGATCCGCGTTCCGATCCATCCAACGGGCCGGAGCCGGCTCGCCGAACTTGAGGGAAGTCTCCCGTGAAGAGATCGATGACGCGATCCGGCTGATCTGCTGGGACGTGCTCCACCTCTCGAATGAGGAGACGGAGCAGGCGCTAGCTGGCCTTGGGTCTCTGGTTGCTCGGAGCCCGGCGTCCTCGGAGTTGGCGCGCAGAGTTGTTGCGGCTGCACGGCAGCTACGGGACATGGATGACATGCGAGGGGAGGGTAGCGTCACACTCAGGACGCATGCCGGTCGACTCGTGGTGAGGTCGGCAGAACCCTCTTGGATCGACTTCGCACGGCTTGCGTCACTGGAGCTGCGTTTGGATAGCGTGGGGAACGCGCTAACTCTCGTCGACAGAGCCCTCGAGATGAACAACACCGCGCCAGAGGTCCACAGCAACCGCGCGATCGTCTTGGGTCGACTCGAACGGCACGAGGAGGCGTTGATGGCCTTCCAGACGGCCATCGAGCTGGACCCCGGTTCAGCTTTGCTCCACAGCAACCGCGCGATCGTCTTGGGTCGACTCGAACGGCACGAGGAGGCGTTGATGGCCTTCCAGACGGCCATCGAGCTGGACCCCGGTTCAGCTTCGCTCCACAGCAACCGCGCGATCGTCTTGGGTCGGCTCGAACGGCACGAGGAGGCCTTGCAGGAGTGGGGCCGGGCACTGGTCCTGGAGCCCGGGGACGCGTCGACGCTGGCGAACCGAGCCGTTACCCTCGCCAAGCTTCGCCGATACGAGGAAGTCGTCGAAGCGTGCGATGCGATCCTGACGTTCAATCCCGCGGACGCTGGCGTGCACGCCAACCGCGGCTTTGCCCTGTGCGAGATCGGCAGGTACGAAGATGCGCTGCGGGATCTGAACCATGCGAGAGATCTAGACCCCGCGATCGACGCCTTCCCTGTCACGCGTGCTATCTGCATGATCCGTACCGGTGCGACGCTAGGCAACGCCCTCGCCGAGATGAATCAAGCTCTCGGGGACGACCCAGAAAATACCCGCGCGATGTTCAATAAGGCGTTGGTACTCAACGAGGCCAAGCAGTGGGATGAGGCGGCCGACTGTCTAAAGCGCCTGATTTCAATCGACGAGCAGTACCCAATGGCCATTGCCAACCTCGCCGACGCCTACTTCAGTCTGCGACGGGACGCGGACGCCAGAGAGATGGTTGAACTGTCGCTTGAGACAGGGGAGCATCTGGAACCTCTGATCCTGCTTGCGGTCCTGTGGCTGCACGATGACCGAGACCGCGCGAGATCGCTCGCCGAGCGCGCCCTTCAATGTTCTGGAGACCCTTACTCCGCCGCACGGGCTGGCGAGCTCTACGCGGTGGCTCATCTGATCGGCGGTGACATCGACGCCGCACTACACCGGTTGCGCGAAGCTTTCGGCTCGCGGGATCGTGATATTCCGCTCCAAGAGCCTCTTTACGACCTGTTGCTTGAGGCGGAGGTTCCTGGAGCGGCCGAGTTTCGACGTGCGCGAGAAGGAGCGGTCGCCTAGTGTCCGATAGTGAACACGAGCCAACGGGGCGGGCGCACAAGATCAAGATCAACAATGACCTCCTGCTGTCACTCGGGCTGCACGACTTGACGGTGGCTCACCGAAACGCCGTGCTGAAGGCGATCTATGTAGAACTCGAGCTGAGAGTGGGCTCGCGAATCGCGGAGACCATGACGAGTGCCCAACTCGCCGCCTTTGGTGCGTTCGTCCAAGCCAACGACGAGGAGGGCGCGCAAGTCGCGCTCGAAGACAGCGTCCCGGCCTACCGAGAGATCGTTGCCGAGGAGTTCGCACAGCTGCGCTCGGAGCTGGCCGATAAAGCAGCCATCATCGAGACGCTCAGCCAGCAGGCACCTGACTAGCGGTCCTCAGACATGAAGCAGGCACGAATAGTGATCACCAGAACGGTTGGTGCCCCCTACGTGCACCGGCTGGTGGATACGTCCAGCGTGAACTCGAACAGCGCCATCCCGGCCTGGTCCGCCCAAGTCCGCGCCTGCTGCGCGTTGCCAGCAGAGGAGAAGCAACGCGAATACGGACGCACCCCGCCGCACGCCGGCACCGTGGAGTTCCTGCAGCTTGGGCCGACTGGCGCTGACGGCCACTAACTTCAATTGCACGACGAATATCCCTGCAGTTGCGTTGCCGACCACCTCCAAGCCGTCGTCAGCCTCCAGCCGCGGTGTGGCTACTTGGGGCCGGCTCAGCCGACTCTCGGCATGTCAGTGCGTCCCGCTCGCGGCGAAGTGACGCAGGGTCCGACGTGTCTTGCGGCGGGTGGTCGGCTGCGGGCGAGGCTAGGCTGCCGCCATGTCGATGGACCACTCCGATGCGGTGTTCTTCGACGACGACAAGGCGTTCGAGGCATGGCTCCTCGACAACGCGTCGACCGCCTCGCACGTCTGGATGCGGATGGCGAAGAAGGGCTCCGGAGTCAGGTCTATCGACTGGACGACGGCCGTGGACGTTGCGCTCTGCTTCGGCTGGATCGACGGCATCGCCCGGCGGGGTCGATGACGAGTGGTACATGCAGCGGTTCACTCCGAGGCGCGCCAGGAGCGTCTGGTCGAAGATCAACCGTGAGCGCATCGAGCGCCTCGCCGCCGAGGGGCGGATGCGCCCCGCCGGCCTAGCCGAGGTGGAAAGGGCGAAGGCGGACGGCCGTCGGGACACCGCCGACGACAGCCCGGCCACCGCAGTGGTGCCCGACGACCTCGCCGCCGCCCTGGCCGCGCGCGACCTCACCGACGTCTACGCTGCGCTGGACGGCCGGAACCGTTTCGCATTCCTGAGCCGCGTCCAGACCGCGGTGCGGGCTGAGACCCGCGCCCGCCGCATAGCGCAACTCACCGACGCCCTCGCCCAGGGCAAGACCCCCTACCCGGCGCCGAAGAAGAAGTCTGGCACCTAGAAGGACACGGCCGAGCCCAGCGTTCACATTGACCAAGGGCCGCGTCGCGCTCGCGGTGCTATGACGCTGCGTGGCGCCCACGATCTGGACGCGGTGTCGCGTCGACTACGACCACTTTCGCTCGTCCACCGACTCCTGCCACCAGTCGTCAAGTACGTCCGGCGACGTCTTGCCGTCGTGCTCGACGTGACCACGGTGTCTCGAAGTTTGGAGCAGCATCCACACGGCGTTCGCCACCTCGGCGTACTGGATGTCTGTGAGCACCAGTTTGGCCGTTCTTCTCGACATAGACCCGATCGTAGGGAGCCGGCCGCGACCGCGCTGCTAGTCGCGGAGCAATGGACCAGGTCCAGCAGTCATCGATTCGTGCTGCAGATCTGGTCGAATGCGAGTGAGGGGTCCGGTGGTGGACTTGAGCGGACACCTCCCGTCGGATCCGCGAAGCGGCCATACCGCCGTACCTAGCGCAGAACCGCCTCGATCTTGGTGGCTGGCGCCGACGCCGCGGTCGTGGCAATAAGATGCGTGTCGTGCTTGCCTCCCTCCTGCCGGGCCTTCGGCAGTTGCGGGCGCCCGTTTCCGCCGGTGTGCTTCTGTTTCTCGCGGTATGGGTTGTCCTCGGCAAGAGTGTGTTGCTGCCGGACCAAGATGCTGATTCGCTCGTCGAACGGCGTCTGGCCGATCTCGTCGACCTCGTTGGACGTTCGGGGGTGATCGTATTCATGGCCTCGGCTGCCTATCTCATCGGTACATTCGTGGTTGTATCTGCAAGACCGATTCGACCGATCGTGCCGCCCCGCAATGACAGAGAAACACCAGGTTGGGCGAACGAACTGTATGCGTGGGCCGCCCGAGTTTCTTGGCGCTTGTCGATCACGCGCGACGGCGTTGATTACTCGAGTATTCGCGAGGACGAGACTGGCACGATTCCCCATTCCTTTGTTCGGGACATATTCAACCAATGGCGCCTCGCGCATCCGGACAAAGAAGGCAGTGAGGCGGAGTCTGAATCGTTTGCTGAGGATGTCGACGGAGAGGAAGACGAACTCGAGGAGGAAGTCTCGCTCTGGACGCATCCCATTCCTGAGCATATCTTGAGGGCGTCTCTTGCGCGGCACGCGTGCACCGATGGACTTACCATGCTCGCTGAGTACTTGCGCGACTCAAAACCTGAACTTTGGAACGCCTTCGATCAACGCAGGGCCGAGGCGGAGCTTCGCTACACACTGGTAGTCCCGATAGTCCTCTTGTCGGCGGTGTTCGCTTGGGCCGGAAGCCCGATCTACCTGTTAGGCGTCTTGTTCCCTCTGGCACTACTCCTCTGGGCGCAAAGACTTGAGAAGGAGTCGCTTAAAACCATTGGGATTGCACTGAATGCAGGCTTCATTGATGACTATCTAGTCGAGTATTTGGAGAAGAATCACACCGCCGATCGCCCCACGGACGCCCAGATTGTAGTGCGTGGCGCTGCTGCCCTGTCTGGCATCCGAAACATTCGAGAATTGTTCAACTCAATACGGTGGAGTGTGGTTGAGTATTTCAGGAGAAAGGTTGGGGATCGCTATTACTGATTCCCGCTTGCTTCTTCCGGTCGAACCGAAGCAACAGTGGCGGTGCGGCGGAAAGTCCCACGCTCCCTCTGGCGTGCCGAGACGCTGTGAGTCGCGAGTCCAGAGTGGGATCGCGAATGGACGGAAATAGGGTGGATCTCCGCCGGGCTTCGCGGCAGGCCCTTGGGCGACCCTCGATCTGGGCGAGCACGGAATGCCCGCGTTCGCTGGTGGTCGGGAGTCCGCGCCGATCGCGGCCGACGGCTGCGTCAAAGTGAGCGGAGCTGACGCTGTGAGGCCACCTAGGCTCCGGCGACATAGGCGGTGAGGAAGTGGACGCCGTGTCGGTCGAGATTGCCGCGGGCGCGGTCGTAGTGCTCGGTGGTGCGTGGGTCGGCGTGCCTGGCCAGGATCTGGGCATCGCGAAGCGGGACGCCTGCGTCGAGGGTATTGGTGATGGCGGCGTGCCGCAGAGAGTGGGGGTTGATGTGCCGCGGGACACCGGCCGCTTTCGCGATCTTGGCGACCATCCGGTGGGCATCGCGGCGGTCGATCGGGTTGCCCGAGACCGGACGGAGGATGAGTCTCCCGCTGCTGCGCTGGCCGCGACAGGCCTCGAGGACTCGAAGCACGGGGACGGTGATGGGCATGGTGGCGGGTTTGTTGCCCTTGCCGACGAGGTGCAGCACCCGGTGGCCGCGCAGAGTGTCGGCTTAGTCCTCGATCCGTACCGCGGAGGCCTCTGACGCACGCAGGGGCATTGATGCCGAAGGTAGGCCAGTGCGCCGTGATGAACGGTGAGGGTCTGGGCGACTTGGAGGAACCTGATGAGCTCGAGTCGGTCTAGGCCCTGGGTGCGGGACTCGTCGCGGTGGATCTTCGGGAGTCTGGCGTAGACGGCTGGGTCGGAGGGGATCAGGCCGTCGATGTGGGCGAACCGGAAGAAGCCGCGGACCGCGTGCATCATCGTGACGACCGAGGAGTCCATCAGCCCGGAGTCGCCGAGCTGGCGGATGTAGAGCTCGACGTGAGCTCGCTGGATCCCTACGAGCGGGTCAAGTCCGTTGCTGTCACATCAGGCGAACCAGCGCCGTAGTTGGAACGCGTACAAGCGGTGGGTGTGCCCGGAGTAGCGGGCGAGGTAGGAGACGGCGGCTAGTTGGGCCGGCGACATCTCGGTCGGTTGAAACGGCAGGAGCGTGGACGAAACGGGCATGAAGGTCACCTCACGGCGACCCGTTGGCCCGACCGCGCTCGCCGTCAACGCGACCGAGCATCTGGGCATACCGACGCTAGTCCCTCACACGACGGCGTCCGCTGGCGGTGTCAGACGCAGGTTCCGAACCGCTCAGGTGGCGACTCTTGGACCCCGATCCATAGCCTCACGACCAGACACAACTAACTAGGATATGACCGGGATTGCTGTCGCGACAGCAATGCTCATCGCCGCAAGGTGGCAAGATGGCGCCAATCACCGCTCGATCGTCGGTTGTAGCCTCTAGGGTGTCCCGACAAACTGACGAGCGGGTGCGAAGGGGCGATGGTAGGCGAGCGACAGCGGGTTCGATGGGGCCGCATCTTGACGATCACGATCGTCGGGCTGGCCTTCACTGGCGCGCCGTTCTACCTCGCACAGAAGGTCAACTCGGACTTCGGTGCCGAGCACACGCTTATCTCGTCGACACTGACAAACATCGGTACAACGATTCTTCTGGTCGGAATCGTGTTCTTCCTCGAGCGAGGCCTGCTCGAACGAGTGAGTCAGACCGCGGCCAAGACCACGGCTCGCGTAGTCGACGAACGAACCACAGATCTGGCGAAGCAGAACCGCCAACTGGCGACCGAACTCGCAGATCTCCGGGCTGAGTTCGAAGGTGTAACCGCTGCCGATAGTGCGGAGCGGACCGCCGCTCTTCGGAACGTCGCGACCGACGTCTCTTTCGACTCCATCGCCGAGGCAATAGAAACTGCGAACGATTTTGGAGCCTTGCAATACGGAAATGTCACCGTGCCGCTCGTATCGCCTTCGGATGCCCCGGAGATGGTGACCTTCGACTGGCGCTACCACGAGTCCCGATTGCCAGCCGGGAGTCGAGACGACACCCTGTATCCACGGATTCGGGTCCAGTACCAGGCACACCGGAACCCCAGCGGTGGCATGGGCACGCCCGTCGTTGAAGTGATGTGGCAGCCGGATGAGGCTCCGATCGATCTCCTTATGAACCTCCGAGCCGAGATGATCAGGCGGGACTTCGGCATCGAAGCCAAGTTGGTTGGACCGGAACTTCTCGCCCACTTGGGTATGGCACTGACCGATGCAGTAGCCGGGCGACAGGTAGCGGAGGGAGCGTGGGTCGCCGGCGCGCTCATTGACTGGCTGGCCGACGGTTGGGCAATCACCGGTGCCGGTCTCGTCTCGCGCGATCATGGAAGCATTCTGGCCAGTGACTTCCCCGAGAATAATCCCCGCGGCGACAAGGTCCCGTTCGCGCCACCAGTCCCGGACGGCGTCTCGGAAGGGTTCTGGAAGTTCGCCGTGGAACGCGCATACAACAAGTACGGTGGGGGGCCGGTAGCACATGCCGCCCTCGCCTACATGGAGTCGCGACATCAACCTGCGTTCACGACGCAGACCAGCCCTCGAAGAGATCCCAATTGGCCTTCCTAGCGTGCTCGAAGGCTTACGGCGACAGGAGTTCGGAATGACGGCGGACAGGAACGTGGGTCGAGTTCGTTGACCGCAAAGCTTCCCAAGAATTCACTTGAACGAGTTCACCTGGGGCAGTCGTTTGCGGAGTACGACACAACTCTCGAACAAGCCAGCGTGTTCGTGCACACGCCAGCGCTCGTTGCGGCCTCGAAATGGGATAATCCGCACTGCTTCTTCGTTGGCCGTCGAGGAACCGGGAAGACCACGATTGCTCGGTACGTTGAGAAGACGTCGCCTGCCACGGCGTTGATTCGGCCCGAGTTGTTTTCGCCCAGCCCGTCATCGCTTGCCGTAGAGGACTTTAAAGACGCAAAGCAAAAGCCGTTTCGATCGTTGACGGCGGCCTTCCGTCGAAGTCTACAAGTAGAAGTTCTGTTGAATCGACTCAACCACGGACAACTTTACGATCGACACCTTACGTCTGACCTGCGCACTGAAGTTGCCGCCTACGGCGACTTGGACTTCGACCTCCGAGCGGTATCTTACATTGAAGCCTTTACTTCTGCATTGGCACGCAAGGATGACGCCGCTTGGCTGCGCGAAGTCAAAGTTCCGAAGCAAATGGCTCGCGACCTGGATCTAATCTCCGCGACTCCTGCGGATCGCTACACCGTACTTATAGACGCCATCGACGACAGCTGGGACGGCAGTGATCTAGCCGTCGTCTATCTTTCCGCGCTGATGCATGCAGCGTTGGAAATCAACACTCAAACTGTGGGCGTTCGCGTCCTAATTTTCATTCGAGAGAATATCTTCGAGAGAATTCGACAAGCTGACAGTGAATTTGCCCGGCTTGAGACCTGCGTTGTTGGACTTGAGTGGACCGAACCTCAACTGTTGGAGATGATCGAACGTCGATTCAATGCTCCACTCACCGCAAAGGTGCCCTTAGGTGGGCCAACCTGGGACATGTTCATCGAGGCTGGGGAAACGTCGAGAACCATGGTCTTCGACTTCTGCCAACGACGGCCGCGGGACATCCTTACTTACGTGGGTCTTGCGTTGGATACGGCTCAGGGTCAAAAGCATGACCAGATCATGCTCGAGGATCTCCAGACAGCACGTCGGCGTTTCTCAACGTCACGCCTAAAGGATCTTGGTGACGAGTACCAGGAGAACTACCCCCAGATTGCACTTGTCCTGGCCAGGTTCTACGGGCTCGGAGGCAGGTGGACTCTCCAGGGTCTGAGCGGCTTGCTGGATCGTCTGATGGTCGACGAGCAGATCCGGACTTCCTGCTCTGAATGGATCTTCTCGTACAACACGCCGGAAAGTTTTGCGCGCTTCCTCTACTCGATCGGTTTCCTCGGAATTCAACCCCTATCGCGAAAGGGGTCGGGGAAGGAGCAATCCCCACTGTTTCGGAGCCTCGGGCCGAGCGACACGACACCGCCGCCCGTATCCAGCACCACCGATTTGCTCGTGCACAACTCATACTGGGATGCACTCGACCTTCAAGATGTGCTGGTCCAGGAGTTTGATGCAAATTCGCCCTTTGGGCGACAGGGCTTGCAAGCGGATGTTCCGGGGGCTTTGGACTTCGCAGTCCACCAAGAACGATTGCGGGAACTTCGCGACAACATCAAGACCCTGCCGCTGGGCGAAGCTGGCGCGGTAGATTTCGAAGACGCTGTGGGTGAGGTACTGGAACTTTGCTTCTTTAGAAGTCTGGCGAACGTGGAACCACAATCGCGCGACGTAGACGGCAAGATACGAAGAGATTGGATCGCGGCGAATCGCGGAAGCTCGGGATTCTGGGAGATGGCGCGGCAAAGGTACGGCGCAACTCAGGTGATCTGGGAGTGCAGGAATGTTGAAGACTTGGACGCGAAGGATCTGCAGCAGGCGGCGTATTACATGACCGCTGCTGGAGGCAAGTTTGTGATCGTCGTCTTTCGTGGCGAAATTAAGAGACATCACTACGATCGCGTCAAGGAGATTGCTGCCAATGGAGACGGCATGGTTATGCTCCTGAATGACAAAGATCTTCAGGTCTTTATAAGACAAGCCATCAATGGAAAAGTTAGGGATGACCACCTTCAAGATCGATACGACGCGGCGGTTCGCGCGATCTCATAGCGACGGGGCTCGGGTTGGGAGGTTAGGAAGGTCGCGCGACATGTCCCGCGGGCTCGCCTGTCTGGCCGCATCGCAACTGCGTTTTTGTGGGCGGTTCGACGCAGCGTGGAGGCGCCGTGTCGCTGCCGGGGAGAGGTGCAGCGGAGGGGTGGCTGGTGGGTATCTGGGCGGATACCTTGGTGGGATGGATGCCGCGACGATTCTTGAGCAGGCCCGTCGGGATGCGGGTCTGTCGCAGGCTGTCCTTGCTGCAGCCGCCGGCACGTCGCGGCCGACGTGGGGTGTACGAGATCGTGCTGCGCGAGGGCGGGCCTGACGACGTCCTGTCGTACATCGACGGGGTGCTGCTGGTGGATCTGTGGGACGAGCTCGTGCTCCCGCGGGCGATTCGCTCAGCCTGGCAGGACGTAGTTGTGGGGACACCCACATCTCCTGGGCGGGAGTTCCCCGTTGCGCGTGGATCGGCCTCGACCGAGTAGCGGCCGCGTCGGACGGCTTTCGATGACACGTGACGACGTTCAGGCCGTGGGACGAACCAGCCTGCGGGTGAACCAGTCGAGAACGCCGTCGTCGTCCCGGCCGTCACCACCGGCCCACGGGGTGGGCGCCTGCCGTCGGAGCCATTCCAGCACCGAGGTGGGGTCGGTGTGATCGCCAGTGATCGAGTCGGCAGCGACGATGTCTGAGACGTCCGCTCCGTCGGGGATGCGAGACCAGATCAATGTGCTGTCGGCGCCCTCATAGATCAGCCAGGTCGGAGCGTTGTCCATGGTCACGCAAGCGCAGATCCACAGTGCCCGTGTCGTCGGTGCAGCACCGATATTCTCCCTACGAGGCGCGGCCTCGTGAAAGGTCGCAACCTGATTGAGGTGCGCTTCAGTCGGGCTAACGGCAGGATCCTCGGGCGGGGATGAAGTTCTGCGCCGGAACATGGGGACCAGCGTATTGCCGACGGTGCCGCGCCGGCATGGCTGCTTGCTGGCGGGGCCGCAGGCCGCCCTGGTCGCCGTGACGAGGCAGCGCGTCGTCGGTGCTCGCAGGCTCAGGATGCGTCCATTTAGTGTCCAGAAACGATCGTGATTTCTCGGATCCAGTCAGTTACACTCGCAGGGCGGGTGAACGTCAGACCCGCTCTAAATAAGGAAGATCCGTCCTTCACCGTGCTTGTCTGTAGTCGCTGAAAACGCTCCAAGGGGTCGCAGGTTCAAATCCTGTCAGCCCGACCGAACGCAGAGGGCCAGAAATGGCCTCTGACCTGCGAATTCAGGCCCGGAGATCTACGGATCTCCGGGCCTGAATGGTTTGCAGGACTTGAACCGCTCACCACTCACTAGCCACAAACCCCGTGATCCGGCGCCGTTCCGGTCAAATCCCCTCGCCTGGTGCGGAGAGGTCTGGGGCGGGCTGGGTACCTGCCTGGCATGAACACCTCGGCGCGCACGATCGGTGGCCTGGACCTGATGCTCACGTTCGAGGAGCTGTCCGAGTACCTCGGGTCCCGGTGCGCAGGGCGCGTCGATGTCGGTCGGGTGGCCGAGCTGGGACGACCTGGCATTCGTCATCCTGTTTGGCAGCGGGTGATCATCCGAACCTCAGGTGGTGGCCGCCTTCCTCACACCGTCGGCCCTGTCGGTGTGCACGAGGTGTACGACGCCGACCCTCTCTCACCCGTCACAGGTGACGTCCACATGCCCGCTCGAACGTCGCGACGTGATCTTGCCGCCGTCGATTGCGCCGAGTGGCGGAACTGACACCGTGGCCGACCCAGCCATGAACGACTGCCGCGCGGCCAGGGCGACCTGGAGCGCTGCCCTGGCGTCGCGGACACCCGGGCTGGGCTGCCGGCCATCCCGGACTGCTTCCACGAACTCGTGGATCGACGAGCGGAAGGCGTGACCGAAGCGCGTGAACACGGAGCCGACGGCCTCACCTCGGCGCCGCATCACCAGCCCCTCGGACCGTACCCCCCCGAGTTGTAGGACACCTTCGGTCCCAATAACCTCCGCCGAGACGTCGTAGCCGTAGGAGGCGAAGCGGGTCCACTCGGTCACCGCTAGGGCCCCACCCCACAGGTTCAGAGTGGTCGAGCAGGTGTCGATGTCTCCGACTTCCTCAAGGCCGTGGTGGACGACCACGGCACCCGTCGCGCTAACGGACCGGATCTCCCGGCCGAACAAGAAACGAGCGAGGTCGTAGTCGTGAATCGCGCAGTTGAGGAAGATTCCCCCGTTCTTCTCCAGCCCCCAGTTCGCCGGGGAGGAGGCGTCCGGGTCTCGGCCGTGGGTCTTTAGGTAGACCGGTCGGCCGACTTCGCCTGAGTCGATCAGCCGCTTCATCTCCAGGTAGCCAGCGTCCCACCGACGCTGGTAACCGATCTGGAACGGCACTCCAGCGCGCTCGACCGACGCGAGCGCTTTGTCGGACTCTTCCATCGTCAGGCCGACTGGCTTCTCTGTGAAGATCGCGACCCCGGCGTTGGCGCACGCCTCGATGTGCCGGGCATGGTGCTGCGTGTTCGACGCGATTACCACGGCGTCCAGGCCTTGACGCAGGAAGTGGTCGAGGTGCTCGAATACGGGGACCGGGTGGAGCCGTGCTGCGCGATCCCTCGCGGCTGCGCTGATGTCGCACACTGCTGCGAGCCTGGCGGTCGGGGACGCCACGACAGAGGCCGCGTGCATCTCGCCCATTCGTCCGAATCCGAGGACACCGACTTCACATGTCGCGCCGGACCCGGGAATCATGCGTGAAGGTTAACTATCGAGCAGTCCTTCTCGACGTGGAATCGGGATTGTGGATTGCAGTTCCCGTGCTGGATTAGCGGCGAACCGGGCTGTCGCCATGCCGGTCGGCGTACGTCAGCGAGACGAGGTGTAAGCGAGGGTCCGCCCGGCCGTCCAGTTCGCTGACTTCCGGTAGAGGGGCGCGAAGCCCACGCAGCGCAGCCCAGAGGAGGGCGCGTCCTCGATCAACTTCGACCAGTGCCCGCCCGGGGTCGCCTGCCGCGACTGAGGCTGCGGCGGCGTTGGTTGCAAGGCCCGCGAGCCGGGCTGTCTCTAGTTCTTGGCTGCGTCGGTCGAGGCCCAGGAGGCTCAGGACCGTAGCCAAGTCGAGGGCGAGGCTGTACGCGGCGGCGGCGGACTCGTGACGGCCGAGCCGGGTCCAGCAGTCGCCAGCGACTCGTGCGGAGTCAAGCCGGTCGCTCGGGGCTCCTGAGCCGTTCCTTGCGACCTTCATGCGCCACTCGACTGACTCGTCGGCATCAGCAATGACTGCTGTGACCTGGTATCTCGCCCACTGTGCCCGCGCAAGGGTCACCGCAGACTGCGCCCAGTCCTGCACCTGCGCAGCGTGGTCGAGCGATTCACGGGCGGACGCGACGGCCGCATCCAGGTCGCCGAGGTCGCCGCTTGCCGTGAACGCGAGACGGCGCGCCTTGGATAGGTTTCCCAGCCGTGCGCTGAGCTCGACGGCGGGTGTGTGCTCATTGACCGCCGCCACGAGCATCGAGACGGCGTCTCGGACGTGATCGGGGTCGTTTGTGATTCGGTAGAGCTCTAATGCGGCAAGGCCGGCGTTCGTGAGGAGACCTCCACGCTCGTGTGGCTCGTGCTCGTCGAGCGTTCCCTTGGACAGTCGGACTGCTTCCAGCAGGTCCGCCTCCCGCTGCAACCTGTACCCGCGAACCGCGAGGGTGTCGGCCAGGTTGCTCACGACGAGGTGACGGATCTCGGGCCGAGACGCATGTACTGCATGCCGCAGTAGGTCGACGGCCTCGTCGACGTCGTCGAGGCCGCCGAAGCGGACATAGCGGGCACGCAACAGGAGCGCAAGATTGGAGGCGCGTCGAGATGTCACGTCTGCGGGGTCGTCGGGATCAAGACTTCGTCGCGCGGCCGTGACACCGTCCACGACAGATTGCCCGTCGCTAGTGGCGTCGTGCTTGAGACGCAAGGCGTTCGCGAGATTGGCGAACTGTCGTCGGCGCATGATGCCCTCTGGCAGTTCGTCGATGAGGACCCGGGTAGTAGCGATCGCTTCGTCCAGGCACGCGACGGCTACTGCGATGCTGTCATCTTCGACCTCGTACAGGCTTTGGAGGGCTGCGCCGAGGTCGGCGCGCGAGGCGACCCGCACCGCCTGGTCGGTGGCGGTCGCGGCCGCCTCGCGGAGCAGGTCGACGGCCGCACGCAGGTCTTCGACGCGCCGCTCTGCCTGCCAGAGAGCAAGGAGCCGTGACGCTCGCGTTCTCGCATCCGGGCCGGCGGCCGGCTCGTTCCGCTCCACCAGCTAGCCCTCTCGATCGTGGCGGGTCGTAGCAGCGCTGACACCGGAGCGTGCCTCCGGCACAAGGTGGAGAACGGGTCGCCATTCCGGCCCATTCACCTGCTGTCCTGCTCGATCTTGCAGCGTTTCCCGCCAATGCGGCAATCTTGCGCCCTCAATCCGCAACATGACTATCGTGGCGCCGTTGGCGAGACACAGCCCGCAACACGAGAACCGGCGGGACGACTGGGATGAGGCGAAGTGCCTAGACCTGAGGGGCGCACACATGGCGGCGTCTCCTTCTCCGCGGCGGATCTCCTGCACTTCTCTGAGCACGGGTGGGTGGTGGTCGTCGACGCCGTCCCGCTGTCGCTCTGCGAGCGTCTGCGCAGCGAGATGGACGAGACGTTCTCGCATGTAGCGCCCTGGCAGCGCGAGAACGGGTTGCAGGGCCTGAGCGAGCCTCACCTACGTTCGGCCGCGTTCCTCGACCTGTTCCGAGTCCAGGGGTTCGTCGCAGCGTGCCGGCAGCTGGTGGGGCACCAGCCCCGGCTGCGGCACTGCATTGCCCTTCGGACCACGGCCCACCCCCAAGCAGCGGAACATCCGAAGCGGCTCGCCGACCAGTCGACCTGGGACTGGCACCGCGACTTCGAACCGGACTCGATCATCCGCCCTCCCTCGACACCGGGCGGTCATCTGACCTCGCAGGCAGTCGTCGCCGCGGCCTACCTGACTCCTACGACGGTCGAGCTCGGCGCCACCGCGTTCCTCGACGGCACCCACCTCATCTCCGGCTCGTACGCCGATCTCGCGCGAACCGCGTCGGTCGTCCAGCCCTCGGTGAGTGCCGGGAGCATCGTGTTCTTCTCCGAGGCTCTGATGCACTCGGCCACTCCGGTCACAGCCGCCGGGACGCGGGACGTCGTCCTGACCTGGATGACCGCTCCATGGTTCGGCGGCGAGGCACCACAGCCGTTCGACGTCGACCGTTGGACGGACCGGGAGCTGCGAGGCATCTTCGCGGTTCCTCGGTTCGGCGACGGCGGACCCTGACGCCCTTCCCGGCGAAACGACACGCAGCCAGACGGTTGCCGCTAGCATTTTCGGCGTCTCCTGAGGCACTGCCAGGCTGAGGACCTGGAACAGTCGGGTTCTGATCGAGGGGTGCCGGAAATGGACGTCTACCTCATCCGGCACGGCCGGTCCGAGTCCAACGAGAACAGGAACACGATCCTCGGACGCTGCGAGAGCAGCCCCCTCGTCGATGTCGGGATGGGGGAGGCGAGGAGGGTCGGTCTCGCGCTCGGAGCAGTTGGTCTGCTCCCGGCAGCGGTGTACTCCTCGCCGACCGTCCGGGCGCGATCCACAGCCGACCTTGCGCTGCAGGCCGCCGGGCTGGGCTCCGATGTGGTCGAGGACGCTGGTTTGCACGAGCAGGACGTCGGCTCGTGGTTCGGACGGGTCGCAAGCCAGACGTTCGACGACGACGTGCTGGTCGAGATCGCCGAGTCGGGCAAGGACTTCCGCCCGCCCGGGGGTGAGTCGATGAACGACGTGGCGGCACGCATGCTCGCGTGGCTCGAAAGCCTCGCTGACCGGTCTTCACCGGCAGGACCCGGACCGGTTCTTGCGTTCACCCATGGCGGTGCCGTTCGGTCGCTCGTGTCGACGCTTCGAGGCTGGTCGCACGCGCAGACCTACGCGACTAAGCCGGCGAACTGTTCCGTCACCCTGGTGCGCCGTGGCCCCGACCGAAAATGGCGATGCGAGTTTCTCGCGCTCGCAGCCGACGAGGCGTTCCAGGATCGCGCTGCCGCTGATCAGGGCCGGCTGTGAATGCCGAGGACACGGTCTCGAGGCTCACTGCAGCCATCGCTTCCGACCCTGCCATCGCTGCTCGGCTCTTGTCGGTGATCTGGATCGGGTCGCACAGCCACGGCCTGAACCTCCACTCGGGATCCGACCTGGACATCCAAGTAGTGCTGGACGAGCCCGACGCGCGCGCGACGACGGCACTGTCGCGTGTTCTCACCGACTTCCCGGGACTCGACCTCAGCATCCTCTACCCGAAGGACGTCTGGAATGCAGCCGGCGAGCTTGACTTCCAGGACGGCACGAAAGGTGCCTTCTTCGTCCCGGTGCTCGCGAGCGGGAAGGTGGTGCACGGTAGCGACTTCTACGCATCGCTGCGGGGAGAGCTGCCGCAAGACGCCGTGCGGTCTTCGCTCCGCTTCACCATCCGCGAGTACCTGGGACGGCTGCGCGTGATGGCACTGGACCAGGGCGTGCCTGGCGGCCCTTTCAACAAGTACGTCATGAAGCTTGTGAAGGATCTCCTCGTCCATGCTGGGCTGCTGAGCGTCACCGAGATGGCAAGCACACCGAACGAGGCCATCGTCGCCCTCGCTAGCCAGATCCTCCCGCTTGAGGCCCAACTCGTTCTCCGCCGCGCGAGCGACTACACGGATCGTCTCGATGTCGCCGACCGTGCGCTCGTCCTCGTCGCTCTCGAGCAGTGCTTCGACACCGTCGATGGCCGAGTCACGGGGACAACCTCGGAGACGCAGCCGTGACCCCTGCTTCGACCGACCCCGCGGTGTCGGACTCGTTGACGGGAGCGGCCGACCGGTCCGCAGAGTCCGACGAGTTCCTTGGGCGACGGCGTGCCATCGCACGGCGCTTGTTTACTGAACCGACCTACGCCGCAACCATGGCCATGGACGACATGGGCGCTCTGACAGAGTCGTACGTGCGCGCCCTCGTGCCCGCGGACACGACCTCCGCGACATGGGTGGGTGGGTCGCTCGGACGACGCGAGATGCTGCCCAACTCCGACCTGGATCTCTTCGCGGTCAGCGCTGACACGTCGAGGCGAGAGAAGAGGTTCCCGCCGCTGACGGGCTTCGACCAGGTCGATACCGGGTCGACCTCGGTCGAGCGTCTGTCCCTGTTGGCGACCCGGACGCTGATCGACCTCAACCAGTTCGTCGACGGCCGTGCTTTGTGGCGGTCACCAGTCAGCGACAAAGTCGGGAGGATCCTGGCCGCGGCCAACTCCTACGACCGTCAGCACGCGAACTTGGTCGCTGAGCACTTCTACTACCGCCACTTCGACTTCCTCGACAAGCGGACTGCGCACGGTCCGAACATGAAATACAGCAGCGGTTCGTCCCGGACAACCCTGTTCTTCAACTTCTTCAACCGGATCTCGACCTGCGCGATACCCGCGACACGAGAATCGGGACCGGAGTTCGCAGACGGTGTCGCTGCAGCCGAGGAGCAGTTCGGGCTTGTCGGGCCGTACCAGTCGCTCGACTTGGTGCAGGTCGTGAAGAACGCTGCCATCTCGACGTTCGAGGCGACGGGGGACGTGCGGCAGCGCTATGTCTCCTCGCGCAGCCTGGAGACGATCTTCGCAGTGTGCGAACGGCGGCTCCGTCCCCTCGGCCATACGGACGCCACGGCGTTCACCGGCGCATACCTGCGCGCGCGATGCGAGGTGGAGGCGGCAGTCGACATGGTGGTCGAACAGACGATCCGCCGACACAGGTCGGCGTCCATCCTCGCGGAGGTGGTCGCGTCTGCGGCTAGAGACGTTCCCGTCGCTGTCGGACGTGCTGTCGAGGGATGTCCCGTCGATGTCTCCACAGTCCTGGCCCTCGGGGCCTGGAGTCTGGTCACGCGCCCGGACGTCCGGCACAGCGACATCAAGGCCCTCGCCAGGGCGTTGACAGCACGCGACGCATCCGAGACGGGTGGTGCCCTGATGGCCGTGGCATGCAGTCCAGCAGCGGACGGCGGGACGTTGAGGTCCGTGATCGCGTACACGCGCGAGGAGGGCGCCGGATCGTACGTGCTCAAGCTAGTCGCTCGGAACAAGAGTGCGCCGCCCGAGATCCGGTCCGAGGCCCTGGCAGCCTACGACGAGGCCGAGTTCGTGCGAGTCACGGGATGACCTCAGCGCCGTAGGTGGCGCTCAGCCGCCTGTTCAGGAACTCGGCGGCCGTCTGCGTCTCGTCGATGATCACGTCTGGTGCCGGGTGTAGAAACAGAGGCATCGACATCCTCGCGGTCGCCCCGGCCTCCCCCATCGGCGCAGCGACTCGATGGGCGACCGCCGGATAGAAGCCGCCGCTGAGCATATCGAGCATGACGCCGCCGTTGACCACGAGACTGGCTGGGTTCCACGGGACCTCGCACCACGTCTTCCCGACACGCACCTCCAGACCTGGCGCGCTGCCACTGGCCAGGATCGTGAGCAGATTGGTGTCCTTGTGGGCACCGGCACGCATCGCGCTCGTAGCCCTGACGTCGCCGAGAGGCGGGTATCTCAGGATCCGCAGGAGCGTCTGCTCCTCGGCGCCGACGAGCATCTCGGCAAGCGGCATCGGAAACTTCGCAGCCACCGAGTCCGGCGTCCCGTCGCTCAACCAGCCCAGCATGGTCGCACCCAGGCGCATGGCGATCTCGCGGTACTCCATAGCCCGGCCGCTGACCTCGCCAGGGACCCGTCCCCACGCGAACAGGTGGAAGAACTCCTTGTCGTCGCGGCCGCTGACCATCGCGCCATCCGAGGGCTGGTCGCCGGAGACTGGTCGTGCGAAGTAGCCGTCCTGCTTGTCCTGTGAGAAGCGGTAGCCGAACTTCGCGTCACTTTGGAAGAAGTGGTCCCACTCGCGGTAGACCTCCTCGACCAGCACCCACGGAATCGGGTGGTTCTCGAGCACTGCGAACCCGGTGTCGTGGATAGTGTCCACGAGCTCCGACGGCGCTGTCGGAGACCGGAAGTCGACGACACCGATATCCATGGCGTCATCGTGTCACGTGCTCGGTGGTCTTCGCCGTCGATCGCGGTGGAGTCGGCTGCGAGGGCAGAGGGGAGTCCGCTGTGGTCGGGCCGGGAGCCGTCAGCTTCGGCGAGGAAGAACGTGCACAAGTACTCGACGTGCTGCAGAGCGGGCACCTGTCACGGTTCGGAGACCTCGACGATCCGCTGTTCAAGCACAAGGTGTACGACCTCGAACACGAGTTCGCAGCCTTCTGCGGGGCCTCCCACGCAGTCGCGACGAACTCTGGCACCTCCGCTCTGCTGGTCTCGCTTCACGCTCTGGGGATCGGAGAGGGCGACGAGGTCCTGGTCCCCGGATTCACCTACGTCGCGACGTACGCCGCGATCGTTCACGCGCGCGCAGTCCCGGTCCTCGTCGAGATCGACGAGTCGCTGACGATCGACCCGCACGACCTGGAACGCAAGGTCACAGACCGGACGAAGGCAGTCATCGCCGTCCACATGCTCGGGAACCCGTGCGACATGGCCGCTGTCGAAGCCGTGGCCGCCCGACACAGCCTGCACGTGATCGAGGACGCCTGCCAGGCTGCCGGTGCGTCGTTCCGAGGTCGTCGTGTCGGGTCGTTCGGCGCCCTGGCAGCGTTCTCGTTCAACCGCTACAAGCTCATGTCGGCAGGCGAGGGCGGGATGGTCACGACCTCCGATCCTGCCCTGTACGAGCGTGCGTTCGCCGTCCACGACCAGGGCCATACCCCCCTGCGGTCAGGCAAGACCCGGACGGAGAGAAGTCTGATCGGGCTCAACTTGAAGATGAACGAGCTCACCGGAGCGGTCGCCCTGGCACAGCTCCACAAGCTCGATGGCATCCTTGCCTCCCTCCGCGACCGCAATGGTCGGCTGAGGTCGCTTATCGATGACGTCGAAGGCGTCAGCCCGAGGCGCCTAAACGACCCTGACGGCGATTGCGCCACCTTCCTCACCAGCATCTTCGAAGACCCGGCTCACGCGGCATCGACTGCTGCAGCACTCGGCGTCGCGCCCCTGAGCGAGACCGGATGGCACAACTACCGGCACATGGACCAGATCCGAGACCACCGCACGCACCGTCCTGACTGGTCGTCGAGGTCACGCTTCGCACAGCCCGGCGACCTGCCCCAGACCGACGACTTGCTGAGCCGCTCGGTCAACGTCGCGGTCGGGGTCACCGACAGCGGCCTAGGCTCCGGGTTCGGCATCACGATCCGCTCCACTCCCGACGAGGTTGCTGACGTGGCCAGACGGTTCTCAGCCGCGATGCGCGCGAGTCGGTGAAGGCGGACCGGATACGGCGCCGCAAGGGTGCGTTTGGCGTCAGGCGCCGGACGCGTCTTGGTCTGTGTGGTGACGTATGCGATGGTCGTAAACTTCGAGACCTAAGGGGCCGCGCACCAAGGTGATGAAGGCCGCCCGACTAGTGCGGCCAGCCTGACTCAGTGCGCCCCATAGATCGCTATCCGCACTCCACCGCGGTTCGCCACGCAGGGCGCGATCGAACAGAACATCGTGCGCGTCGCGACAGTCTTCTGTCGCGACAACCAGCTCGGCCGGCGCGAGAAGACGTATGGCCGACTGGGCGCTTGTGAGTCTGTAGTGTGCTGCGATCAGTGACGAACGCGTCCCATCGGGCGGCTGGTCTTCATAAGAAGACCCCCCAGCCAAACGCTTAGAAAGGCGTGAAACCTCGAAACCCGCATCCACGAACTCGACGGCGCATCTGAGCAGTTCTCCGCGAAGCCACTTCGCTGTCTCGAGGTCGCTAGTTCCCAACATCCTGGCCGTTTCGAGACGTCGAGACTCGCGTTGTCGCCTGAGGTCAAGAGCAACGCTCGTTGCGATGTTTGCCAGCGCCAAGAAGGCTGCCACCGATGCGGCCACGACGGTTGCCGTTGGCTCATCAAGGACCATCTCGACATCGTACTGGGTCGGCAATTAGCTCGGTTGCGCGTTGAACTGTGCAGGGTGGACTTCCGGCTCCCCTTTCTGTTGTCAGCAGCGCGTTTGAACTGGGCGAACGTGCATTCCGAGTCTGCTCGCCTGGCCCGCAGGGTCGCCAGAGCGAAACCTGCGCTGGCGGTGAGTCTTGGTCACCGTGGCCACAGCTTGTGGCGGCCGGGACTTCGCCGCGACGTGCCACGACCTGTCGGCGAGTACAGCCCCAGGACGGGACACCCCGATCGATGGTGGGTCAGCCGACTTCACGTCCGTCGCCGACGCAGCGGCTCACGACGTCGCCCGAGATGGTGGTAAACGAGGTGGCACTCCTGCGAGGATCACGCCCGTGCCGAGTAGCGATGAGACAGACTCCGTCGAGTCTGCTCGCACGCGACCACAGGACGTTGCCGCTGGCGACCCTGAGGCGCCGACGTCCTGGGCTTCTACTGCTGGCCCGGACCCGGTGGACGTACGTCTCGCGCTGGCACGCGAGTGGGACGACCTGCTCGGCGAGGTCCGGTCGCTGCCTGGGTTCGAGGCCTTCCTGCGACCGCCTTCCTACGAGGAACTCCTCGAGGCCGCCGCGCGCGGGCCTGTCGTGACGGTCAACGTGAGCGAGTGGCGTTGCGACGCACTAGTGCTGACGTCGGCCGGGGTGGAGGCGGTTCCTCTACCCGACCTGACTCTGCGGGACGCGGAACGCCGCCTCGAACGGCATCTGCAAGTGCTGGCGTCGTTCGACAGGTCGGTCGCCGCGTTCGAGGAGGCCGACCTCGCATTTCATCGCGATACCTCAAACGTCGCGGCGATGCGTGACAGGCAGGACGCTGGTGCTCGTCGCCGTGAGGCGACGGCCGAGCTCGACGGCGAACTGACCGGACTCGTCGGCTGGTTGTGGGACGTCGTCGTGGTGCCGCTCCTCGAGAAGCTGCCCACGCCTGCGAGCGACGGGGTCCGCCCGCGCGTGTGGTGGTGCCCTACAGGGCCCTTGGCATTCTTGCCGCTCCACGCGGCCGGACGTGACTCTGTGTGGCTCCACGACCGAGTGGTGTCGTCGACGACTCCTACAGTGCGGTCCCTCCTCGAGGCTAGGGTCGATCATCGACACCCGGACCGTTCCTCAGCAGCCGGAGAAGCGGGCGGCTTGAACGAAGACCGCCGACGTTTCCTGGTCGTTTCCACCTTCTCCTCTACCGACGACCTCGTCGCCGGTCCGCTGAGCCGCCTGACGGCGACTGATGTGGTCGAGTGCTCAGACCTCCCCGGAGTTCGCAGAAACCTGGGGACGTGCGACTTCGTTCACTTCGACTGTCACGGCGACCAGGTACTGGCCGACCCGTCCCAGGGCGGCGTACAACTCGCGGACGGCGTTCTCAGGGTCTTCGACGTGGCATCGCTGTCGACAACAGGCGAGTTCGCCGGTCTCGCCGCGTGCAAGACCGCCGTCGGCGGCGTCGACCTTCTCGACGAGGCCATCACGCTGTCGGCAGCCTTGCACTACGCCGGGTTCCGGCACGTCGTCGGGACTCTGTGGAATCTGGCCGAGCGGGTCGCTCGCACCGCCTTCGCCGACATGTACGAACAGCTGGCCAGAGAAGACGGCACCTTTGACCCGACCGAGTCTGCCCGTGCACTTGCCCACGCCGTCGACCAACTGCGCGCCAGCGGCGAGAGCCTTCACTCGTGGGCCGCGCTAGTCCACATCGGCCCGTGAGCTGGCCCGCTGGGAGCTCGACGTCTGTAGTACGGCGCACGCCACGACCTCCGACACAACGACCTCCGACACCACGACCACAGGTAGCACGACGACAGGCATCTGAAGACAAGCAGCACGACAAGCCCGGCCGGGCGCCCGCGACCGCCAGTACACCCGGAGGAACCATGACTCAACACAAGGATGCCGTGCGTTACGAGGAGCGCGCGGGCGGCCACCTCAACGAGGCGGCCACCGTGTCGCTGCGGAAGGACACCTCACGCAAGGGAGAAGTCGACTACGAAGTCGACTGTCCGACCTGCCACGGCACGGTCCTTGTCACGGAGTACCCCGGCGGGACCTACCGGGTGGTCCCGGCAACGAACACTCAGGTCGACCTCCACCCGCCCGGTCCGAGACCCGTCCCCGTCGTCTACATGGGCTGCGGTTGCGACAAGCACCACCCCGGCGCCCCTCAAGGCACCACTGGTTGTGGATCGCTGTGGGTCGTGCCCGCATGAGCAACCTCCCCAACCCGTCGGCGAATGAGATCCTCGCGCGCATCGAAGAACGCACCCGGCGACAGTCCGCCGAGCTCCTCCTTACCCGCGAACGTGCCGCCGCCTGGTCCAAAGGCATCGGCGCCCTGCTCGTCGCAGCGCTCGCATTCAGCCTCATCAAGGGCCGCGACGACCTGACGTCCCTTGACCCGGCGTGGGCCGAACGTGTCGGCTACTGCCTCGTCGGGGCCACCGTCTTCGCAACGGTTGCGGCATACAAGCTGTTTCGCGCCTCGTACGGGCCGCTGAAGCCGCTAGCCGACGACGTGAGCGACCATCTCGAGTCGACCAGGACCATGAGAGCGCTCATCTGTGGCCTCGTCACGACGGTGTTCGCGTTCGCCGCCCTGCTTGCCGCCGTCGCGATCACCTGGTACGGACCCGACGCCAAAGGCGCCAGGATCTCGGTGACAGACGAGGACGGCGCCGTGTGGTGCGGCGAACCGAAGGAGACCCACGGCGGAGACCTTGTGCTGCAGGTGAAAGGACAGCTCATGGAGTTCGATCTCGACGTTGTCAGCAGACTGGACGCCGTCGAGGATTGTCCCAAGTAGCTGCATCATCTGGCCGCTACGGCTACTGGACAGGCGCACCAGCACCGATCGGTTCGGCTGCCTTCGGGACGGTCAGCACGGCGACGGTCCGTGCTCGGCGCATGGCGTCGAGCCGGTCCGCCAGATCAGGATGCGCACGACGCAGCCGTTCGAGCTCGAGCGCTGCGGGTGTCTCCCTAGACCACAGCTGGGAGAGGCTGCTGTCGAGCAGCGCGAGGGCCGAAGCCGGTCCGTCGGCCTGCAGCACCATCGCGCCGGAGTCGCGGGCAAGCCCCTGCCAAGCGGCGAGTCGCCGGGTACGGCTGACTGGGTCGATGCCGTGCCAGGCCGCCGCTGGCAGCAACTCGGCTGCCTTCCGGTAGAAGGCCGCAGACCGGCTCACGTCGCTTGCGCTAGCACGAGCTAACGTCACCAGACTTTCGATCCGCAGCGGCACCGGTGCAGTCGTGCTCGCCGCGACCTGCTCCCACAGATGCAGGACGCGAGGGTCGTCTGTCCCGCCGGGCTGATCGGCGAGCATCCGAGCCGCGTTCGCGGCATAGGCGACGCCGGACGCCGTCCCGTCGGACGCGGGATCCTCGAACGCTGCCAGCGTCACCGCGATCGCTTCGTCCACCTGATCGTCTGCGTACAAGCACAGACCGAGCCCGCTCAGCAACGCGCTGTAGTCGGGGTGGTCGTCGGGGCACAGCTCGACGGCCCGTCGGGCGGCGTCAATAGCGACGTCGAGGTGGTCTCGGCTGCCCGTTTCCTCGAACACGATACGTGCCGCGAGCGACAGGTTCGACAGGGCGATGGGGCCGACTCTCTCCCCGGCGAGGCGGACGCCGATATCTGCTTCCTGGTGGGCGAGGTGGATCAAGTCGAGGTCGCCGGTGGTTTCGAATGCGGTGAGCAGATGCATGGACAGGTTCGAGTGCACCGCCGCGTTGCGGACACTGTCGGGCGCCTCTGCTGCCGCCATCCGGCCGAGGTCGACCGAGGTGAGCACTGCTTCTCGGTCGCCTGTCCAGTCAAACCACGACATCGCTGCACCGGCGGCGTTGATCAGCAGATCGACCCGGTCCGAGTGTCCGACGGGGATCGCCTGCGCAGTCGCCCGCGCCAACCGCAGCGCCTGTTGGAGGTCTTCTACCAGGCCGTACACGGTGCCGCGAGCATGGAGGGCGGAGGCGAGATTCCCGACGCGGCCGGGGTGACCGGTGGCGGGGCCCTTGCTGACAGCCAATCGGCCAAGGTCGATCGACTCGTCGATGTCGGCACGCCGGCGACGTCTCTCGAAGCGGGTGCTCAACGACGAAGCCAGGTTCGTCAGGCGCCGGACAACGTCGAGGTCGTCGGGATCGCTACGCCGTACCGCGTCTCGTCCGACCACAATCGCTTCATCGAGCACGTCCTCGTCGCCGTGACGGTCGAACGCGGTCCGCAGCGCCGCCCCGAGGTTCGACAGCCTCGACGCCAGGAAAGGGTCACCTGCCCCTGAGAGGGCGACGCCCAGTCGCGCCGCGACGAGCGACCGGTCGAGGTCGTCGTCGCGAGCATGCATCTCGACTCGGGCAAGCAACACCATCGCGAGGTTGGCGTAGTCGGCGGCAGTGCCCCGCTCGTCAGCCAAGGCATCGAACAGACCGACGGCCTCGTCGAGTGCGTCGGAGTCCGAGGTCGTCTCGGCGACGTTCATCAGCGCGCCCGCGAGGTTCGCCGTTGCCGCCTGCCTCGCCTGCCCCGTGGCATGACCCGTATCCAGGACCCATCGTCCGAGGTCGATCGACCGGTCGAGGTCGGATCGGTGGTCCCTCTGCTCGAAGCGCGTCGTCAGATAGGCAGCCAGGGTGACGGCGTGTCGGACCGCGTCCGGGACGTCATCCCCGGCTTCCTCCGCCGAGCCGGGGTCACGCGAGTCGGCTCCAGGAACGCCGGAACCCAATTCACCGGATGACTGCTGGAACAGCACTTCGAGACGGGCGATCGCGGCGTCCAGAAGATCACCCGAGAGCCATTCGGGATCTCCGAACTCCTCCCAACCCTCGTCGTAGACCGACTCGTCGAGTGCCTGACGCACCGACTCGGGGACACGGTCGGGGCTCGTCCGGCGGACACGTGCGAACCACTTGAGACAGGCTTTCAGATCGTCGCGGTCCTGTCCTGCGGGGAGTGCCTGGAACCGAGCGAGCCTGACGCGTGCCAGCAGAGTCGCCAGGTCCTCCGAGGCGAGGGTCTCCCGACCCTTGAGGACCTGCTCGACGGTCTCGAGCGCGGCCGTGCCGCTCTCGCCCGTCACGGTGGTGGCGTGGCCGTGCTCAACGTAGTCGGCCAGCGCCTGCTGCAGGATGCGGATCTCTGGCTCTAGCGACTGCGCCGAGGGTTCGAAGAAGTCGGTCAAGGAACCGGCCCTGCGTGTCGTCTGACTTGAGCCGACCCGGACGTTGTGCCGCACTCACGGGACATTGGGCCGCAATCTGCCATGCAGTCCTGGTCGAGCGCGCGGCTAGTGGCGAAGGAGCCCTGTGGCGAAAACCCATGCTTGTTCGTTACGGGCTTGACGTGCTGGCGGAAGGGACGGTCGTCGAACTCGGACCACTCCACAGCAAGGTGGACATCGTTGAGCCACAGTTCGACGGCGGAGACCGCGGCGTTGAAGATGTACAACTGGCGGGACCTTTGCTGGTTGAGTTCGGGGTCGACCCTGCCCGTCAGCAGTCCCTGCCTTGGCTGCCCGCGAGGACGATCGGCCGGGCGTTCGCCGCACCACCATTCGGGTCTGCCCACGACGGCAGCATGCCGTAACGCCGCATGAGCCGCACGCTCATCGGCATGAGAGTGCGACGCGACCGCGCCGAGAGGCGGCGGTTCGACCGCGTGACCCACGTCCGCGTAGTGGCCCCGGTCAAGGCAGACCCTTCTTCATCTTGCGTCACCGATCGCATCGGTACACCGGCCCTCCTGGAGGAAGCAGGTCCTGGGCGAGGGGCTTGACCTCTTCGTACTGGCAGCAGCTGATCGACACGCTGGGAGGGTCGACGATGACGGGACTTCATTCGCCATTCATCTGTGTTCGCTCACGAAGACGTTCTTCGCAGAGTGGCCGACGAGACCCGCCAGCGGCATGCGTGCCCTCGAATGCTTCCATTTAGTGTCCCCTTGCGGTCGTGAATTCCCGGTCCCAGTCAGATACAGGCGCTGGGCGGGCGACGCCGGACCCGCCCCAAACAAGGAAGATCCGTCCTTCACCGTGCTTGTCGGCAGTCGCTGAAGATCCCCAAATTCCTCCTAGGGGTCGCAGGTTCAAATCCTGTCAGCCCGACCGAGAAACCGCAGGTCAGAGGCCCGGTTTCGAAGCGCTTCGAGGGTGGCCTCTGCTGATTTCTCGGCGGACAGGCGGAAGATCTGGCGAGGAGCGCGCTAGTCCGGGACCTTTCGCGCACGCTCATGGATCGGTGGGAGCAGTTGGCGCACCACGACACTCAGGGCTTCGGACCCTCACTCGTGTCGGCAGCGTCCAGTAGCCACTGTGCGATCCGTTCACCCACGACAGCTGCCTGGTAGATGGCCACGTGGTCCGCGTCCGGGACCATCTGCACGGTGGTCGAGTGCCGACCACCCTCCAAAGCATCCGCGAACTGAGTCGTGAAGGACGGGGGCACGATCTCGTCGGCCTCCCCATGGAGCAGGAGGACGGGCACCTCGGGGTGGAGGTCGGCCCATTTCACAGGGTTTGCGGCTGCCCAGGTCGCTTCATCCTCGGACGGACTCGTGCCCAGGAGCGCCCCCGCGACGTCGGGAAGCTGACTGATGTCGTACGGGCCGCTGAGCCCGATCAGGGCGTCGGGCCGCAGCAGGGTGTCGCGGCAGTCGGGGGAGTAGTCATCCACCGCGAGCACGGCCAGTGCGGCGAGGTGCGCCCCGGAGGAGTGGCCGAGTACCGCGACGGGGCCGGGAACGTATCCGCGCGAGGCGATGGCTTTCGCTGCGGCGGCCACCGCGCAGAGCACGTCCTCGACCGGTGCGGGATAGACGACACCGTCCTGGGCCGCCCTGACCTCGACGGGCGCCGCGGCCACGCCGGCACCGGCCAGGTCCGCGGCCAGGCCGGCCAGGCCTGCTGGATCGGCCGTCGTCCACCCCCCGCCCGGCACCATGACCACGAGTGGCACCGGTCCCTTCGTCTCGGGGAGGTAGAGCGTCTCCGTCAGGCCGGGCGCGTACTCGATCGTGAACGACGGCTCGGGCGTGGCGGACGGTCCGTTGGCGGTCGTTTCGGTGGCGCCGTCGCACGCCACGAGCAGAGCAGCCGTCAGGATGCCGGTCGCGACCACGCCGTACGCACGTCCTCGCGCTGCCTTGCTCGTGTTCGACATCGTCCTCACCTCCTACGCAGTGTGTGGCGTGGAGGGCGGCTGGCGACAGAGGCTTCCGTCCCGGGCCTCGCGGGTTATCAGCGCGCCGCAGGCGGGTACACCTCGGTAGGCGAGGGAGAACCAGATGAACAGCATCTCCGACCGGTCCGGCGACGTGAGCGGGTCGGCCACGAGGGCAGCAACGACGGCCGGTGACCATCCGGTGGTCGAGCGGGGGCCCGCCTCGGATACGGCGCCAGCGGCGTCTTGCACCTGCTGCTCGCCTTCTTGACAGCCCAGATCGCTCTCGGCACCGGCGGCGGCAAGCTCGTGCTGTACGGCGTGCTCGCCTGGACGTCATTCACGTTCGCCTCGAGCGGTCACACGTCGAGCCCCCGGTAGACCCGCGCCGACCCCACGCAGAACGGGATCGCCACGCACCCTCCGACGACCACACCGCGGAGCAACGGGCTCCGAATCCGGAAGGCCATCAGCGCCAACGTGAAGTAGAGGGCGGTTGCGGCGCCGGTGTGCCCGCTCGGGAAGCTGGAGGTCGGCGGCGAGTCGTCAAGCCTCTCGACATCGGGCCGCTGACGGTCGATGAGCAGGGTGGTGAAGAAGAAGACCATGGCCTGCAGGCTGATCGCGATCAGCGGCACGACCGCGTACCACCACTGCCGGTGGTGGGGGTTGGCGGGTTCCAGTTCACATAGCCCGCGTACGACGCAGCCGTGATCCCGCATCCGAGCAGCACGCCGGCCGCGACGTCGGACAGGAAGTGCGCGCCGGCGTAGAGCCTGTCGACACAGGTCAGGATCACCCAGATCGCACCGAGGATGCCCAGCAACCACCGGACGCCGGTCCCCACGACGGGCCACAGCAACACGATCACCACGGTGACGACGATGGCGTTGTTGGTGGCGTGACCGGACGGGAAGGAGTATCCGGCGTGGTGGGCGATCGGGTTGTCGATCTCGGGGCGGGCGCGGCGTACGAGCAGCTTGAGCACGGCCGCGATGGCCCAACCGGTGGCCATCGTCGCCAGCGCCCACCAGGCCCGTGTTCTCAGGTGCTTGCCGAACCACACGTAGAGGCTCACCGGCAGACCGAGGAACAGGTACATCACCCACGGCTGGCTGATCGCCTCCCACGTCTCGACGAACGACTGCACCTGCGGGTGTGCGCGCGTGTAGTCGGTGGTCGCGACGATGACGTCCTGGTCGAGGGTCACCAGCGGGTCGTACTGAGTGCGAACGAGGAACGCCAGCATCCCTAGCGGGATGGCGACGACAACCGCGTAGATGACCGCCCGCGTCAGTCGGCGCCAGCGACCGGCGGCGGCGGGCTCCATGGCGGCATCCTTCCACCGCTCGCGACTGTTCGCCCTGGTGAGGCTCGGTCAGTCATGGTCGAGCTCGAACCACACGGTCTTCCCGGTGGGAACGAGCCGGTTGGTGCCCCATCGTGCGGCGAGCGTCTCGACGAGGTAGAGCCCGCGGCCGCCGTCGGCGAGGCTGGAACCGGGTTGTTGGACCTGGGGCGTGCCGGCGCCGTCGTCCGTGACGGTGACCCGAAGAACGGATGGGTGCACGTCGACGCTGAGCAGCGGCGGCCCGGCGCCGTGGACGATGGCGTTGGTGACGACTTCGCTGACCAGCAGGAGTGCTGTCTCGGTGATCGGCGGCGCGACGAGCGCTTCGTCGCAGGTGCCGCGCAACATGTCCCGTGCGGTGCGGGCGACGTAGGCCGCGGCGTCGAGGCTCAGGGTCCTGGAGGTCGTTCGCCACTCGTTCAGGTTGGGTCACGTCCTGAGAGGTCGTGGTGGCGTCGGAGGTGTTTGGACCCGCGACCGGACACCTTTTCGGTACCCGCCGCCAGCGTCTGGAAACGACGAAACGCTTCGTGGCAAGGCATGCCAGTGCCTTCCACTCCGAAACGGCGTCGATAACGGTCGCAGGTTCAGCCGAAGGGGTGCTTTCCGATCTTGGGGCGCCTACTGCGCGGCCGCGCTGGGCAGCTGAGTGGCGGCTTCGTGGCGACGCCACGGTGCTGGGTCGACTCCGACGACTTCTGCGAGACCGAGCAGCGTGCACAGGCGGCGTACGAACTCGCTGGCCGCGACCACCTCGAGCGTCTGGTCGGACGAGCGGGCCGTGCGCCGGAGCCGGACCAGAAGTCCGACCCCTGCTGCGTCGATGAAGCTGACCCCACCGAGGTCCATTCGCACGTGCACGCAACCTGAGGTCCTCGCTCGAGCTACGTGGTGGCTGACCTGCTCTGCGGTGAAGGCGTCCAGTTCTCCGGACACGACGAGATGCGCGACAGGTTGCTCGATGCGGAGCACCGAGGTGAAGTCCGAGACGTCGAGGCTCATGTTGGTCTGTCCAGTTTCTACCGATGTCCGGCCCGCAGGTGCGCCGTGCTCCGGTACTGACGACCGTACTTGCCGCCAGGCGTTCGCGCCTCACCCGTCCGGGGAGCCCCTTGGTCAGCGCCGGCGAATGTCATCCGCACCCCTGGGTACCGGAACGAGATGGGAGATCAGGAGCACACCAAACAGCCGGTGCAGGAGGAACGTCCGCTGGACCTCAAGGGCGTCCCGGACGAAGAGGATGTCTCGGCGGCGGACGCCTCGGACCGGGTGGATGCCGAGCCGGACGAGCAGCTCAGCCGCCCGGACCAGCCCGACTTCGACGAGGCCGAGCGCCGGCAGTACGACGAGCCGCTGAACCCGCGGCCCGCTGCCGGGGACGATCGTCCGGACCAACGCTGAGGGGAGGGAGCTGTCCATGGGAGAGAGCGTCGAGACGTTCTGCGAGAACGGTGAATGGAGGAACCGCCTGCGCGGGCGGGATCCGCTGCCCGGGAGCTACCGCGGCCAGGAGGCGGCGATCGAGGTGGCACGTGATGAGGCACGCATCCGCGGTGTCGACCACGTCATCCGGCGCGCGGACGGCACCGTCGCCGAGCGTCGGCGATACCCGCGCCGTTCCGAGGAGCTACCGGGCTGAGCGCGACGCCCTGGGTCAGCCCTCGGTGCGAATGAGGGCAAGGCGCTGCAGCAGGTTCTCGAGGGAGTCCTCGAACTCGGTTGCTGAGTGGTCCTCCCGCAACTGGGCGGAGAGTCCACGGATGCGGGGGTACGGCGTCAAGGACTTGTCGGCGTCCTCCTCGACCACGTCCAGCGGGCCGAGGTCTGCTCCGAGGGCCGCGACTTCGAGCAGGAGGTGGCCGAGCAGGAAGCTGGTGAACGCGCGATAGGCCTCGACCGCAGCCTGGTCGCTGAAGCCCTCGAGCTGGAGACCCTCGAGGAACGCCTCCACCCAACGGAGGCTGCGCAGCGGAGGCCGCAGCCACGGCGCCTCCGCGGGCCGGGACGCCACCAGGGGGAACACCTTCGGGTGTGCGAGGGCGACTCGTCGTACGCCGTGCGCGAGTCGTTGGAGGTAGTCCTGCCAGCCGTGCTCGGGGCGATCGAGGACCTCGGGGTCGGCCTCCATCTCGTCGACGATGCGTTCCACGACCGCGTCGAGGAGCTGTTCGCGGCCGGGCACGTACCGATAGAGCGACATCGCCTCGACCCCGAGCAGTGTCCCGAGCCGGCGCATCGACAGGCCTGGGAGCCCTTGGTCGTCGATGAACATGACCGCGGCGTCGATGATGCGTTCCTCGCTCAGTGGGACCCGTTCGGAGGGGGCCGCCTCACCACGGACGACTGCCGCGTCCGCGTCCAGCAGGGCACTGCCGGCCGGGTCGCCGGTCCCACTCGTGTCGTGTTCTCGTGCGCTCGCCATCGGTCCTCCTTCAGCCGAGCCTACGAGCGTAGAACGAGAACGGGTGGTCCCACGTCGACCTTTCTTCGGTCCGACACGCATGCGGTCGGCGGGGTTGGGCACCCACTGTGAAACAGGTTTACGCCGTAAGGCAGTCGCGACGGAGCGGACTGCCGGCGTGGCCGAGAGTTTCGGGAGGGCCAGATGGCCAGCAAGTTGTCATTCCTCGTCGGGTTCGGAGCCGGATACGTGCTGGGTGCGCGGTCGGGTCGCGAGCGGTATGAGCAGATCGCGGAGAAGGCGCAGCGGGTCTGGCGCGACCCCCGTGTCCAGGAGAAGGCCGGCCAGGCGCAGCAGCTCGCGCAGGAGAAGGCGGGGCAGGCGGGTCAGGCCGTGAAGGAGAAGGTCGCGGCCGCCACCTCCTCCGATGGTGACGCCCCGAGCGGGCTGTCGAAGACCGCGACCGGCACCGGCGCGACGAGCTCGGCCGGAGCTAGCGGTGGGAGGCTGCCGTGAGCCACGACAGCGGCGCCGTGGCCCGACCCGGGGCCGGACCACGCAGCGGCGACGACTCGACGGGGGAGCTGGTGTCGCGGCTCTCGCAGGACGTGTCTCGACTGGTGCGCGACGAGCTTCGGCTCGCCCAGGTGGAGGTCGCCGACAAGGCGAAGACGGCCGGCATCGGTGCCGGCATACTCGGCGCCGCCGGCATCATCGCGCTGTACGGCGTCGGCGTCCTGATCGCCACCGCCATCCTCGCGCTCGCGCTGGCCCTGGATGCCTGGCTCGCCGCGCTCATCGTCGGCGTCGTTCTCCTCGCCGTCGGCGGCGTCGCCGGTCTCATCGGCAAGAAGCGCGTCGCCGACGCCGCGCCACCGGTGCCCGAACGCGCCATCGAGGCTGTCAAGCGTGACGTCGACGCCGTGAAGCACGCCCGCGACCACTGACCATCACGCCGCGAGGCCGCCCTAGCACGACCCGAGCACGAAGGAGGCCCTCACATGGCCACGAACGACACCGCCGGCAACACCGGCGCCCACCGCGCCAACGGACACCGTGCGCCGGACACCGACGCACCGACTGAGCACGCGTCGCCGCAGGTCGCGTACCTGCAGGCCGACATCGAACGCACCCGCGCCGACCTGGCCGACGCGGTCGACCAGCTCACCGCCAAGCTCGACGTGAAGACCCGGGTCCGCAACAGCGCGGCCGACGCCGTGGGCAATGCCACCTCTCAGCTGCGGAAGCTCCAAGACCAGGCAACCGACGACGAGGGGAAGCCGACCCCCACCACGCTCGTCGTCGCCGGAGGCGCGCTCGCCGCCGTGATGGCGGTCTTCGTCGTCGCCGTGTGGCGCCGCGACAACACCTCCCGGCGGCCGAAGTGGCGGCGACGTTGATGTTCGGGCGAGGCGGCAGCTCCACGACCGAGCCCGACGTCGACGCTGTCGGCCGTGACGCCGACGGGAGGTCCGCCGAGCCACCGGCACCCGACGACTCCCCCAAGCCGGAGTCACCGACGGACCTGAAGAAGCGGTCCTGGCTCTACGTCGCCCGGAAGACGGCGCGGGAGTTCTCGGACGACCAGTGCACCGATCTGGCCGCCGCGCTGACCTACTACTCGGTCCTCGCGCTCTTCCCCGCCGCGATCGCGATCCTGTCCCTGGTCGGTCTCGTCAGCCAGGGACCCGACACGGTCGACACCCTGCTGGGCATCCTGCGCGACATCGGCGCCTCCAGCGCCGCCGACACCCTGGAACCCACCCTGACCCAGCTGAGCGAGGCGCAGAACTCGGGCGTCGCCTTCGTCATCGGGCTCGCCGCCGCGCTGTGGTCCGCGTCCGGGTACGTCGGCGCGTTCGGTCGCGGCATGAACCGGATCTACGAGATCGACGAGGGGCGGCCCATCTGGAAGCTCCGGCCCACGATGCTCGTCGTCACCCTCGTCACCGTCGTCCTCACCGCGGTGGTCGCGCTCGGGCTGGTGCTCACCGGACCGGCCGCCCAAGCCGTCGGTGACGCGGTCGGGCTCGGCTCCACGGTGGTGACCGTGTGGAGCATCGCCAAGTGGCCCGTCCTGCTGGCCGTGGTGGTCCTCATCGTGGCGCTGCTGTACTACGCCACCCCGAACGTGAAGCAGCCCAAGTTCCGGTGGATCAGCATCGGCGCCATCGTCGCGATCCTCACCTGGATCCTCGCGTCGGCCCTGTTCGGCTTCTACGTCGCGAACTTCTCCAGCTACAACAAGACGTACGGGTCCCTAGCGGGCGTCGTCGTCTTCCTGCTGTGGCTGTGGATCACCAACCTCGCGCTGCTGTTCGGCGCCGAGCTCGACGCCGAGCTCGAACGTGGCCGGCAGCTGCAGGCGGGGATGCCCGCCGAGGAGGTCATCCAGCTGCCCGCCCGCGACACCCGCAAGAGCGACAAGGCCGCCGCGAAGGACCGCGAGGACATCGAGCGCGGCCGGCAGCTCCGGCTGAGCCACGGTCGCGACGACGACCCCGACCCTGACCACGACCCCGACCACGACAACGGATCCGAAGGATCCGAGAAGCCAGACAAGCGAGGCACGCGATGAGCTCAGAGAAGCAGTCCAGCAAGTCCGCGAAGATCCTCTACCGGCCGTGGGGGCTGGTCGCCAGCCTCCTCGGCGGCCTCATCGCGGGCCAGATCTTCCAGCAGGTCTGGAAGAAGCTCGATCCGGAGAGCTCCGAGGACCCGCCCAAGCCGCTCGAGTCGGAGTACCGGCTCCGCAAGATCCTGGTCGCGGCCGCCATCCAGGGCGCCATCTTCACCGTCGTTCGCGCGCTCATCAACCGCGGTGGCGCCCGCGTCTTCGAACGCTGGACCGGCGAATGGCCCGGGGACTAGCCAGTCCGCGTCGTACGGCGTCACCGGCCCGGACCGCGAGCACACCCCTTGGGGTGGGCGTCGCGCCGAGGGTCTCGGGTACCCCTCAGACCTACCCAGGAGGCAGCATGGTTCCGAGCACACCCGCCAAGGCCGTCAAGAAGGCCGTGAAGTCCACCGTCGAAGGTGCAGCCGCGCGGGTTGCCGAGAAGCTCGTCGAGCTGGAGAAGCCGGAGATCCCCGGGGCGCCCGGATCCGGCACCCCGAAGGTGGCCGAGCCGACCAAGCCCGTCGAGCCGCTCCCGCCGAAGCCCGACCAGGCCGGCCCGGAGCGTCGTACGGCGACCGGTGCACCGACCGACGTTCCGGCCGAGGCCGTCTCGGGCCAGGGTCGTTTCCTCACCACCTCCCAGGGCGCGCGGCTGCGCGACTCCGACCACTCCCTGAAGGCCGGAGAGCGCGGCCCGACGCTCCTGCAGGACCACCACCTGCGCGAGAAGATCACCCACTTCGACCACGAGCGGATCCCCGAGCGGGTCGTCCACGCTCGCGGTGCGGGCGCCCATGGCACCTTCATCGGCTACGGCAACGCGCGGTCGGTGACCAAGGCGGGCTTCCTGGCCAAGGACGTCGAGACGTCCGTGTTCGTCCGGTTCTCCACGGTCCTCGGGTCGCGCGGGTCCGCGGACACGGTGCGCGACACCCGCGGGTTCGCGACGAAGTTCTACACCGCCGAGGGCACGTTCGACCTCGTGGGCAACAACATCCCGGTCTTCTTCATCCAGGACGGCATCAAGTTCCCGGACGTGATCCACGCCGGCAAGCCGCATCCCGACCGGGAGATCCCGCAGGCGCAGAGCGCGCACGACACGTTCTGGGACTTCGTGTCGCTGCACACCGAGGCACAGCACCACACGATCTGGAACATGTCGGACCGGGGTATCCCGCGTTCGTACCGGACGATGGAGGGCTTCGGCGTCCACACCTTCCGGTGCGTCAGCGCCGCGGGGGAGACCTCGCTCGTGAAGTTCCACTGGAAGCCGGTCCTCGGCGTGCACTCGCTGACGTGGGAGGAGGCCCAGATGCTGGCGGGCACCGACCCGGACTTCCACCGTCGTGACCTCGCCGACGCGATCGAGGCCGGTGCCTACCCGCAGTGGGAGCTCGGCGTGCAGGTCTTCCCGGACACACCGGAGGAGCTGTTCGACGGGATCGACCTCCTCGACCCGACGAAGCTGGTCCCTGAGGAGCTCGCCCCGGTGCAGCCGATCGGGCTGCTGACGTTGACCGGCAACCCGACCAACTACTTCGCCGAGACCGAGCAGGTGGCCTTCCACGTCGGCAACCTGGTGCCCGGCATCGACGTCACCAACGACCCGCTGCTGCAGGCACGGCTCTTCTCGTACGTCGACACCCAGCTCACCCGCCTGGGCGGGCCGAACTTCAGCCAGATCCCGATCAACCGGCCGCACGCGCCGGTCAACGACCTGCTGCGCGACGGCTTCCACCAGGACGCCGTGCATGGTGGGGTGGCGCCGTTCAAGCCCAACTCACTGGACGGCGGCTGCCCGTTCTTCGCCGGTGGCCCCAAGGACGGCGCGTTCATCGACGTCCCGGCCCCGGTCGCCGAGTCGGTCAAGACGCGGGAGGCGCCGGCGTCGTACGACGACCACTACAGCCAGGTGCGCCAGTTCTGGCTCAGCATGACGGCCGTCGAGAAGGAGCACATCGTCGCGGCGTACACGTTCGAGCTCGCGAAGTGCTTCGAGCAGGCGGTCAAGGAGCGCCAGCTCCTGGCGCTGGCCAACATCGACCCGGAGCTGTGCGCACAGGTGGCGGCCGGGCTGGGACTTCCGGCGCCCGAGGCGACCGAGGAGCTGGTCGACCTCGACCCGAGCCCCGCGCTGTCGCAGATCGGCGGCACCTGGCCGGCCGACGGCCGCGTCGTCGGCATCGTCGTCGATCCCGACGGTGACCTGAGCGGGCTCGACGACGTCCGGGCCGCGGTCTCGGCCGCGGGCATGGTCCCGCTCGTCGTCGCGCCGTACGGCGGGAAGCTGTCCGACGGCACGGTCGTGCAGCGGACCTTCGCGGCGACGCGGTCGGTCGAGTACGACGCCGTGCTCGTGGCCGGCAGCCCGGCTCCGGGGGCCGACGCGCTCGTCGTGCGTGACAGCAAGGCCGGGGAGGACGACGCACCCCAGCTCGACCCGCGCGTGGTGCTGCTGCTCCAGGAGTGCTTCCGGCACGCGAAGGCGATCGGGGCATGGGGCGCGGGAGCGTCGGCCCTCGAGCAGGTCGGCATCGCCGGCGCGCCCGGAGTCCTGACGGGCGATGACCCGGCATCGGTGTTCACCGAGCTGCACACCGCGCTCGGCGCGCACCGCGTCTGGGAGCGGTTCGGCACGGTGCTGGGCTGAGCGCGCCCGGACCCGACTCACGCAGGCGGGTCCGGGAGCTGCGCCTCGACCCGGACGACCGAGATCAGCGGCATCCCGAAGTCGCGAAGTCGGGCGAGCATCCCGTGCAGAGCGGCCTGGTCCGCCACGGGGCCACGAAGGATCGTGATGGCGTCCGCAGCGGCGCTGCCCGAGTCGTCCGGGCTCGTGTCGGGGCCGCTGGCGACGGTCATGCCGTCGAACCACGCCAGCCACCGCTCGGGGACACGCCCCTGCAGGCGGATCTCGTACAGACCGGGAGCGTCCTGGCCGACGGGGCGAGTGTTCACGGGAGCGCTCCTCTTGCTGGTCGTGTACCTGCAAGGTAGGAGCGGGGGCGGTGAGCGGTCGTCACATCATCTGGTGAGCAGCATGGTGATCCTCGGGCTCGGCCCAGTGCCGCACGGCATCCAACCGGCTCTCATCCGGGTCTGACGGCTCGTGGTCGATGAGCGCATGCTGCAAGAGCCGGTGGCCTCACACCCCGGCGGGAGGAAGGTCGCCATGAGCTCGCGCAGTCACACCGCAACCGCAGTCGGCATCCTGTTCCTCGTCCAGATGGGCACAGCGATCGCCGGGACCACCCTCATCCAGGCGTTCGTCGACGGCGACCCCGACCGGACAGCACTCACCGTCGGCGTACTGCTCATGACGTGCTCGGGTCTCGCCGTCGTCGGCATCGGGCTGCTCATGTACCCGGTCCTGAGAACGGTCGACCCGCGGCTCGCCGTCTGGTACCCGGTGCTGCGGATCACCGAGTTCACGGTCTCCGCCGCGTGCGGCATCTATCTCCTCGCCCAGCTGGAGGTCGTCGAGAACCATCTCCTCTGGGTCTACATCCCCACTGCGGCGGGTGGTCTCGTCCTGACCTACCTGCTCTACGTCTCACGTCTCGTTCCGCGACCCCTCGCGCTGCTCGGACTCGTCGGGTACGCGTGCCTCGGCATCGGCGTCCCGCTCGACCTTCTCGGCGTCCTGGACCTGGACTCCGGAGCGGGACAGGTCCTCCTCGTGCCCGGCGGCTTGTTCGAGGCGGTGGCGCTGCCGATCTGGTTGATCGCGAGGGGCTTCCGGACACCTCCGCCCGCCCTGCCGGTCACGGCTCCGACGCTGGCGACCGCAGGCTGACGGCACTCAGCGGCCGGACCCTGACAGCAGGCCGAGCTGGTGGGCCCTGCTGACGGCTCCGCGCCGGTTGTTGACGCCGAGCTTGAGGTAGATGTGCTTGGTGTGCGTGCGGACGGTGTTCAGGGAGACGACGAGATGCCGAGCGATGGCGGGCCCGTCGAGGTCCGAGCCGAGAAGGCGCAACACCTCGAGCTCCCGATCGCTGAGCGGGTCCACCAGCCCGGCTCCCTGGCCGGGCTGCGGGGCGTCGGCGGTGGCCGGTACGGCGGCCAGCAGTACCCGTGCGTACCCGGACTCAGGCCGGGTTGCCGCGACCTCGCGCAGCAGGTCCGGCACGGCGGTTGCCGAGTCGAGGAACACCCGGACCCACCCGTCGGTCTCCGCGAGGCTGACAGCGTGAGCGAGCGCCTCCAGGGCCGGGCCACGCTCGCCGCCCGCGTCGTACGCGACGGCTCGGAGGACCTCCACCTCGATGACCGTGCCCATCCGCCCACCGTCGGTGGCGGCGCCCAGCAGACGGTCCAGGAGGGCGACGGCGGCCGGCAGCGCGTCCCCGGGACCGGCGGCCGCGTGCTCGGCCAACAGGATCCGGGCGAGGGTGATGTGCTCGTACTCGCGGAAGTAGGACAGCTCGTCGGCTGCCGTTACCTCGTGCTGGCGTGCCCAGGAGCGTGCCGCGGCCAGGTCGCCACGAGCGGCGAACACCCGAGCGCGGCTCGCCGCGACCGGCTGCACGTTCGGCGAGTAGTCACCGACATACACCCGTTCGGCCTCGTCCAGCAGCTCGAGGGCTGCCGACAGGTTGCCCTCGGCCGCTCGTAGCCGCGCCATCCCGACGCGCCAGCGGTAGGGGTTCTGCGGGAGTGACGCTGCCTCACCGAGCTCATCGGAACGACGCAGGTGCTCCGCCGCGGCGGTCAGGTCGTTGCGGTACCAGGCTGTCCGGCTCAGGCCGACGAGCATGTCGGCCGTGCCCCGCATGGCGGTCGCCCCCTGCGGGGTGTTGGCCTCGGCCAGCTCGAGGGCGTGGGTGAAGGTCCGTTCGGCGTCTCGGAGCTGACCCAGGCGCAGCTCCATGTCGGCCATGGCGATCGAGCAGCCCAGCACATCCGCGATGTGTCCTGCCCGCGTGAGAGCAGGGACGCACCGGGCGTAGCTGGCGTGCGCCGACCGGATGTCGCCGGTCGACCAGGACGCCAGCCCGGACAGTGCCGCGGCGGCGCCGACCACCAGGTCGTCCTCCCCGACTGCCACGTCGATGGCCCGCTGCGCTCGCGCGATCGCGCCCGCGGGGTCACCGCCGACGAGCGCGAGCGCGGCGCGGTACATCTCGACTTCGGCCGGGACCCGAGCGAGCTCGTCGCGGTCGACGACGACCAGCTCCGCGACCGGCCTCGTCAACAGGTCCTCGACGTCGTCCAGGCGCCGGTCGACGCCGTCGAACTCGTTGCCGGCCATCAGCCCGCCGATGAGCGCGATGGCGAGCACCGGGCGGCTGCGGACGGCCTCGTCGGGCAGCACGTGCGCCCAGTGGCTGACGAGGTCCTCGCGTCTCTCGCGGCCCAGGGCCCGAAACGTGCTCTCGACGAGGTCCGCGGCCCGGTCGACGTGGCCACCCGCGAGCGCGTGCCGTACGGCGGCCTCGACCTGACCCGCCTCGGCGTACCAGTCCGACGCCCGGCGATGGAGCTCGGGTACGTCGCCGGGTCGCTCCTCGAGCAGATGCGAACGGAGCACGTCTCCGAACAGGTGGTGGTAGCGGTACCAGGCGCGGCGGCCGTCGAGCGGGACGAGGAAGAGGTTCGCCCGGTCCAACGCCTCGAGCAGCGCCCTGCCCGTCCGGCCACTGACCGGCGGTCTGACCGCGTCGCACAGCGGCCCGGTGAGCCGATCCAGGATCGAGGTGTCGAGCAGGAACCGGCGTACGTCGTCGGGCTGGCGGCTGAGCACCTCGTCGGCGAGGTAGTCGACGACGAACCGGTCGTCGCCGGCGAACCCGGCGATGAACGCGGACCGGTCCTCGACGTCGCGCAGCGAGATCGCGGCGAGCTGGAGAGCGGCGACCCAACCCTCGGTGCGGGTGGACAGCGAGGCGATGTCGGTTGCCGCGGGGTCGAAGCCGTGGAGGTCGTTCACGTACGCCGCGACCTCGTCCTGGCTGAAGCGCAGGTCGGGCGCACGGACCTCGACCAGCTCACCACGGGCCCGCAGCCGCGACAGCGGCAGCGCGGGGTCGGCGCGGGTGCCGATGACCAGCCGTACCTGCGGCGGCAGGTGGTCGACGAGGAACGTCATACCTGCGGCGACGTCCACGCCGTCGGCGAGGTGGTAGTCGTCGAGGACCACGGTCACCTCACCGGGATGCACGCTCAGCTCGTTCACCAGGTCCGCGAGCACGGACTCCACCGGCGCCTGCCCGGACTGAAGAAGCGTGAGCGCGGTCGCCGCCGACCCCGGGACCGCCCGGTCGAGGGCGAGGAGGACATACGTCCAGAACGACGTCGCCTGGCGGTCCCGCTCGTCGAGGGAGACCCACGCGACGCGATGCCCGCTCGCCGAGGGTCGGCCGGCGGCCATCCAGGCCGCGAGGAATGTGGTCTTCCCGAACCCGGCCGGCGCGGAGACCAGCGTCACCGGTGCCGCCGCGGCACGCAGGAGGAGGTCGGCCAGGCGGGGACGCGCCACGACCTCGCGACGGGGGCTGGGCAGGAGGAGCTTGGTCTCCACCAGCGGGTCGGCCATCGGCGTTCCCTTCCGGCATCGGAGCTACGGCACGAGCGTAGGGCAGAGATCACCACCCGGGTCACCACGTGTGGTGACGACCGGTCACCACGTCGGTTCCTACGTTCGCTGCCAGACAGAGGCACCACCACACTCTGAGAGGCACGACCATGAACCGACTCACCCGCGCCGTGGCGATGGCCTGCGCGAGGCACCCGTGGCGCACGACGGCGAGCTGGGTGCTCGCCCTGGGCGCCGTCTTCCTCCTCGCCGCCGCCGGTGGCGGCACCTTCGCCGACGACTTCTCGGCACCGCGCAGCGAGAGCGCCCGCGCGATGAACCTCGTCGCCGACAACTTCCCCGAGGCCGCCAAGGGCAAGGCCCTCGTCGTGCTCGAGGCACCCGACGGCAGCACCCTCCAGCAGGAGCGAGCCGAGGTCACCGCCGTGCTCCAGGAGGTGACCGGGCTCGACCACGTCGCGTCGGTCACCGACCCGTTCCGGGCCGGTGCCATCTCGGAGGACGGTCGCATCGGGTACGCCGAGCTGACCCTCGACGTGCCCGAGCGGGAGATGGGCAAGCCGGCGTTCGCGACGCTGTCGGAGGGCGTCACGAGCATCAACGCCCAAGACCTGCGGGTCGAGCTCGGTGGCGACGCGGTGTTCCTGAACGCCGGGGGAGGCGGGTCCGGCCACGTCGGCATCGGCCTCCTGGTCGCGCTCCTGGTCCTGCTGGTCGTGTTCGGCACGTTCGTCGCCGCGGTCCTGCCCATCGGCCTCGCGGTCGTCGCGGTCGGTGCCGGCATCGGCGGCATCACCCTCATGGCCGGGTTCACGGACGTCTCCGTCTCCGCCATCCCCGTCGCTGGTCTCGTCGGCCTGGGCGTCGGTGTGGACTACGCGCTGTTCGTCGTCGCCCGCTACCGCGAGAACCGCTCCGCCGGCCGCGACAACCGGGCAGCTCTCGCCGGCGCCATGGGCACCTCCGGTGCGGCCGTGGTGTTCGCGGGCGGCACGGTCGCCATCGCCACCTCGGCTCTCGCCATCACCGGCGTCGGCGTCCTGACCTCGATCGGGCTCGCGACCGCGCTGATGGTGTTCTCGTCCGTCATCGCCGCCGTGAGATCGCGGCCCCGGCGCTGTGGCTGCAGACGGCCTTCCCAGCGGCCGGCGACGCGCCTGAGGAGACCACGCACCGGCAGGCCTACGATCTGCTCACCGAAGGCTTCGGCGTCGGCGTCAACGGGCCGCTGACGGTGGTCGTCGACCTCGATGCTTCCGATCTTGATGCTCCCGGTGTCGATGCCTTCGGTGTGGAGGCCCTCGCCGCAGACATCGCCGCGGTGCCCGGCATCGTCTCGGTCAGCGACGCCCAGACGTCCGAGAACGGCGACACCGTCGTGTTCACCGCCATCCCGACCACCGGCCCGGCCGACCCTGACACCTCGACCACGATCGACCGGGTCCGCGACGTCATCCCGGGCAACGGCTACGTCTCCGGCATCACCGCCGTCACCGACGACCTGAACGCCCAGCTCTCGGCGAAGCTGCCGCTCTTCATCGGCGCCGTGATCGCGGTGTCGTTCCTCCTGCTGATGCTCGTGTTCCGATCCATCGCCGTCCCACTCAAGGCGGCGGTCATGAACCTGCTGTCCATCGGTGCCGCGTACGGCGCCCTGGTCGTGGTCTTCCAGTGGGGCTGGGGCGCCGAGCTGCTCGGCCTCGACGGGCCGACGCCCATCACGTCCGTCATCGTCATCATCATGTTCCCGATCCTCTTCGGGCTCTCGATGGACTACGAGGTGTTCCTGCTCTCGCGCATCCGAGAGGAGTACGACCGCACCGGCGACAACACCGAGTCCGTCGCCCGTGGGCTCGCCGGCACCGGCCGGGTGGTCACCTCGGCGGCGCTGATCATGGTCGCCGTCTTCTCCAGCTTCGTCTTCAGCCCGATCCCGTCCCTGAAGATGCTTGGCCTGGGCCTCGCCGTCGCCGTCCTCATCGACGCCACCATCGTGCGGATGATGCTCGTGCCCGCGACGATGGCCGTCCTCGGTGAGGGCAACTGGTGGCTCCCGTCCTGGCTCGACCGGATCCTGCCCCGGGTGGCCGTCGAGGTGCACGACGACGTCGTACCGATCGGCGCCGGCGCCTCGCACCCGGAGCCGAGCCAGCTCATCGGTCGTTGACGGCAAGGAACGGGGCTTGCGCGATGCCCGTCGTTCGGACATGCTAGACACATGTCCAGCCAGGTGTCTGCGCTGCCTCGTCAGGGCCTCAATGCGCGCCAGGCGGAGACCGTCGAGCGCCTGCTGACCGCGGGTCTCGAGGAGCTCCGTGCCGTCGGCCACGAAGCGCTGACGGTCCGCACGGTGGCGACCCGGGCCGGGGTCTCGCCGGCGACGGCGTACACCTATCTCGCCTCGAAGAACCACCTCTTCGCCGAGCTGTTCCTGCGGTTCCTCGCCGAGGATGGCGACCGCGAGCCGGAGGGCACCGGGCCGGCCGAACGGCTCCAGTCGGTGACCCGCCACCTCACCACCCGGCTGGCCGGCGCCCCGGAGCTGGCGGCCGCCGTCACGCCCGCACTCCTGGGCACCGACCCGGACGTCGCGAGGCTGCGGCTGCGCATCGGTGGCGAGTTCGTGAGCCGCTTCCGGGCCGCGCTCGGTGAGGATGCGGACCCCGTCGTCGTCGAGGCCGTGGCGCTGGCGTTCTCCGGTGCCCTGCTCCAGGGCGGCATGGGACTGATGACCTACACCGAGATGGGCGACCGGCTGGACGCGGTCGTCGCCGTGATCATGAAGGGCAACGACTGATGAGCACACAGGTGGACGCGGGGCCGATCGTCTTCGACCCCTATGACTACGCGTTCCAGGAGGATCCGTATCCCGTCTACCGGCGCTGCCGGGACGAGGATCCGCTGCACCACAACGCGGAGCACGACTTCTGGGTGCTGACCCGGCACGCCGACGTCCAGCACGCCGTACGCACCGAGGGCGTCTACTCCAACGCGATGGGCGTCTCGATCGACAAGAGTGCCTGGGGGCCGGATGCCCACAAGGTGATGTCGTTCCTCGGCATGGACCCGCCGCGGCAGAAGCGGCTGCGGTCGCTGGTGTCCAAGGGCTTCACGCCGCGCCGGGTCACCGAGCTCGCCCCGAGGATCGAGCAGCTCACCGACCACTACCTGACCCAGTGCCTCGAACAGGGGTCCTTCGACTGGATCACGGACTTCGCCGGCCGGCTCCCGATGGACGTCATCTCCGAGATGATGGGCGTGCCTGAGGCCGACCGGGTGGAGGTACGGCGCCTCGCGGACCTGGTCGTGCACCGCGAGCCAGGCGTCCACGACGTGCCGCGCGCCGGCATGGAGGCGAGCCTCGACCTCGTCGTCTACTACGCCGACATGGTCGAGCAGCGGCGGAAGCAGCCGACCGACGACCTCACCAGCGCGCTGCTGGCCGCAGAGATCGACGGCGACCGGCTGACCGACGAGGAGATCATCGCCTTCCTCTTCCTGATGGTCGTGGCCGGCAACGAGACCACGACCAAGCTGCTCGGGCACGCGCTCTGCCACCTGACCCGGCACCCGGAGCAGTACGACCGGGTCTTCGCCGACCCCACACAGCCGGATGACCTCGTGGTGCCGTGGATCGAGGAGACGCTCCGCTACGACACGTCCAGCCAGATGGTCGCCCGGCACCTGCTCCAGGACGTCGAGCTGCACGGCAAGGTCGCGCCCGCCGGCTCGAAGCTGTTGATCGTCCTCGGGTCGGCCAACCGTGACGACCGGGTGTTCTCCGAGCCGGACCGCTACGACATCTTCCGCGACAAGGACGAGGTGGCGCAGCTGCTCAGCTTCGGCGGTGGACGGCACTTCTGCCTGGGCGCCAACCTGGCCCGGCTCGAGGCGCAGATCGCGCTGCGCGAGGTCGTCCGCCGGGTGGGTCGCGTCGAGGTCGACCACGACGCCTGCCGGCGGGTGCACTCGATCAACGTCCGTGGCTTCGCCTCGGTCCCGGTTCGCATGGAGGTCCGCTAGATGAGCAAGTACGCGCAACCCGACCGGCGCCCCGCCGTCGTCACCGGGGCCTCGTCGGGCATCGGCGCGGCGACCGCGCTCGCCCTGTCGGCGGCCGGCTATCCGGTGGCGCTGGGCGCCCGTCGTACGGACAAGTGCGAGGAGGTCGCGACCGCGATCCGCGACGCCGGCGGCGAGGCCAGCGTGCACGCCCTCGACGTCACCGACGACGAGTCGGTGACCGCGTTCGCCAAGGCCGTCGCCTCCGACCTCGGCGACATCGAGATCGTGATCAGCAACGCGGGTGCGGTCGCGCCCGGCACCGTCCACGAGGTCGAGACGGAGCGGTTCTCCCGGGAGATCGACCTCAACCTGGTCGGGGCGCAGCGGCTGGTGCGGGCGTTCGTGCCCGGCATGGTCGAGCGCCGGCGCGGCGACTTCGTCTTCGTCTCCAGCGACGTGGCCGTGCGGGCCCGCCCGTTCATGTCGTCGTACGCCGCCGGCAAGTGGGGGCTCGAGGGCATGGCGAACGCCGTCCAGATGGAGCTCGAGGGCACCGGCGTGCGCGCCTCGATCGTGCGCCCCGGCCCGACGTGGAGCGAGATGGGGACGGACTGGGACGTCGAGCAGGCGGCCTTCGTGCTCAACCAGTGGGTGCGCTTCGGCCTCGCCCGGCACCCGCACTTCCTCAAGCCCGCCGCCCTCGCCGACGCGATCACCACCGTCGTCAGCGCGCCGCGCGGCGTACACCTGAACCTGGTCGAAGTCTCACCCGAAGCTCCCGTGGAGGACCGATGAGCAACATCCGAGAGGTCTCGTACGTCGTCGAGGACGATGGCCACGGCCACCTCGCCGAGATGCGGGTCGACCCGATCGGCCTCTTCGAGCGGGTGCGAGCCGAGTGCGGCGAGATCGGCCGCTTCAGGCTCGCCGACAAGGACGTCGTGCTCGTCTCGGGCGCTGAGGCCAACGAGCAGTTCTTCCGGGCACCGGAGTCGACGCTCGACCAGGCCGCGGCGTACCCCTTCATGACGCCGATCTTCGGCAAGGGCGTGGTCTTCGACGCCTCGCCGGAGGAGCGCCAGCAGATGATGAAGAACCAGGCGCTGCGCGGCGACATGATGCGCGGCCACGCCGCCACGATCGAGGCCGAGATCAACCGGATGGTCGCCGACTGGGGCGACGAGGGCGAGATCGACCTGCTCGACTGGTTCGCCGAGCTGACGATCTACACGACCTCGGCCTGCCTGATCGGCAAGCCCTTCCGCGAGGAGCTCGACTCGTCCTTCGCGCACTACTACCACGAGCTCGAGCGCGGCACCGACGCTCTCGCGTACGTCGACCCCTACATGGACATCGAGTCCTTCCGGCTGCGCGACGCCGCGCGCGAGAAGCTGGTCGAGCTGGTGCAGGGGATCATCGACAAGCGCAAGGAGAGAGGCAAGGTCGCCCGCGAGGACCGCGACCTGCTCGACGTGCTGATCTCGATCGACATGTCCGCCGACTACATCACCGGGATCTTCATCTCGATGATGTTCGCCGGCCACCACACCTCGTCGGGTACGGCGTCCTGGGCGCTGATCGAGCTGATGCGCAACCCCGAGGTGATGAAGGACGTCGTGGCCGAGCTCGACGACCTGTACGCCGACGGCTCCGAGGTCTCGTTCCAGGCGCTGCGGTCGATCCCGCGGCTGGAGGCAGCGCTCAAGGAGACCCTGCGCCTGCACCCGCCGCTGATCATCCTGATGCGCGTCGTCGCCGAGGAGATCGAGCTGGCCGGCCACCTGATCGAGCCGGGCACGGTCGTCGCCGCGTCGCCGCGGGTGTCGAACCGGATCGCCGAGGACTTCCCGGAGCCGGAGAGCTTCGACCCGTCGCGCTACCTCGACGAGCGCCAGGAGGACCTGCAGAACCGCTGGACCTGGATCCCCTTCGGGGCGGGCAAGCACCGCTGCGTCGGCAACGCGTTCGCGATGATGCAGATGAAGGCGATCTTCTCGGTGATCCTGCGCGACTACGAGTTCGAGATGACGCAGCCGGCCGAGACCTACCGAGACGACACCTCCAAGATGGTGATCCAGCTCGAGCAGCCGTGCCGCGTGAAGTACCGGAGGCGGTCATGAGCCGGTGCGGTGGTTTCGAGGCTCAGGCGCCAGGGCGCCTTCACACCTCAACCACCGTGTCGGTGGTTGAGGTGCGAGGGCCGCTAGGCCCGAGCCTCGAAACCACCACCCGGGGAGGAGACCGATGAGCTGGCGGGTCGTCGCCGACCTCGGGCTCTGCCAGGGGCATCAGATGTGCACCGGCGAGGCGCCGGACGTCTTCGCCTTCGACGACGCCACCGACCAGGTCGTCGTCACCCAGGAACACCCCGACGAGTCCCTGCGTCCGCAGGTCGAGTCGGCCGTCAAGTACTGCCCAGCCATGGCGCTCGCCATCGAAGAGGAGTGAACGTGTCACTGACCCAGTCTTTGAGCAGGGCCGAGATCGAGGAGTTCTGGGAGACCTGGCTCGACATCAACCGGCAGGTCGAGGCCACCGGCGACTGGCGGCCGATGGCCGAGTGGTACGCCGAGGACGCGACGTACGGCTGGATGTACAGCCCCGACGAGCACTTCATGGCGGTGGGCCGCGACCAGATCCGCGACTATGCGATCGGCATCGAGATGGACGGCCTCGACGGCTGGCACTACGACTACCAGTGCACCGTGATCGACGACGCCAAGAGCATGGCCGTCGGATTCTGGAAGCAGCGGTCCGGCATCCTCGACGAGGCCGGCAAGGAGTACGAGATCCTCGGCATCGGCGGCAGCTGGTTCGGGTTCGAGCGCCAGGTCGGTGGGGCGGACGACGGGCTGATCAAGATCGCCTGGCAGCGCGACTGGTTCGACATGCCCTCGACGGCCCACACGTTCATGGCGATCGTCGAGGCCGGCAAGGCTCCTGACACGCTGCTGAAGCGGATGTCGGTCGGCGGGCTCAAGGTCCCCGGCCACTACCGCTACCAGGACATCCCGTCGCCCGTGTGGCCGCCGCCGGTCGAGGCCGGCGAGCACATCACCCAGCAGAAGGCCCCGGAGGTTTCGGCGTGACCATCTCGACACCTCCGGCCCAGCAGCTGATCGACGGCAAGCTCGTCGCAGCGTCGGACGGCACGACGTACCCGATCCTCAACCCGGCCACGGGTCTGGAGATCGGGCAGGCACCGGATGGGACCGCAGCGGACGTCGAGGGGGCGATCGCTGCGGCCCGTCGGGCCTTCGACGAGACCGACTGGTCGACCGACGCGGCCTTCCGGGTGCGGTGCCTGCGCCAGCTCCACCAGGCGCTGCTCGACAACGCGGACGCCTTCCGGGACCTGACGACCGCCGAGGTCGGCATGCCCGGGTTCATGATGGGCGCCGCCGGGTTCGACGTACCGGTCGACGGCCTCAAGTGGGTCACCGACCTGCTCGAGTCCTACGAGTTCGAGACCGACCTCGGAGTCGCGGCGCCGATGGGGATCAAGAGCCGTCGGACCGTACGCCGTGAGCCGGTCGGCGTCGTGGCCGCGATCTCGCCGTGGAACGTGCCGACCCAGATCAACCTGGCCAAGGTCGGCCCGGCGCTCGCGGCCGGCTGCACCGTCGTGCTCAAGCCCGCGCCGGACACCCCGTGGGTGGCCGCCGAGCTGGGCCGGCTGGTCGCCGAGCACACCGACATCCCGGCCGGGGTGTTCAACGTCGTGACGCCCTTGTCCAACGAGGTCGCCGCGCTGCTCACCAGTGACCCGCGCGTCGACATGGTGTCCTTCACCGGCTCGACCGCCACCGGCAAGGCGATCATGGCAGCGGCCGCGCCGACCCTGAAGCGGGTCTTCCTCGAGCTCGGCGGGAAGTCCGCCGCGATCGTGCTCGACGACGCCGACATCACAGCGGCCGCCGGGGCGACCGCGTTCACCGCGATCATCCACGCGGGTCAGGGCTGCGCGATCACGACCCGGCTGATCGTCCCGCGCGACAAGTACGACGAGGCGGTCCAGGTCGCCGCGGCGACGATGGAGTCGATCGGGGCCAAGGACCCGGCCGACCCGGGTGCGATCTGCGGGCCGGTCATCTCGCAGGTCCAGCGCGACCGGGTCGAGGCCTACCTGCGGCTGGCCGAGGAGGAGGGCGGCACGTTCGCCACCGGCGGCCACGTGATCGACCAGGACGGCTTCTGGATCGAGCCGACTGTCGTCGCGGGTCTGGACAACAGCGCGCGGGTCGCCCAGGAGGAGATCTTCGGGCCGGTGCTCGTCGTCATCCCGCACGACGGCGACGACGACGCGGTCCGGATCGCCAACGACTCGCCGTACGGCCTCTCCGGCTCGGTGGAGTCCGGGGACCTCGAGCGAGCCAAGGCCGTCGCCGCCCGGATCCGCACCGGCACCATCGCGGTCAACGGCGGCGTGTGGTTCAGCCCGGACGCGCCGTTCGGCGGCTACAAGCAGTCCGGCATCGGCCGGGAGATGGGCGTCGCCGGCTTCGAGGAGTACCTCGAGACGAAGACGGTCGCAGAGCCGGCATGAAGGGGTAGTCCCTGACGTTTCGGGGGTGATGAGCGCTTCTGGAGCCCGGAAACGTCAGGGACTACCCCGACCTTTTCCACAGACAATGTTGAGCGGAGAGACATGAGCATGCGTTTCGAGAACAAGGTCGTCGTCGTGACCGGCGCGGCACAGGGCATCGGCGAGGCGTACGCGCGCGCACTCGCGGCCGAGGGTGCGTCTGTCGTCGTCGCCGACCTCAACGCCGAGGCCGGGCAGAAGGTGGCCGCCGACATCGGCGGGCTCTTCGTCCGCTGCGACGTCTCGTCGCACGAGGACGCGGCGGCGCTGGTCGAGGCCACGGTCGCGGCGTACGGCGGGATCGACGGGTTGGTCAACAACGCCGCGATCTACGGCGAGATGGCCTTCGACCTGCTGATCAGCGTGGACTGGGACTACTACAAGAAGTTCATGTCGGTGAACATGGACGGTGCCCTCGTGATGACCCGCGCGGTCTACCCCGAGATCCAGAAGCGCGGCGGCGGCTCGATCGTCAACCAGAGCTCGACGGCGGCGTACCTCTACTCCGGCTTCTACGGCCTCGCCAAGGTCGGCGTGAACGGCCTGACCCACCAGCTCGCCCACGAGCTCGGCGGCCTCAAGATCCGGGTCAACGCCATCGCCCCCGGCCCGACCGACACCGCGGCCACGCGCACGCAGGCCGGCGACGCCGCCAAGGACCTGGTCAAGGGCCTCGCCCTGAAGCGGATGGGCCAGCCCGAGGACATGGTCGGCGCCTGCCTCTTCCTGCTCTCCGACGAGTCGTCGTGGGTGACCGGGCAGATCATCGCTGTCGACGGCGGACAGACCTTCCGTGCCTGAGGTGACACGCGTCGGGTTCGTCGGGCTCGGCAACATCGGCAAGCCGATGGCCCTGCGGCTCGCGTCGAACGACGCCATCGAGCTGACCGTGTACGACGTCGCACCGGACCCGGTCGCCGAGCTGGAGAAGGCCGGCGCCCGTGCGGCCAGCAGCGTCGCCGCCCTCGCGGCGGGGGCCGATGTCGTCTGCGTGATGGTGCGCGACGACGACCAGGTCCGCGACGTGCTGGGGGAGATCCTCGGCGTGAGTGGTGACGGGCAGACCGTCGTCATCCACTCGACCGTGGCCCCGGAGACCCCCGCGGCGCTGGCGGACACGGCGGCCCGGCACGGGGTCCTGGTGGTGGACGCCCCGGTCAGCGGCGGCGCGATGGGTGCCGCCGACGGCACGCTCGCGATCATGGTCGGGGGGTCCGACGAGGCGTTCGCGGCCGCGAAGCCCGCGCTCGACGCGATGGGCTCGCTGGTCACCCACGCCGGGCCGATCGGAGCCGGCACCAAGTTCAAGCTGGCCCGCAACCTGATGCACTTCGTCGCGTTCACCGCCGCCACCGAGGCGTCGCGGCTGGCCGAGGCCGCCGGCCTGGACCTGGTCGAGCTCGGCAAGGTGGTGCGCCACACCGACGCGATCACCGGCGGCCCGGGCGCGATCATGCACCGGGCGACGACGGCACCGATCGCGAAGGACGACTTCTGGTACGGCGTGTTCGACCACGTCCGGGCGCTGGGGGAGAAGGATCTGACGTTCGCGATCGCGCTCGCCGATGAGCTCGACGTCGACGTACCGATGGCACACGAGGCGCTCGCGCGCCTGGCGAAGGGGCTGGGACTGTAATGGGCAAGTTCGACGACCTCCCGGAGGCCCGTCGTCGCGGTCTCGAGAAGATGGAGCAGGTCTACGGCTTCGAGATGACCGACGGCACCGGCGACTTCTTCCGCTACACCGCGGAGCACCTCTTCGGCGACATCTGGACCCGGCCCGGCCTGACCGACCGGGACCGCCGCCTGCTGCTCATCGGCATGCTGGCTGGCTCCAACCAGACCGACGTGCTGACGATCCAGATTCCCGCGGCGTACGCCGCCGGCGAGCTCGACGAGCAGCAGCTGCGCGAGGTCGTGATCCTGCTGTGCCACTACGCCGGCTGGCCGATCGGCTCGCGGGTCAACCAGGTCGTCGAGGAGCTGATCGCGAAGGAGGAGCGGCGCAGGCGGAAGGCCGAGAGCCAGGGCGCCACCGAGGGCTGAGGGTCGGCCGGCGGACGTGAACGGAGCCGCCTCAGGACCGGGGCGCTCCACGTCACCGCGGTGAGGTCGGATCCAGGTCCGTCCTTGGTCGCGGTGTATTCTCGCTCGCCACCTCGATTGGACTACCGGATGGGTCACGCGTGGACTTGACGATCTTGATGCCCTGTCTGAACGAGGCAGAGACGCTCTCGACGTGCATCAACAAGGCCAAGGCCTGGGCCGCCGGTTCCGGGCTCGCGACCGAGATCCTGGTCGCCGACAACGGCTCGACCGACGGTTCGATCGAGATCGCCACGTCGCTGGGAGCTCGTGTCGTCCACGTGCCGGAGCGGGGGTACGGCGCCGCGCTGCGTGCGGGCTGCGCCGATGCTCGGGGCCGCTGGATCATCATGGGCGACGCCGACGACTCCTACGACTTTTCCGACCTCGACGGCTTCGTCGCCGCGCTGCGAGAGGGCGCGGACCTGGTCGTCGGCAACCGCTTCCAGGGAGGTATCGCGCCGAACGCGATGCCGTGGAAGAACCGCTACATCGGCAACCCGACGCTGTCGTGGGTCGGTCGGCGGCTGTTCGGCATCTCCATCGGGGACTTCCACTGCGGACTCCGCGGGCTGTCCAAGGACGCCTTCGAGCGCATGGACCTGCGCACCACCGGCATGGAGTTCGCGTCGGAGATGGTGATCAAGGCCGCTCAGCACCACCTGACGATCAGTGAGGTGCCGACGACCCTGTCCCAGGACGGCAGAAGCCGGCGGCCGCACCTGCGCCCGTGGCGCGACGGCTGGCGTCACCTCCGGTTCATGGCCCTCTTCAGCCCCCGCTGGCTCTTCGTGATGCCCGGGGCGTTGCTGCTCGTGGTCGCCGGGCTGCTCTACGTCCGGCTGCTGTTCGGCCCGTGGACGGTCGGGAGCACGACCCTCGACGTACACACGATGTTCTTCGCGCAGGCCGGCATCTGCCTGGGGCTCCTTCTCGTGCTGACGGGCGTCGTGGCGCGCGCTCTGGGCACTCGGGACGGCTCCTTCGAGGAGCATCGCTACCTGAAGCTCCTCAGCGGTGCGTTCCCCGCGGCCGAGGTCGGTGCCCTGGTGGGTGCCCTGTGCACCATCCTGGGCCTGTTCTGGGGAGTTCATGCCACCGCCGCCTGGTACGAGGAGGACTTCGGGCCGCTGGCGGGCGACCAGCTGTTGCGGACCATCAGCCTGGCGACCCTGCTGCTGACCACCGGCGGCATCGTGTTCACCTACTCGCTGCTCCTCGGGTTCATCCAGCTGCCCATGAGGTCCTCGCCGATCCCGAGCGTGGCCGGTCCGTCCGAGGGGTCGGGCACGTGAGCATCCTGCGGAGCAGAGCGGGTCTGTGGCGAGTCCTGCTCGTCGGGGCGGTCATCGGTCTGCTGACACCGGTGCGGGTCTACTACGACTCGATTGGCTACATCACCTCCGGCATGAGCTTCTTCTCGGGCAGCTTCGAGCAGGACTACCAGTGGCTGCGTGAGCCGCTCTACCCGCTGTTCCTGCGGGTGCTGCTCGAGGCGCCTCTCGGGCTACCTGTCCACCTCATTCCCGTCTTCCAGGGCGTGGCCCTCGCTGGCGGCTTCTGGCTCTTCGCCGCGACCGCGAAGGGGATGGGGCTGCTCCGGCGCGAGGAGCCCGCGACGTACTACGCCTTCACCTGCCTGCTGATCACCGGCTACTCGGGCGCGGTCCTGCAGCAGCCGCTCACGGTCCTCGCGGCGGGGGCGCTGGCGTTCTGCGCGATGAGGCTCGCGACGGCGCCGGTCGACCGTCGCATCCTGGTCGCCACCGGAGTGACCGGAGCCCTCGCGGCGCTCCTGTCGGGCATCTTCCTGCCCGCCGTGGTGCTGCTGCCGTTCGCCGCGTCCGTGGTCGCGCGCAAGCGCCTCACCTGGTCGCCTTTCGTGGCCGCCTGGGGTGCGACCGCACTCGCGATGGGCACGTGGATGCTGATCAGGGTGGTGAACGGGCAGCCGTTCGGGCTCGGCGGAGCCGCGCGTCTGGAGCGGGCCGACACCTCGGACTGGGCCCGGCGGATCCACGCGTTCCTGGCCACGTTCGGACTCTCACCCGACTTCTACGACGGGGTGAACTTCAACGTCCTCTCGTACTCGAACGTCGCCCTCGGGCTCAACCCCTACTTCGGGTCCGACACCTGCACCCACACCGATCTGGTCAACCTGAGGACGCTGCCGGACACGTACGCCGTCTGCGGCTCCGGGCTCGCGCCGACCCTGCCGGCGTCCCTGCTGCAGCCGCTCACCGCCTTCGTGCTGCTGCAGGTCGTGGTCGGCGCCATCGCCCTCGTCTGGGCCTGGTCCGCGACGTCGAACCTCCGGCTCTACGCGTTCGTGCTGGTGCTCACGATGATCCCGTGCCTGCCGATGGCGATCGTGGTCGCCGACGGCAACTCCCGGTACGGACTTCCCGTGCTCGCGCTGAGCCTCGTCCTGACCGTGGGCATGGCCTCTCGAGCGTACGAACGCGTGCGACATGGACTGCGGGCCGAGGCGCCGGACAAGGCGCCGGACAAGGCACCGGACGAGGCATCGGACGAGGCGCCGCTGCGGCAGACGCAGCCGGCCGACTGACCCAACGCGCATCCCGGTAGGTTGCGGCCGTGCTGTGTCACTCCTGCTACGCCGAGCCGGCCTCGATGCCGGACTGTGCACCCTGCCGGGGCACCGGTCGGGCCACGTCGATGCCCCTGTGCGACGACCCGTGGAACGAGGTGGTGCCGGGGCTGTTCCAGGGCGGCCACGACGTCCGTTCCCAGTCCGGGTCCGCCTGCGTCGTCGGCGACGAGTTCGACCTGGTCGTCAGCCTGGCGACCCGCGCCGGCTACGGACCCGCCGACGGCGTCGAGCACGTGGTGCTGCGGATGGCCGACGCGGGGGTCGACGGCGCGACCGCGGCACGGGTGGACGAGGCCGCCGAGCAGGTCGCGGACGCCGTACGTGACGGCCGCCGAGTCCTGGTGCGGTGCTCGGGAGGCCTGAACCGCTCGGGACTTGTGGTCGCCAGCGCGCTCGTGCGACTGGGCCATCAGCCGGCCGAGGCGATCACGCTGGTGCGCGCCGCGCGTGGGCCGTGGGCGTTGACCAACCCGGGGTTCGTCACCTACCTGCAGGCGCAGTAGTCCGAACGGGCGATGTGGCGCGGCGCCATCCGCGCTATGTTCGACGAGGCGTCAGCCCTGGAGTCATTTCGGGCGGGAGCGGCACCGTCGTCCGTTGCCTGTCAATGGAGGCGTGCCAGCAGTGAAGGTCCTGGTCGTTACGGAGATTCGTCTCTATCGAGACGGGGTCGCGGACGCCCTGCGGAGGCTGCCGGACGTCGAGCTGGTGGTCACGGCCGCCGACGGTGCGGCGGCGGTCGTCGCCGCGCGACGAGCCGAGTGTGACGTGGTGCTGGTGGACATGGTGCTGCCCGACTGCACGCGCACCGTCCGGGCACTGCTCAGCGCGCGCCCGACGGTGAAGGTCGTCGCGCTGGGGGTGCCGGAGGACGGGCCGGAGGTCGTCGCGGTCGCCGAGGCCGGGATCGCCGGCTACGTCTCGCGCGAGGACACCGTCGACCAGGTCGGGGAGGCGCTCCGCTCGGTGCTCCGGGGCGAGGCCGCCTGCTCGGGCAAGGTCACGGCCGGGCTGCTGGCCCACATCGCGCTGCAGGCGAAGGTGCGCCCGACCGCCGCCGTGGCGGCTCCGCTGACGCCGCGGGAGCGCGACGTGCTGCGCCTGATCGAGAACGGGATGTCCAACAAGGAGATCGCGCGGGCTCTCGACCTCCAGCTGAGCACGGTGAAGAACCACGTGCACAACGTGCTGACCAAGTTCGGCGCGAGCGGTCGTGCCGAGGTGTCGGCGGTCGCCGGACAGGCCTGGACCGTCGGGCACTGAGGATCCGGATCATGGATCCGGATCATGGATCCGGATCCCCGCGCTCGGAGTGGGGCGTCGCTGGCCGATGAACGAGCCAGTCGGCAGGCAAGGCCCGGATCCCGGATCCAAGAGGGATCCCACGGCCCATAGCCAGACGGTGCGGCCGCGGCGCCTACTTCTCCTCAGGAGCAGGCGAGGAGGTCCGGGGTGGAGGAGTCGTCGGCGAGGCCCCCGGTCCGGGTGGCGCTGATCGGGTGCTCAGGCATGCTCGGCAGCATCATCGGCGACGCGCTGGCCGCGGAGCCCGATCTCGACGTCGTCGCCACGCTGGCGGCCACGGACGCCGCCCCGACCCTGCCGGACGTCGACCTGGTCGTCTGGAACAACGCCGACGAGTCCCGGGTGGCGCAGCTGCTCGGAGTCGCGTCGAGCCGCTGCGGGCCCCGGGTGCTGGCGACCCTGGGCGACGGCCGCGACGCCTCCCTGTGGGAGCTGACCCCGCACCGCACCGAGCTCGGCGCGCTGTCGCCCGAGTCCCTCGTCGAGACCATCCGCAGACCTGCCACAGGAGGCTGAGTCATGCCCGTTCAGTTGAGCTATCCCGGTGTGTACGTCGAAGAGGTCCCCAGCGGCGTCCGCACCGTCACCGGCGTCGCCACGTCGATCGCGGCGTTCGTCGGTCGCGCTCCCCGTGGCACCACCGAGGGGCCGGTCACGGTCACCAGCTACGGGGACTTCGAGCGCGTGTACGGCGGACTCTGGAAGGGCAGCACGCTCGGGTACGCCGTACGCGACTTCTTCCTCAACGGCGGTTCGACCGCGGTCATCGTCCGGCTGTACCGGCAGGAGGGCACCAAGCCCACGAAGGCCGCACTCAGCATCGGCACGGGCGCCGCCAAGCTGTCGCTGCTGGCGGTCGACGAGGGCACCTGGGGCAATGCCCTACGCGCCCGCGTGGACACCGCCACCCGGCCGCTCGAGGCGGACGAGGCAGGTGTCAGCCTCTTCAACCTCTTCGTTCGTGACGGCGCCACCGGCGTCGTCGAGGAGCACCGCAACGTGGTCGTCGCTCCCGCCGACCATCCGCGGCTGGTCACGAAGGTGCTCGCCAACGAGTCGAGACTGGTCAGGGCGGCCTCCATCGGCACCAACCCGCCGCCGGCGAGCGACGACGACGTGGACCCCGGCAACACCGTCTGGGACGACAACACCACTCCGACCAACGCCAAGGTGAGCGGGGCATCGGACACCGCGTCGGACGGGGTCGCCCTCACGGACGACGAGTTCACGGGGGCGGGCATGGAGGCGGCCAAGACCGGCCTCTTCGCCCTGGAGAAGGCCGACCTCTTCAACCTGCTGGTGATCCCGCCGTACAAGGCCGACGGCACGGTGGACGCCACCGTCGTCACCGCCGCGGACGCGTACTGCCTCAAGCGGCGGGCGGTCCAGCTGGTCGACGCGCCGCCGACGTGGACCACTGTCGGTGCGGTCACGACGTCGTTCGCCGCCGGCTTCTCGGCGGAGCTCGGCACCAACAGCAAGAACGCCGCTCTCTGCTTCCCGCGGCTGCGTCAGCCCGACCCGCTGCGGGACAACCAGGTCGACACGTTCGCCGCCTCGGGCGCCGTCGCCGGCGTGATCGCCCGCACCGACGCGACGCGTGGGGTCTGGAAGGCACCGGCCGGGCTGGAGGCCACCCTGAACGGCGTACCGGAGCTCAGCGTGCCGTTGACCGACGGCGACATCGGCCAGCTGAACCCGCTCGGCGTCAACTGCCTGCGCGCCCTCCCGGCCGCCGGACGGGTGGTGTGGGGGGCGCGCACGATGCAGGGCGCCGACCTGCTGGCCAGCGAGTGGAAGTACCTGCCGGTGCGGCGTACGGCGCTGTTCCTCGAGGAGTCGCTCTTCCGGGGCACCCAGTGGGTCGTGTTCGAGCCGAACGACGAGCCACTGTGGGCCCAGATCCGGCTCAGCGTCGGGACCTTCATGAACAACCTGTTCCGCCAGGGCGCCTTCCAGGGCACCACACCGCGCGAGGCGTACTTCGTCAAGTGCGACAAGGAGACGACGACCCAGGCCGACGTCGACCTCGGCATCGTCTACATCCATGTCGGCTTCGCGCCGCTGAAGCCGGCCGAGTTCGTGGTGATCCGCCTCCAGCAGCTGGCCGGCCAGTCCTCGGCCTGAGCCGAGCGCGAGATATCGAGAGGAACGTCATGGCACAGTTCGCGGTCAACGCGCAGCGGTTCGACCCGTACAAGAACTTCAAGTTCCGCGTGAAGTGGGACGGGCGGTACGTCGCCGGCGTCAGCAAGGTCGGCGGGCTCAAGCGCACCACCGAGGTGGTCGAGCATCGCGAGGGCGGCGACCCGTCCACCTCGCGGAAGTCGCCCGGCCGCACCAAGTACGAGCCGATCACGCTCGAGCGCGGGGTCACCCACGACCAGGAGTTCGAGAAGTGGGCCAACAAGGTCTGGAACTTCGGCTCCGGGCTCGGCGCCGAGGTCTCGCTGAAGGACTTCCGCAAGGACCTCATCGTCGAGCTCTACAACGAGGCGGGCCAGGTCGTGCTCGCCTACAAGGTCTTCCGGGCCTGGGTCTCGGAGTACCAGGCGCTGCCCGACCTGGACGCCAATGCCAACGCGGTCGCGATCCAGCACCTCAAGCTCGAGAACGAGGGCTGGGAGCGCGACTACGACGTCGCCGAGCCGTCCGAGCCCCAGTTCAGTGAGCCGTGATCAGTGAGCCGTAACGAGTGATCCGGGGCGACGTGCGGGCAGGGGAGCTGCTGGAGCTGTGGGAGCGGGCCGGGAGCCTGCCCCCGGTGGAGCGCGCGCTGTGCCTGGCGGCCGCTGCCGGCGGACCGGTCGACCGGCTTCGGCACAGCCCGATCGGCCAGACCCACGCGTACGTCCTGGGGCTCCGCGACGCCGTCCTCGGCGGTCGGCTCGAGGCGACCGCATCCTGTCCGTCCTGCGCGGCGAGGGCCGAGTTCGAGGTCCAGGTCGCGGACCTGCACGCGGCGCCGGCCGGACCTGCCGAGCTGACGGACGGGGACTGCATCGTCCGGGTCCGGGCGCCCACCCCGGCCGACCTGCTGGATGCCGCGGCGACGGCGGACCCCCTGGCCGCCGAGCAGCTGCTCCGCGACCGGTGTGTCGAGGTCGTCGCCGGCGAGGGTACGGCGCGCGCGCTCGAGCGTGCCGAGGCCCGGCTCGCCGAGCTCGATCCGCTGGCCGAGGTGCTCGTGGAGCTCAGCTGCCCCGAGTGCGGTACGGCGTTCCGCTCCGACCTGGACGTGACCGCGTTCGTCTGGGCGGAGCTGGAGGCCCGGGCGCAGCGGATCCTGCACGAGGTCGACGTGCTGGCGCGCTGCTACGGCTGGACCGAGCCGGACGTGCTGGATCTGACCGAGTCGCGGCGCGCGGCGTACCTGCGGCTCGTGGTGGACGGTGTCGCATGACCGGCTTCCTGGGGCGGATGGCGGCACGGGCGTCCGGTCGGGAGCCCGGGATCACCCCGCGCGTGCCCAGCAGGTTCGAGGGCGCAGACCGTGCCGAGCCGGTGGCGGCCGACGGGTCCTCCACCGAGGTCGCCGCCACCTCGCCCGTCCCGGTGCGACCGGCCGCCGCTCCGCCACGCGCCGAGGCGGTCTCGGGTCCACCTACCGAAGCGGCCCACCGCGACCCGCCGCCGGTGATGAGCCCGGAGGGGACCGCGGCCGCGGCACTGCCGGCACCCGCTCCGGTCCGGGCCGAGGCACCGCCCGCGTCACCACCAGCCGACCCACCGTCGGTGGAGGACGTCGGACCGCCTCGGACCCGACCCCGTGAGGCGCCGCCGAAGGCGACCTCGCAGCCGCGCTCCGCGCCGGACCTGCTCGTCGTGCCGGCGGCGCCCGCTGCTGCGCTGTCGAGCGCCGCGGCTCTGGTGCCGGCCCCCGGCCCGGTGACTGCGGATGCGTCGCCCCGGGAGCCGGACGTCGTACACGTCTCGATCGGCCGGGTCGACGTCCGCGCCACGGTGGCGCCCCCGCACCGGCCGGCGCCACCGGAGCAGGCCCGGCCGCCGGTCCGGTCGCCGTCGGAGCGGCTCAGCCTGCACGACTACCTCCGCGGTCAGCGGGAGGTCGGATGAGCAGCCAGCTCGCGATCGCCGCGGTCACCGCCGTGCTGCGCAACCTCCTCGACAACGGCATGGTCGAGGCGGGGCCGGCCGTCGGTGCGGTGACGGTGACGGCGGTCGCGCCGGACTCGATCAAGGTCGACGACCCCGACTTCGCGCCGTGCCTGAACCTCTTCCTCTACCGGGTCAGCCCGAACACCGGCTGGGTCAACGTCGGGCTCCCGTCGTACGCCGCCGACGGCACCCGCCGCACCAACCCGCCTCTGGCGCTCGACCTGCACCTGCTGCTCACGGCGTACGGCAAGAGCGACTTCCAGGCCGAGATCCTGCTCGGCTACGCGATGAGCCTGCTCCACGAGCACCCGGTGCTGGACCGGGCCTCGATCCGGCAGGCGCTGGTGCCCAGCCCGCTCGGACCGTCCATCCTGCCCCCGGCCTTCCAGGCGCTGTCGGCCTCCGACCTCGCCGACCAGGTCGAGGCGGTCTCGGTCACCTTCGAGCCGATGGACACCGAGGAGATGTCCAGGCTCTGGTCGGCGATCCAGTCGCACTACCGCCCGACGGCCGCGTACGTCGCCTCGGTGGTGCTCATCGAGACGACGAAGCCGACCTCCTCGGCACTGCCGGTGCTGACTCGCGGCGCCGTCACCGACGGTCGTGAGGCCGGCGTCGCCGTGCATCCCGACCTGCTGCCGCCGCTGCCGACGCTGCTGTCCGCGGCCCCGCTGACCGGGCAGGCCGCGATCCACCTGGGGGAGACCCTCCGGCTGGAGGGCGTCCACCTGGACGGGTCGTCGGCGGAGGTCTCCTTCGAGCACTCGCTCCTGGATGCGCCGCTGGTCGTGAACGTCGGGGCGAGCACCGACCCCGCGCGCCTCGACGTCGCGCTGCCCTCGGGCAACGCGGCCGACCAGGCGTGGCCGGCCGGCGTCTGGGGCGTCACCGTGTCGCTCGTGCCTCCGGGCGAGCCGGTCGCCCGTGTCACCAACACGGCCGCCTTCGTGCTGGCGCCGCTGCCGGTGCTGGCGCCGGCTCCCGCGGTCACCCGGGACGCGGTGACCGGGCGGGTCACCGTCACGATGGCGATGCACCCGCAGGTGCGGCCGAGCCAGCGTGCGACGCTCGCCCTCGGCACCCAGGTCGCGGTGGCCGAGCCGCACCCGACGCCCACCGGCTCGCTCTCCTTCGAGTTCGGGATCCTTCCGGCCGGTGCCCAGTGGGTCCGGCTCACGGTGGACGGTGCCGAGTCGCTCCTGGTGGACCGCACCGCCAAGCCGCCGGCGTTCGAGCCGACGCAGAGGGTGACGGTGCCGGCATGAGCACCCCACGAAACCGCGGACTTCCCCCGCAACGCTTCACCCCACGACCTTGCGGCTCCCCCGCTCCGCTCCTCCACCACAAGCCCGCGGGGACCCCGAAGCTTCGCTCCTCCTGTCCACGCTTCCGCGGGGACCCCGCATGACCGCCACCGCCGTACCGAGCGTCGCCGAGCGGACCAGGCCGGGACTCCTGTCGGACCTGGACCGGATCCGCGAGCTGCTGACGGCGTACGCCGCCGGCCTGGCCGTGACCGACGTCGACGCTCGCCCTCCGGCGGATCCGCTAGGCCGGCTCGCCGCGCGCCTCGGCCTGTCGGGGTTCGAGTGCGACCTGCTGATGCTGGCGGCCGCCGTCGAGCTGGACGGAGAGGTGGCCGCACTGGTGGGGGAGGTGCAGGGCACGGGTGACCCGCGCCCGACCTTCGCGCTGGCGATGGCGGCGCTCCCGGGTGCGCACTGGGACGCGCTGACCCCGTCCCGGCCGCTGCGCCGGTGGGCCCTGGTCGAGCTGGCGGGCTCCGGGCCCCTGGCCACCCGGCAGCTGCGGATCGACGAACACGTGCTCCACGTCCTCACCGGGCTCGATGCGGACGGCGGCCTGGACGGCCTGGTCCGGTCGGCTGAAGCCCTGACGACCCTCACGACGTCGCAGCAGTCGACCGCGGACGAGCTCGCGGCGGCGGTCGCCGCCGTCAGCGGACGGATCCTGGTGCGGCTCGACGGGGAGGACGACGACGCGCGGCTGGCCGTGGCTTCGCGCGTCGCCGACCGGCTGGGGGGCACCGTCCTCCTGGTGCGCGATGCCGTCTTGGCCGACACGGACCTGCGCCGCGCGGCCCTCGTGCTCGATCGCGAGGCCCTGATCGGTGACCGCCTCGTCGTGACCGGGCACGAGCGGCTGCTCGCGCTGCTGGAGAGCCCGGTCGTGGCGGCGGTCGGTGCCGACGACGCCGAGGTGGCCGGGCGAACCCTCCTCGCGCGCCGGGTCGCCTACCCGACCGGGCGGGAACAGGTCGCGCTCTGGACGTCGGCAACGGCGCGCGACCAGGTCGACGAGCCGGGGCTCGACATCGCCGTACGAGAGCTCGGCCACCACTACCGACTCTCGGCGCGCAGCATCGACGCCATCGCCGGCGAGTGGTCGGCGCTTCCCGACCGGGCGCCCGACGACCTGCGCCGGCTCACCCGGGAGCGCGCCCGGGTCGGCCTGGGCTCGCTCGCCGACCTGATCGAGCCGCGCGCCACCTGGGCGGACCTGGTCCTCCCGGAGGGGCAGCAGGCGCTGCTGCATGACCTCGCCCGACAGGTGCGGCACCGGAGCACGGTCCACGACGACTGGGGTTTCGGCGACCGGTCCGGGTCCGGCCTCGGCGTCACCGCGCTCTTCGCGGGGGAGAGTGGCACCGGCAAGACGATGGCCGCCGAGGTGGTCGCCCACGAGCTCGGGCTCGACCTCTACCGGATCGACCTGTCCGCGGTCGTGAGCAAGTACATCGGCGAGACCGAGAAGAACCTCAGGCGGCTCTTCGACGCGGCGGAGACCGCGGGCGCCGTGCTGCTCTTCGACGAGGCCGACGCCCTCTTCGGCAAGCGCACCGAGGTGAAGGACAGCCACGACCGCTACGCCAACCTCGAGGTCGCCTACCTGCTGCAGCGGATGGAGGCCTACCGCGGCCTGGCGATCCTGACCACCAACCTGCGCGCGAACGTCGACCGGGCCTTCGTCCGGCGGCTGCGGTTCGTCGTGCAGTTCCCGTTCCCCGACCGGGTCCAGCGCGCGGAGATCTGGCGGCGCGCGTTCCCGAGCCGGACCCCGACCGACGGGCTCGACCCCGATGCGCTGGCCGGGCTGCAGGTCTCCGGCGGCCTGATCCGCTCGATCGCCGTGGCCTCAGCGTTCGCCGCCGCGGACGCGGGCACGGCGGTGCGCCCGGAGCACGTGCTCCACGCGGCCGAGGTCGAGTACGCCAAGGCGGAGCGGACCTTGACCGACACCGAGCGAGCCGCGCTGGGTCGTGGCCGGCGGAGCGCGCGATGACCAGGATCGAGGTGGAGATCGGCGAGCTCGTCCTCCGGGGCGTGCCGCACTCGGACGCCGCGGCGGTGTCGGCCCTGGTCGCCGCGCGGATCGAGGCGCTGGCCGGCGGTGGTCGATCCGACGGGGCCGGGGGCGAGCACCAGGCGCTCGTGGATCAGGTCGCACATGCCGTCTGGGGCGAGGTCCGGGACTCGGTCGGCCAGGCCCGAGGGGGTGCTGCCCGATGACCGGCTCCCGCACGCGTCGTACGCCGTCGAACCGCCGCCCCCGTGCGGTCTCCCGCCCGCACGACCCGGCGGAGGCACAGGCCGATCACGCCGCGGACGTGGTCGCCCGCGGCGGCAGCGTCACCGGCTGGTCCTTCGGCTCGGTCGCGGTCGACTCCGGGGTGCACCGCGAGGAGAAGGGACCGGGGGGCGAGGAGGAGAAGCGCAAGAAGGCATCCGAGGCGGTCCGGAAGGCGGCTCTGGAGTCCGAGGTGGGGAAGAAGCTCCAGGCGGAGCTCAAGGCGGATCCTGTCGTCGGACCAGTGCTGGAGTTCTTCCAGTCGACGCCCGGCAAGGTCGTCCTCGGCGGTGCCGCGGCAGCCGGCGTCGCCGGACTGGCGGCCGCCAAGCAGCCGCTTCCGATCCAGGCGCCGGCGTACGAGTTCGACCGGTTCCCGGGGCTCAAGGCGGAGCTCAAGGTCGAGGGGCCGGTGAACAGTCCGACCTTCGTGGGGGTCTCCCTCGAGTACCAGCCGCAGCCGAAAGGCGGTCGCGGGCCGACGGAGAAGGACCGGATCGCGGCGGACACCGCCCGCCTCCGCGGGTTGGACCAGATGTTCAAGCCGAAGGCGCAGCAGGACCAGGAGCGCGCGGACGAGGCGGCCGCCGTCGCGCGCTACCTCGCGAGCCAGAACCAGCGGTTCGGGCGCTCCACCCTGCTGCCGCTGAAGCCGGGCGACCAGCCCCGGACGGTCGATGCCCCACGCGCCGAGCCCTCATCGGATGCGGAGGCGGAGAAGGAGGAGCCGGTCCAGCGTGACCCGGTCGCGACGACCGAGGCACCTGGGGACGCCGCCCACCTCGACGGCGCGGTCGACGACGCGGTCGACACCGGCGTGCGTGGCGGCGGCCGGGCGATGGACCCGGCGACCCGGCGCTCGATGGAGGCGCGCTTCGGCTACGACTTCTCCGCCGTACGGATCCACGACGACGCCGGTGCCGCGCGGGCGGCGGGCCAGCTGGAGGCCAACGCGTTCACCGTCGGCGAGGACATCGTGCTCGGGACCGGGGGAGACGCGTCCACCCCGGAGGGTCGGCACCTGCTCGCGCACGAGCTCGCGCACGTCGTCCAGCAGCGCGGCCGCGCCCCCGGCCAAGGACCGCGCGTGCACCGGCGGAGCATCTTCGAGTCGATCGGCATCCTGCTCGGCCTGGAGGAGGGCACCTGGAGCGACCAGGAGCTGCGGGCCTACCTCGACGCGATCACCGCCTCCGGGCGCATCGACGGGTCGTACGACGCGGACAACAAGGCCCGCGCGATCGTCCGCAGGTGGAAGGCGTCCACCCCGGGCTGGGACCTCCTCGGACCCCAGAAGGCGCTGCTCATCGACGAGATGATCGACGGGCCGACCCTCGGCGAGGACGAGGTCTGCATCCTCGACCTGCTCGAGCTCTCGGACGCCGACGACCTGCGGGTGATCTTCGCGGACTCCGTCGCCCGGACGCTGTCGCTCGAGGACAACATCCACGACGACAACCGCAAGCGGCTCAACGCCTTCGAGGAGAGCAGGTTCCAGGGCGGGCGGACGGAGCTGCTCGTCGGGCGGGTGAAGGTCGTCGGCGACCCGGTGCCGGCCGGCGCGCCGTCGTACGGCTTCTCGACCGCGACCTTCGACGCCCGGCTCGACTCCGACCGGAGCCCGGACGAGCTGATCACGCTGGTCGACCGGTACTCCCCGGACGACCGCAGGAAGGCGATCGACCACCTCCTGCACGAGGTCTGGCCGCAGGCGAAGGACACGGTCGGCAAGGGCAACGTCGAGATCGGCGAGGCCGGCACGGACGACGAGAAGCAGGCCGTCGCCGACCGGCTGTGGCCGTCGTACGAGCGGGTGCGGAAGTCCGAGCGGATCCTCCAGCACTACTTCCTGGCCGACGTGCCGAGCAGCAAGGCGGAGCTCGGGCGGGTGACCAAGGCGATGGACCCCAGCCGGGCGGCCGAGCTGAAGGAGGTACTGCTGCCCCGGCAGTACACGGCGCTGCTCGAGGCCGAGCGGAAGAAGGCCGCCGAGGCGAAGGAGGAGCCGAAGGAGCCGCCGACCACCGAGGCGGCTCCCGCGAAGGACCCGAAGGCGAGCGGGGCCGCGGCCCCCGAGCCGGTGGTCGAGCGGACCAAGTTCCACGACCCCGACAAGTACCGCGCCGAGATCGAGGCCGCGCTGCCCGACGTCATCAACGGGAAGTACGCCTCGACCGTCACCGCGGCAGGCAAGCGCGGGACGAAGGAGGAGATCGAGCGGATGGCCGTGGTCGCCAAGCGCGAGACGGATGCGGTCTTCGCCCAGTTCTACGACAAGGCCAAGCACCCCGAGCTGAAGTTCGACAAGCCGGGGAAGCCCGGCCGGCTGCACTTCTGGTACGACGCGGCCGAGGTCGAGCACCAGACCTTCGGCAGCCTCGTCCTGGCGAAGCTGTGGCTGCGCTACTACTTCCAGTCCGACGACACCATCCGCGGCATCAACGACAAGTACGCCGCGGACCTGGAGTTCGACAGCAACGACACCCCTCGCACCGACGCGGCCAAGGTGGTCGTCAAGATCGTCGACACGGCGACCAAAGATAAGGAGGTCGTGCGCAAGCTGGTCGAGACCCGCCGCTACTGGGGCGGCATGGCCGGCGGCGGCGAGGTGTACGTCGACCTCTTCCACGGCGCCGACGCCGCGGCCGACCAGGTGAAGTGCTGGGAGCTCTTCCAGACCCTGGTCCACGAGTACCTGCACACCCTGGCGAACGACGGGTACGTGAAGTACGCGATGTCGTTCGGGGGCACCTCGGCGCAGTGGAACACCCTGATCGAGGGCATCGACTGCGTGCTCGACGAGGTGGTCTGGGCCCGGGTCGCCGCCAAGACGACCGATCCCGACCTGCGCAAGGTCGTCGAAGGAGAGAGCAACGCCAAGCTGCCGCCCATCGACGTGGCGCCGCCGGCCCGCTACCCGTCGTACGACGAGGCCTTCCGCCTGGTCGAGAAGGTCGGCATCCAGAACGTCTACGCGGCCTACTTCCTCGGGAAGGTCGACCGGATCAGCGTCTCCAAGGAGGCCGCCGCCAAGGCCGCCAAGGCGGCCAAGAAGACGGCGGCCACGAAGAACGGCGGAGTGCCGTGACCGAGCTGGAGCGTGCCCTCGCCGCCTTCACGTCCGTCGACCTCGCGGCCTGGTCCGGTCTGCCCGAGGGCGTGCGACTGGCCGACCTCGAACCGCTGCTCGGCTTCGACGCGACCGACACCCGCATCGGCGAGGCCGGCAGCCCCGGCCGCGCGTGCCGCTGGGTCGCGGCCGAGTCGCCGACGTACCGCGGCGCGCTGCGGCTGTGGCTCGACGACACCGGTGAGCAGGTCGTCCTCCTGGAGGGCCTCTACCCGCAGGACGGCGACGGCGTACCGCTGCCCGTGCCGGAGCTCCCGGCCCCCGACGGGGTGTACGACGCGGTGCTCGGCCCGCTGCACGTGCCCGACGCGGAGCGGGTGTACGCCGGGCGCGGGCTCGCGGTGCAGCAGCACGCCGAGGCCGGGGTCCTGGTCGCGGTGCTCGGCTTCGCACCCACCACCCTGGCCGACTACCGCGCCCGGCTGCAGCCGCACCGGCAGCCGACCCGCCCGCTGCCGGCGCCGATGGGGGTGCGGACATGAGCCAGACGCACGCGGCCACCTCCGCCGAGCCACAGGTCGCCCAGGGCGGTGCCGTGCACGCCGTCGCCCCTGCCCACTCGGCCATGGAGCGTGACGCCGAGCGGTTCGCCGACGGGTTCGTCGCCGGGGACCAGGGCCCGGGCTGGTCGTTCGCGGGACAGCCGGTGCACGCCGCCTCCGACGACGGCGCCCCGCTGACACCCGGCTGGCAGGCCCGTCTGGGTGCGGCCCTCGGCGACGACGTGTCGCACGTCCGGGTGCACCAGGGCGCCGAGGCCGCGGACCTGACCCGGCGCGCCCGGGCCGACGCGGTGACCATCGGTGACCACGTCGCCCTCGCGCCCGGTGCCCAGGACCTGACCGGGCGCCAGGGCGCCCGTCGGCTCGCGCACGAGGTCGCGCACGCCGTCCGGCACCGGGACACCGGGCTCGCGCTGCGCGACGGCACCGGCACCCCGACCCCGGCGACGACGCTGGCGGGGCTGCCGGAGGCCGACCGCAAGCGCATCCAGGTCGTCACCAACACGGTGCAGGCGGCGCCGAGCGCCGCCGAGCTCCGCGGCACCTACTTCGACAAGGGCACGACCATTCCCGGCCCGAGCGACACCACCATCGCGATGGACGCCAGCGTGCCGGTGGCACTGACCAAGGGGCTGGCCAACCTGGCCGGCGAATGGAGCCGCCGGGCGGACGCGATCCTGCGGCCCAACAGCACCTTCACGGTCCAGCTCGACCTCAAGGCCCAGGGCGGGGCGGCGGCGCCGTACCGGTTCACCTACAACCTGCCGCCCGCGGCACCGGGGAAGAAGAAGCAGGGCCGGATCACCGTCGAGCAGCTCGGTGCGACGACGCCTCCGGCCGGGACGGCGAAGCCTCCGGAGCCGAAGCCGGGGCAGGCAGCACCGCCCGACCCGGTGGCCGACAAGATCAAGGCCGCATCGATCACCTACGGCGGCTACGGCAAGGCCGAGGAGCAGGCGTTGCGCGGTGCGATCTCCGTGGTCCCGGCGGCCCACCTGGCCGCGGTGTCGGGCCTCCGCTTCGCGCGCCAGGCCAAGAACGCGGCCGACCCGAAGGTCGCCGGGAAGTACTTCCCGGCCGCCGACCCCAAGCAGGGCGTGGCGGCGGCGCACACGATCGTGATGTACGACAACGCGTTCGCCGCCTCCGACGTGACGTTCGTCGAGGGCGGCACGGCGACGTCGTACGCCTCCCGCCTGATCGTCCACGAGATCGGGCACGCGGTCGACCTGCGGGCGCTGGCCCTCGCGGCCGAGGACGTCGAGACGAAGAGGCTCGCGGTCAACGCCGCGGCCGGCACGTTCACCAGCGCCGCGGAACGGAAGCGGTACGACGACGCGGACAAGGCCCACAAGGCCGCGAAGGCAACGCTGAAGACATCGCGCAGCCGCTCGGGGACCCGCACGGTCGACAAGGCGGGAGTCCTCACCGACGAGATCTCCCCGACCACCGTCCGCGGGGTCGGCTTCCGCGAGGCCGTCAAGAAGGACGGCAAGGACGTGAGCAAGTACGGCGAGGACGACTGGCAGGAGAGCTACGCGGAGGCGTACTCGCTCTTCGTGACGTCCCCGAGCTCGCTGCTCACGCTGCGTCCCGCGACCCACGACTACCTCTCCAAGAACCTGCCGAAGTGAGGTTGCCCGAAATGAGAATGCAATGACGTCTCCACGACTGGTCAAGGGCGGCATCGTCCAGGTCGACCCGACGGCGGGCAGCACGTTGCGGGTGATCCCGCTGCAGTACAACCCGGACTCGCTCAGCCGCAGCCTCCAGGTGCAGTCCAGCGGCGCCGACGGCTCGGACAAGTCCCAGGCGCTCCGGCTCAAGGGCGCCGCCGTCGAGACGATCAAGGTCGAGGCCGAGATCGACGCCACCGACCGGCTGGAGTTCCCGGACCACAACCCCGCGACCATCACCAACGGCATCCACCCGCAGCTCGCGGCGCTCGAGCTCCTCGTCCAGCCGACGTCCGCGTCGCTGCAGTCCAACGACGCCCTCAGCCGCAGCGGCGTGCTCGAGGTGCTGCCGTTGCAGGCGCCGCTGACGCTCTTCGTGTGGGGCCGCAACCGGGTGGTGCCGGTGCGGGTCACCGACCTGTCCATCACCGAGGAGGCCTTCGACGTCAACCTGAACCCGATCCGGGCGAAGATCTCGCTCGGGCTGCGGGTGCTGTCGGTCGACGACCTGGGCTTCGACCACCGCGGCGGCACCCTCTTCATGGGCTACCTCCGCTCGCGGGAAGCGATGGCCGGCAAGGCCGGCGCTCCCGGCCTCTCCGCCGTCGGTCTGGAGGCGATCTGATGCCCGACCCGATCCAGGCACTGCTGGCCGCGGGCGCCGTCCCGTCGGTGTCGTTCGCGCCGACCTCGCGCTACGCGACGGTGGGCGTGGCGACGTACGTCCGCACGCCCGAGCCCGGGGCCGAGCCGGAGCCGGTGGCCTTCCTGCGGCGGCGGCTGGTGCCGCCGCCCGAGCGGTTCGCGCTGCTCTACGAGCACACCTGCGTCGAGCGCGACCGCCGGGACACCTTGGCGGCCGCGCACCTCGCCGACGCCGAGCTGTGGTGGCGGCTCGCCGACGCCAACGGCGTGCTCGACCCGTCGACGATGACGCTCCCGGTCGGCCGCCGGCTCCGGGTGACGATGCCCGAGGGCAACCCGGGAGGTGTCAGCGGTGGCTGAGCTCGCGCCCCCACCCGTCCGGCTCCAGCTCTTCACCGGGCCGGCGGTCCCGATCCCGGCACCGAAGGTGGTGCTGGACGCCCTGCGCGAGGTCACCGTGGAGAGCGGGTCCGGCGACCAGCAGAGCGGGTTCGAGCTGGTCTTCGACGTACCGAAGAAGTCGCCGTTGACCACGCTCTTCCTGCTCACCGGAGGTGCGAGCATCCCGATCCTGCGGGTGGTCGTCGCGGTCACGGTCGGCGGCACGACCGAGGTGCTGATGGACGGCGTGATGACCCACCACGAGATCCAGACCGACGGCCCGACGGCGACGCTGCGGGTTAAGGGCAAGGACCTGACGGCGGTGATGGACTTCATCCAGCTCGACGGACTGCCCTACCCGGCGATGCCGCCCGCCGTACGGGTCCTGGTCGCCCTGTCCAAGTACGCCGCGCTCGGGTGCGTGCCGCTGGTGATCCCGAGCATCGTCGAGGACGTCCCGATCCCGATCGACCGGATCCCGCGGCACCAGGGCACGGACTACGCGTACGTGAAGTCGCTGGCGGAGGAGGCCGGCTACGTCTTCTACATCGACCCGGGCCCGGTGCCCGGTGTGAGCAAGGCCTACTGGGGCCCGGAGATCCGGCTCGGGGTCCCGCAACCGGCCCTCAACGCCGGGCTCGACGGCCCGCACGACAACGTGACGTCGTTGAGCTTCTCCTTCGACAAGGAGAAGAAGGAGCTCCCCGTGGTCTTCATCCAGGAGCCCAACTCCAAGGTGCCGATCCCGATCCCGATCCCGGACGTCACCCCGCTGAACCCGCCGCTCGGCGTGGTGCCCCCGCTGCCGCCGAAGATCACCTTCCTCAACGACACCGCCAAGCTGAACCCGGTCGGTGCCGTGCTCAAGGGGATCGCGTACGCCGGCAAGCACTCCGACTCCGTGTTCGCGACCGGACAGCTCGACGTCGTCAGGTACGGCCGAGTGCTGAAGTCGCGGCAGCTGGTCGGCGTACGCGGCGCGAGCGACCCGTTCAACGGCCTCTACTACGTCACCAAGGTGACCCACCAGATCAAGCGCGGCTCGTACACCCAGTCCTTCGGGCTCGCGCGCAACGCCCTGGTCTCGACCCTGCCGGTGGTGCCGACATGACCCGAGGAGTCCGCCCATGACCGAGATCGACACCCGAGCGACGCTCACCCGGTTCTACGGGAAGTACCGCGGCACCTGCGTCAACAACGTGGACCCGATGATGATCGGCCGGATCCAGGTGATCGTGCCGGACGTCAGCGAGGTCGTCCCGTCGTCGTGGGCGATGCCCTGCTTCCCGGTCAGCGGCATCCAGAACGGGGTCTTCACGGTCCCGCCGATCGGCGCCGGGGTCTGGGTCGAGTTCGAGCAGGGCAACCCGGACTACCCGGTGTGGGTGGGCGGGTACTTCGCGGCCGCCGACGTCCCGGAGATGGCCCGTGCGGTGCCGCCCGGGGTGTCCGGGCTGACCTTCCAGACGACCCTGCAGAACGGCATCACCATCAGTGACACGCCTGGCCCGACGGGCGGCATCCTGATCAAGACGACCACGGGCGCGATGATCTCGGTCAGCGACATCGGCATCACGCTCACCAACGGCAAGGGCGCGACGATCACCATGATCGGCCCCGCCGTGGACATCAACGCCGGCGCTCTCACGGTGATCTGAGATGCCCGGTCCGATCGTCCACCTGGGAGCCACGGTGCTGTGCGGCCACGCCGGTACGGCGACCCCGACGTCGCCGTTCCCGCGCGTGACCGTGGGCGGGCAGCCGGTCGTCACCCTGACCACGCAGTACGTCGTCGCCGGGTGCGGGCTCACCGGCTCCGGCTCTCCGCCCTGCCTCACCGGCCAGTGGGTCGTCGGCGCGGCCCGGGTGCTCGCCGGCGGGGTCCCGGTGGCCGTGCAGTCCGGGTCGTCCGTCACGACGCCGACCGGCACGCCGATGCTGCCCGTGGTGGTCCAGCCGAGGGTGGTGGCGACATGACCGTCGACTTCCCCTGGGCCCTCGACGGCCGCGGCCGCACGGCCGTCACCGGGCCGGACGACCACATCCGCGACCTGATCGAGCAGGTGCTCTTCACCTCGCCCGGCGAGCGCGTGATGCGCCCCGACTTCGGCAGCGGTCTGCTCGCCATGGTCTTCGAGCCGGGCGGCCCCGAGGTCGCGGCGACGGCGCAGTACCTCGTGCAGGGCTCGCTCGAGCGGGAGCTGTCCGACGTGATCGTCCTGGAGTCCGTGACCGTCGAGGCGATCGACGCGGCCCTGGTGGTCACCGTGTCCTACGTCGTACGACGCACCCAGGCGCACGAGGTCGCGACCTTCCGGGCGCCGGGAGGTGTCGGATGACCCGCTACTGCTGCACCAACCTGCGCCGCCTGCGCGCGGTGGCCGAGGCGGGTCTCCTCACCGGCATCGACTACCTCGAGGTGCGCGACACCGACGAGGCCGTCAAGGCACTGCGGCAGCGCACCCTCTACGTACGGCTGCTCCTGCCGGTCCCGGCGACGCTGGGCCCCGCCAACATCGCGATCGACGGTGGCGAGCGGATCGGCAGCGTGGACGTGGAGTGGGCCGCCCCCGCCACGGCGCTCCCCGGGTTCCTCACCGCGGCCGAGCAGGCGGCCCTGCTGGACGGGCTCGACGAGCCGGACCACGTGCTGGTGGTCCGGACCGAGGCACGAGGCGACTTCTCGCGCTACCGGTTCGCCCTGGTGAGCGCCCCGGGCAGTGCCGACCCGCCGCCGGGCTTCGACCCGCAGCTGGCCGAGGTCGCCTTCTCGTTCAAGGTCGAGTGCCCGAGCGACTTCGACTGCCAGGCGGAGTGCACCTGCCCGCCCGGAGTCCATCACGCGCCGCCGATCGACTACCTGGCCAAGGACTACCAGGGCTTCCGGCGCCTCATGCTCGAGCGGATGTCGCTGCTGGCGCCGCAGTGGACCGAGCGGGCACCCGCCGACGTCGGCGTGACCCTCGTGGAGGTGCTCGCGTACGTCGCCGACGAGCTCTCCTACCGGCAGGACGCGGTCGCCACCGAGGCCTACCTCGGCACCGCCCGGTCCCGGATCTCGCTGCGGCGGCACGCCCGCCTGGTCGACTACCGGATGCACGACGGGTGCAACGCCCGAGCCTGGGTGCAGGTGCAGGTCGACACCCCGGGAGTCGTCCTCGAACGCGGCACGACCCTGCTGTCCCGGGTCCCGGGCGTCCCCGCCCGGGTCGAGCCGTTCTCCACCGACCACGAGGCCGCCCTGGCCGGCGACCCGGTCGTCTTCGAGACCATCGAGGAGGCCGTGCTCGACGGCGACCTCAACGAGCTGCGCTTCTGGACCTGGGGCGAGCAGGGGTGCTGCCTGCCCGCCGGGTCGACGTCGGCGACGCTGCGCGGGCACCACCCGGCGCTGCGGGCGGGTGACGTCGTCGTGCTCGCCGAGACCGTCTCGCCCACGACGGGTGAGCCCGAGGACGCGGACCCGTCGCGCCGCGCCGCCGTACGACTGGTGGAGGTGACCGACTCCGAGGACCCCTCCGGCTCGCTCTTCGTCGACGGCACCACCGAGGTCACCGAGATCCGCTGGCACCCCGACGACGCGCTCGACTTCCCGCTCTGCCTGAACGTCGTCGATGGCGACCTCGAGACCGCGGAGGCGTGGGGCAACATCGTGCTCGCCGACCACGGCCGGACCGTGGCGGGTGAGCCGCTCGGCGCGGTCCCCGAGCCGCGTCTGGTGCTGGTCTCGTCTGACGGCTGTCCCGACGACAGCCCGGCCGTGGTGCCGCCCCGCTACCGGCCGTCGTTGCGACAGCGGCCGCTGACCCAGGTGGTCGCGCTGCCGGTCGGCGTCGTCGTCGAGTCCCCGCTGACGCCCGCCCTGCGGGCGGAGCTCGGGACCGGGCAGTCCGGCGACCTGTTGGAGGCCGTGTTCGCCGGGCACGAGCTCCCGTTGCCCGACGGGAGCACGGTCCGAGGCGCGGGCCCGCTGTGGTCGGTGAGCACCCCTGGGCACGCCTGGCTCCTGCGCGAGCGGGCCAGCATGCTGCAGGTCCTCGAGGAGGGACCGGGCGCCGGGGGAGCGCTGACCGCGGCCCCGCACGCGGCGCTGGCCTCGATCGAGCTCACGAGCGATGCCGACGGGACGCCGGACACCTGGTCGCCGCAGCCGGACCTGCTGGCCAGCGCGCGGACCGCCCGCGAGTTCGTCGTCGAGGCCGAGCACGACGGCGGTGTGCTCCTCCGGTTCGGCGACGACGAGCACGGGCTGCGACCGGCGCCGGGCACGACCTTCGAGGCGGCGTACCGCGTCGGCAACGGGGTGGCCGGCAACGTCGGCCGCGACGGCCTGGCGCACGCGGTGACGACGGACCCGGCGGTCGTCGCGGTGCGCAACCCGCTCCCGGCGGCCGGAGGCGTCGATCCCGAGACGGCCGCGGAGGTACGGCGCGACGCGCCCTGGGCGTTCCAGGTGCAGGAGCGGGCGGTGACGGCGGCCGACTACGCCGAGGTCGCCGAGCGCAACGGCGAGGTCCAGCGCGCCGCGGCGACGTTCCGGTGGACCGGGTCGTGGCACACCGTGTTCGTGACGGCGGACCGTTTCGGCGGCGGCGCGGTCGACGCCGCGTTCGACGCCCGGCTCCGGGCCTGGCTCGAGCGCTTCCGGATGGCGGGCTACGACCTCGAGGTCGAGTCGCCGGTCTTCGTGCCGCTGGAGATCGGGCTGCACGTCTGCGTGCTCCCCGGCCACTTCCGCTCCGACGTCGCGACCGAGGTGCTGGCGGTGCTGTCGGACTCCGTGCTGCCGTCGGGTCGCCGCGGGCTCTTCCACCCGGACAACCTGACCTTCGGGCAGCCGGTCTACCTCTCCGCGGTCCTCGCGGCCGTCCACTCCATTCCGGGCGTGCAGTCGGTCCAGGTGAAGACGTTCCAGCGCCAGCGCCAACCCGAGTCCAGCGGGATCGACACCGGCGTGCTGCCGATGGGCCGGCTGGAGATCGCCCGCCTCGACGACGACCCGAACTTCCCCGAGCGCGGCGTCCTCGACTGCACCTTCGGAGGTGGCACATGACCGACCACACCGGCTCCTCGACGGCGACCTGCGGATGCTGCTCGGGTACGGCGGTCCGCACGCCCGCCGAGATCCAGAACCGACCCGGCCTCGCGGAGGTCGCCTACCGGTCCGGGACGCACAGCGACTTCCTCGCCAGCATGGTCGCCGGCCTCTCCCGCACCGACCGGCCCGTGCTCGCGGGCCTCCGGACCCGGGACCCCGACGACGTCTCCATCGCGCTGCTGGACGCGTGGGCGGTGGCGTGTGACGTCCTCACCTTCTACTCCGAGCGGCTCGCCAACGAGTCCTTCCTGCGCACCGCGACCGAGCGCACCTCGCTGCAGGAGCTCGGCAAGCTGGTCGCCTACCGGCTGAGCCCCGGAGTCGCGGCGGAGACCTGGCTGGCGTTCGCGCTCGAGCGGCCGCCGACCGCCGCACCCGCGGCCACGGCGGACCCCGGCGCGCTGCCGCCGACCGTGCCCGCCGCGATCACCCTGCCGGTGGGGCTGCGGGTGCAGAGCGTGCCGGGGCCGGGCGAGCTGCCGCAGACCTTCGAGACGATCGCCGAGGTCGAGGCGCGGCACGGCTGGAACGCGCTCCCGGTCGTCCGGACGCGCCCCCACCTGCCGATCTTCAACCGGGTCGACGCCTGGCTCGACGGGATCGGGCTCGGGTTGGCGAAGGGCGACGTGATCCTCTTCGCCAGCAAGGACCTGGTCAACGACCGCTGGGACGCCCGCCTGCTCACCGACGTCGTGCCCGACAACGAGGGACAGCGCACGCACGTCCGCTGGGAGTACGGGCTCGGGTCGTTCCAGCCCTACAACCGGCCGGCCGACGCGCCCTCGGCGTACGTGCTGCGCAAGAGGCTCGCCGTCTTCGGGCACAACGCGCCCGTGTGGCGGGCGATGAACGGCGACTTCCGGACCGGCTACGTGAAGGTGCACCCCGACCCGGCCGGTGCCGAGGCAGGGGAGTGGCCGTCGTTCACGGCGGTGAGCAATGCGCGCGGCTTCACCCACGTCGACCTCGACGGCGCACACCCGGACGTGGTGCGTGGGTCGTGGGTCGTCGTCAGCCAGGACACCGGCGGCTTCTACCGGGAGCTCTACGAGGTGGTCGAGCGGGCAGAGCTCTCGCGCGCGGAGTTCGGGCTGTCCGGCAAGGTGACCCGGCTCAAGCTGCGCGGCGAGGCCCACGACTTCGACACCCCGCGCGACGTGACGGTGATGGCGGTGCCGGAGCCGCTGACCGTCGTGGAGGCGCCCGACGACACGGCCCTCGCCGGCACGAACGTCGTCGTCGTGGAGGGCGATGCGACCGGCATGGACAAGGGCCGGTCGCTGGTGCTCGCCGGGCGCACGGCCGGCGGGGCCGCTCACTCGGAGGTCGTCGGGCTCGTCTCGGCGATGGCCGCGCCAGGCGGCCGGACCACGCTCACCCTGGAGCGGGCCCTGACCGGGTCGTACGCCCGCGACACCGCCGTGGTCTACGGCAACGTCGTGCACGCCACCCACGGTGAGTCCGTCACGCAGGTGCTCGGCTCCGGGGACGCCCGGACCGGGTTCCAGACGTTCGCGCTGCAGCAGTCGCCGCTGACCTTCGTGCCGGCGGACAACGCCCGAGGCGCCGCGTCGAGCCTCGAGGTGCGGGTCGACGGCGTCCGCTGGGCCGAGCGGCCCTCGGCGTACGGCGTGGGCCCGGGCGACCGCGTCTTCGTGACCCGGGACGAGCCGGACGGCGGCGTGAGCGTGGTCTTCGGCGACGGCAGCCGGGGCGCGCGGCCGGCCAGCGGCTCCAACAACGTGCGGGCGGCGTACCGCAAGGGCATCGGCGCGGCCGGCAACGTGCACGAGGGCCAGCTCAGCCAGGCGCTCGACCGGCCGCTCGGGCTCAAGGGAGTGAGCAACCCGGTGCCGGCGACCGGCGGGGTCGACCCCGAGGCGGAGCCGCACGCCCGGGTGTCCATCCCGATCGGCGTACGGACCCTGGGAAGGGCGGTCTCGCTGCAGGACTTCGCCGACTTCGCGCTCACCTTCACCGGCATCGGCAAGGCCGCCTCCACCGTGCTGGCTCTGCGCTCGGGCCGCGCGGTCGTGGTCACGGTCGCCGCGGAGGACGGCAGCCCGCCGCCCGAGCCCACCCGGCTGCGGCTCGAGGCCGAGATCGCCGCCGAGGCGGACCCGAACGTCGTGGTCCGCGTGCTGGGCTGCCGGTCCGCGTCGTTCCGGGTCGCGCTCAAGGTCAAGGTCGACCCGGACCGGGAGAGCCTCGCCGTGCGGGAGGCCGTGCGCGGCGCGCTCGCGGCGACGTACGGCGCGGCCGCGCGCTCGCTGGGTGAGCCGGTGCACCGGTCGGCCGTGGTGGCCGTCGCGGCCGCGGTCCCCGGCGTGGTCGCCGTCGACCTCGACCTGCTGCACCGCGTCGGGACCACGCCGAAGCTGGAGGTGCGGCTGGTCGCCGACCCGGCCCGGGTCCAGGCGGGCGAGCCGCTGGCCGCGGAGCTGCTCGCGATCTCGACCACCGCTCTCGACCTGCCTCTGGAGATGCCATGACCGTGACCGGGTCCAGCCGGACCGAGACCGGGCAGCGGATCTTCGACCTGCTGCCGGTGGTGCACCGCCTGCGCGACGCGGAGAACGGCGACGTGCTCCGCGAGCTCGTGGAGGTGCTCGCCGACCAGGTCGACGTGCTCACCGAGGAGGTCGAGCAGCTTTACGACGACCAGTTCATCGAGACCTGCGCGCGCTGGGTCGCGCCGTACATCGGGGACCTGGTGGGCTACCGGGTGCTGCACGGGGTGGTCCCGGAGGTCGCGTCGCCGCGGGCCGAGGTGGCGAACACGATCGCCTACCGCCGCCGCAAGGGCACGGCCGCCGTGCTCGAGCAGCTGGCCCGCGACGTCACCGGCTGGCCGGCCCGCGCCGTGGAGTTCTTCGAGCGGATCGTCGCCACGCAGTACCTCAACCACCCCCGGCCGCACGCGGCGGCGACGGTGGACCTGCGGTCCCACGAGGCGCTCGGCTGGCTGGCGCGGCAGGACGGCGCGTTCGACGACCTCGCGCACACCGCCGACGTACGCCGCATCAACGCCGCGCGGCCGGCCACGGTCGGGCGCCACAACATCCCCAACATCGGGCTGTTCCTGTGGCGCACCGAGGCGGTCCCGGTCCGCCGGTCGCCGCTGGTCGAGCACGCGGACGGACGGCGGTTCCGCTTCGACCCGCTCGGTGCCGACTCGCGGCTTTTCGGCAGCCCCCGGACGGAGTCCGAGATCACCCACCTGGCCGAGCCCGCCGACGTACCGCTCCCGCTGGGGCGCCGCTACGCCGGCGACCACCTCGCCGACTACTACGGCGCGCGCCGCAGCATCCTGCTGGAGCTGCAGGCCGGTGCCGCCGACCCGACCCCGGTGCCCGCCGCCGACGTACGCATCTGCGACCTGTCGGACGTCGGCGCCGACTGGGCGCACCAGCCGCCGCCCGGGAAGGTCGCGATCGACCCGGTGCTCGGCCGGGTGCACCTCGGCACGCCGCTCGGCGCGGGGGAGCGGCTCCTCGGCACCTCGTGCGTGGGCATGGCCGTCCCGGTGGGTGCCGGCGCCTCGACCCGTCAGCAGGCCGTCGGCCCGGACCCGCTCGTCGATGCCAGCGACGGCGAGGACCTGCAGCCGCTGCTGGACAGCTGCTCCACCGGCGGCACGGTCCGGATCACCGACAGCGACCGCTACGCCCAGAGCCTGACGATCACGGCCGAGACCGCCGCCGCGGGCCAGCCGGACACCGAGGTCTGGGTGGTCGCGGCCGAGCAGGCGCGTCCCTCGCTGGTCGCGGCGACGGCGATCACGCTGGCCGCGCAGGCCCGGACGACCATCGTGCTCGACGGGCTGCTGGTGTCGGGCGGGCCGCTCGTCCTCGACGAGGTCGGCGACGCGGAGACCCGGACGATCGTCCTGCGGCACTGCACCCTGGTGCCCGGCCATCGCCGCACCACCGACGGTCAGGCGGTGCAGCCGCAGCGCGCCAGCCTGCTGGTGCTCGACCCGTTCGCCCGGGTGGTCCTCGACGGGTGCGTCACCGGCCCGATCGTGGCGGTGGCCGGTGCGCGGGTGGAGATCACCGACTCGGTGGTGGACGCGTCGTCCCGCGAGGCGATCGCGATCTGTGGCCGGGCGCCGGTGCCCGCCGGCCTGCGGACGGTGAGCTCGGTCGCGGACATGGAGGTCGGGGACGGCACGGTGCCGGCCGGGGAGGTCGACCTGCACGAGTCGACCGTCATCGGTGGCGTGCACTGCACCCAGCTCGACTGCTCCAACACGCTGCTGGTCGCGGCGCTGCCCGCGGGCGACCCGCGCAAGGCCGCCGTACACGCTCGGCGACGTCAGGTGGGCTGCGTCCGCTACTCGTACCTGCCGGAGGGCTCGCGCACCGGCAAGCGCTACCGCTGCGTGCCCGACCCGGGCGACCCGCCCGGCGTACGACGGGCCACGACGCCCCGCTTCACGAGCCTGCGCTACGGCGACCCGGCATACGCGCAGCTGTCCACGGCCACCCCGGACCGGATCCGGCGTGGCGCCGACGACGAGAGCGAGATGGGTGCCACCCATCTGCTGTACACGCCGCAGCGGGAGAGCAACCTGCTGCTGCGCCTGGACGAGTACCTCCGCTTCGGCCTCGCGGCCGGTTACTTCTACGCCACCTGAGAGGGGTGAGGCGCCGATGGGATCTGACCTGAGCCGAGTGCGGTTCGACGCCCGACGCGACCACGCCGGGGTGATCCTCCAGCAGGGACGACTGCTGCTGGACGCCGACTGGAACGAGCTGGTCGCGATCATCGAGCGCAGGATCCGCGCGAGCGTGGCGGACCTGGACTCGAACGGACCCAAGACCGGCGTCGCCGGTGTCGCCGTCGTGCCCCGGACGACACCCGACGGGTTCAAGCTCACCCTGTCCGGCGGGAAGCTGACGATCGGCCGCGGCCGGATGTACGTCGACGGCCTGCTCGCGGAGCACCACGGCCGCGCGCCGGCGGTCTTCGAACCGCTGCTGAGCGAGACCCAGGGGTCGGCGGACACGCCGTACGAGCAGCAGCCGTACTGGCCGACGCCGGCCGCACTGCCGTCGGCCGGCACCCACCTCGCCTACCTGGACGTGTGGCAGCGGGAGGTCACCCACATCGAGGCGCCGGACCTGGTCGAGCAGGCGATCGGGGTGGACACGACGGCGCGGACCCAGACGGTCTGGCAGGTGCGCCTGCACCCGGTCGACTCTCCGACCACGACCTGCTCGACGCCGGACACGGACATCCCCGGGTGGGCCGACCTGATCGCGCCGTCGGGTGCCCGGCTGAGCGTCGACACGATCCCGGTCACGGACACCGACGACCCGTGCGCGTTGCCACCCACCGGTGGCTACCGGGGCCTCGAGAACCAGACCTACCGGGTCGAGGTCCACACCGGCGGGCAGCCGGGTACGGCGACCTTCGTGTGGTCCCGCGACAACGCGTCGGTGGTGTCGCCCGTCGTCGAGGTGCTTCCCGGCGCCCTCGCCATCCGGCCCGCGTCGCTGGGCAAGGACTCGGTGCTCCGCTTCCACGACGGTGACTGGGTCGAGGTGACCGACGACCACCGCGAGCTCAACCAGGTGCCCGGTGAGCTGCGCCTGGTGGAGGTGCACGAGGAGGACGGCACGCTCCGCTTCACCCCTGCGCTGCCCGCGGACCTCCAGCTATCGGTGACGGCGGCGGCCGACCGCCATCTCCGGGTCCGGCGCTGGGACCAGAAGGGTCAGGTGAAGTCGGCCACCGGGACCAACCTCGACAACCTCGACGCGCCCGGTGCGTCAGGTGCGATCAAGGTGCCGACGTCGGCGAGCACCCAGGTGGTCCTGGAGAACGGCGTGGTCGTCAGCTTCTCGTCAACGGGGGCGGCCTTCCGCACCGGGGACCACTGGATCTTCGCGGCCCGCACCGCCGACACCTCGGTCGAGGAGCTGGTCGCCGCGCCGCCGCTGGGGCTGCACCACCACTACGCGCGGCTCGCGGTCGTCACCTTCCCCGACACCGAGAAGGACTGCCGCACGCTGTGGCCGCCGGAGTGCGAGTGCGACGAGGGAGGCTGCGGTGACTGCACGGTCTGCGTGACCCCGGAGTCGCACGCGTCGGGTGCCCTCACCATCCAGGACGCCGTCGAGCAGGTGAAGGAGGCCGGCGGCGGGACCGTGTGCCTGGAGCCCGGGATCTACCACCTCGACGAGGCGGGGGTGGTGATCGACCACGCGACCTCGGTGCGGGTCCGGGGGCAGGGGCTGCGGACGATCGTGGTCGCGCGGGGCCGTGGCTTCCAGGTGACGACGTCGGCGTTCGTGACCCTCGAGGACTTCACGGTGATCGGCACCGAGCAGGCCTCGCCCGTCGAGCTGCGATCCACCCTGTCCGCGACGGTCCAGCGGCTGACCCTCCTGGTCGTGGGCCAGTCGGACGGCGTCCCGCCCGCCGCCATCGCGCTGGGCGGAGCGTCGCTGCTGACCACCCTGCGAGAGAACGCGATCGTGGCCGCGGTCGGCATCGCCGGCGGCGGTGCGGAGACGGCGCTGCTGACGGCGGACCTGGACGTCGGCGAGAACCTGCTGGTCTGCCGCACCCTGGGCATCTCCCTGGACGGCCGGGTGGCGCACCTTTTCGGCAACTGCATCGGCGACAACACCGTGCTCCGGGCCGCCGACGCCGGGATCCGGCTGCGCGGAGCGATCGCGCCCGGTCACGGGTGCACGGTGAGTGACAACACCGTCGTCGTGGGCGGCGCCGGGATCGACGTCGGTACGTCGGGTTTCACGGTCGACGACAACGACCTGACCGGTGCGGCCGACAGCATCGAGCGTCGTGGCGACGGCGTGGTCGTGTCCACGTCGTCGTTCGGCGCCATCCGGGCCGGCACCCGGATCACCGGCAACCGGGTGCGCGACGTCGGCGGCCGTGGGATCGCCGTACTGGCTCCGACGGCGTCGCTGGCGGTGAGCCACAACCTGGTCGAGCGGGCGCTCGACGGCATCGTGATGACGGAGAAGGCCCGCGCGGTCTCGGCTGTCGTCTCCGACAACACCGTCACCGACGTCGGGTCGCGCGAGTCCGACGGCGGCGACGACGGCGCGGTCGGGATCCAGGTGGTCGGGTCGGCGCGCGCGAGCGTGGAGTCGAACGTCGTGCACGGCGTGGGTGGGGCCCGGCAGGCCGGTGACCGCTCCGCGGGCATCCGGGTGGTCGCGTGCCGCGAGTCCCGGGTCGCGGACAACTCCGTGGACCGCGTGGGCTTCGTCGAGTCCGGCAAGCTGGACGTCGGCATCGCAGTGGTCGGCGGCCTCGCCCGGACCCAGGTCGCCGGCAACCAGGCGCGGCGCCAGCCGGTCGAGGTCGACCAGGACGGACCGAGCGGCTTCCGCGGTCTGCTCATCGGCGCCGAGAGCGACGCGCGAGAGGCGGGGCCGGTCGGCCTGAAGGGGTTCGTGGTCGTCGACGGCGCCGCCTCGTTCGCCGTGGGGCCGCTGACCGCGCACGCTGTCGTGGTGGAGCAGGCGGTGGTCACGGTCGACACCAACATCGTCGCCGGCAGCGGCGAGCTGCCGACCGCGACCGTCGCCGTGGCGGGCGACGTCGTGGCGACCGGCAACCAGCTGCACGCCCGGCTCGACACGGGAGCCCCTGCGCTGCGCCTGCAGGCGGCGAGCGCGACCGTGAGCGCCAACCGGCTGCGCGGCGGCCGCCCGTCCGGCTCGTTCTCCGTCGACCCGAAGCGGCTCGCGGTGCTCGGCAACCTGAGCACCACCGGGATCGAGGTCAACGGCGGCCCGCTCGACCCCCGCTGGGACCCGTTGAACCTCGACGGATTCTGACCCACACCTACTGAGGAGACCCGATGACCAACGTGTTCGTGGTGGGGACGGAGCAGAACCTCACCGACCTGACCGGTTCGATCCTGAAGGCGCGCAGCTCGGTGACCACCCGTGAGTCCGCGATCGCCGCCCTGCGGGCGGCCAACCCCGGCCTCGACCTGGACCGGATCCGGCCCGGCACCGTCGTACTGGTGCCACCCCTGGACGGGGTCCGGGTCTCCGTGGCCGGCGCGGACCCGGTGACCGACGTCGGCACCGACCTGGTGCAGCGCGTGCAGGCGGCGGTCGACGGGCTCGCCGGCGGCGCCGAGGCGGCCGAGGAGGAGCGCCAGCTGGAGAAGAAGTCCGTGCAGGAGCTGCTCGGCAGCAGTGCGGTCAAGCGTGCGGCGGCGCAGTCGCCCGCGCTCGCCGCCAACGTCGAGTCCGTGCGCGCGACCTTCAAGCAGGACGACGCGGAAGCCAAGCGGCAGCTGGCCGCCGTACGCGAGTCGGCGGGGTCGTGGGCGGGCGACCTGGAGGCGCTGATGTCGCTGCTGCGGTCGTGACCGCGGCTCCCGTCGAAGCCGACGAGCCGACGGCCCGGTTTGCGTGACAGGCGCCACATGGGGCAGTACCTTGCAGGGACAAGAACCTGTTCTAGTTCGAGGGAGCCACCATGAAGACCCGCGCCGCCATCTTGTGGGAGCCGCACACCGACTGGAGCGTCGAGGACATCGAGCTCGATCCGCCGAAGCGGGGCGAGATCCTGGTCAAGCTGGCAGCCTCCGGCCTGTGCCACTCCGACGAGCACATGGTCACCGGCGACATGGTCCTGGACCCGGAGCTCGCCGAGGCCTTCGGCCTCAAGCAGTTCCCGGTGATCGGTGGCCACGAGGGCGCCGGCGTCGTCCAGGAGGTCGGCCCCGACACCGCCGGCTTCGAGGTCGGCGACCACGTCGTCTTCAGCTTCATCCCGTCGTGCGGCAAGTGCCCGTCGTGCTCGACCGGCCACCAGCACCTCTGTGACCTGGGCGCCTTCCTGCTCAGCGGCATGCAGCTCTCCGACTTCTCCTACCGACACCACGGCAAGGACGGCCGCGACCTCGGCATCATGGTCGGGCTCGGCACCTTCTCGCCGTACACCGTCGTGAACATCGACAGCGCGGTCAAGATCGAGAAGCACATCCCGCTCGACAAGGCCGCCCTCGTCGGCTGCGGCGTCACGACCGGCTGGGGCTCCGCGGTGTACGCCGCCGACGTACAGGCCGGCGAGACGGTCGCCGTGATCGGCATCGGCGGCATCGGCATGAGCGCCGTCCAGGGCGCGGCCATGGCCGGCGCGCGCCACGTGGTCGCGATCGACCCGGTCGACTGGAAGCGCGAGAAGGCGCTCACCCTCGGCGCCACCCACACCGCCGCGTCGATGGCGGACGCGCAGGCGCTGATCAGCGAGATCACGTACGGCGCGATGGCGGACAAGGCGATCCTCGCGGTCGGCCTCGCCACCGGCGACCTGATCGCCCCGATGATGAGCCTGGTCAAGAAGGCCGGTCGCGGCGTCGTCACCGCCGTGTCGAACATGATGGCCGACGACGTGAAGCTCAACCTCTTCGAGATGTCGATGATGCGCAAGGAGCTGGTCGGCTGCATCTTCGGCAACGCCAACCCGCGCTACGACATCCCGCGGCTGCTGAACCTCTACATGGAGGGCAAGCTCAAGCTCGACGAGATGGTCACCACCGAGTACACCCTGGACGAGATCAACCAGGGCTACCAGGACATGCGTGACGGCAAGAACATCCGGGGTCTGATCCGCTACGAGCAGTGATCCGCTAGCGCGTCGAGACCCGCGACACGGCCCCTGGGAAATGCTCCCGGGGGCCGTTTCGCGTGTCTCGACGGGTCAGGCGACGGCGGGTCGGCGACTCGGGCGGCGGTGGGTGAGCAACCGTTCTCAGTGGTCGATCGGTTGCTGGCGCACCGCCGGGCCGGGAGCTCGGCCGCAGGTCGCCGTTTGGTCAGAAACCGCATCAAATCTGCCTCGAAACGTGCGGTTGGTGACCAAACGGTGGGTCGGTGACTCGGGTGGCGGTGGGTGAGCAACCGGTCTGAGTGGTCGATCGGTTGCTGGCGCACCGCCGGGTCGGCAGCTCGGCCGCAGGTCGCCGTTTGGTCAGAAACCGCATCAAATCGGCCTCGAAACGTGCGGTTGGTGACCAAACGGTGGGTCGGTGACTCGGGCGGCGGTGGGTGAGCAACCGTTCTCAGTGGTCGATCGGTTGCTGGCGCACCGCCGGGCCGGGAGCTCATCCGCAGGTCAGCGTTTGGTCAGAAACCGCATCAAATCGGCCCCGAAACCTGCGGTTGGTGACCAAACCGCATGCACAAGCGCCGAGGACGGATCAGGCGACGTCGGCATCCATGGCCGCGACGTACTCACGCTTGACGGCACGCCAGGCCTCGTCGGTCATCGTGCGCCGCCAGTACGGCGAGCAGGACATGTCGGCGCGGGGGACACCTCGATCGGCGATCAGGTGCCGGCGGATCGCGCGGATCTCGTCGGCCTCGCCGTGGACGAACGCGTGCACCCGGCCGGCGGGGAACTCGAGGTCGGCGACCGCGTCGGACAGCAGGTCGACGTCGCCGTCGGCGCCGGTGCGGTGCAGCCAGACCAGGTCGAGCTCGCCGGAGCACGACAGCGGCACCTCGAACCCGGGGCCGTCGCACACCAGTCGCACGATGACACGGGCACCGGCCGGGACGGCCTCGAGCGAGACAGCGATGGCCGGCAGCGCGGACTCGTCGCCGACCAGCAGGTGCCAGTCGGCGGACGGGTCGGGGTGGAAGCCGCTGCCCGGGCCCTCGAACACCAGCACGTCGCCGGGCGCGGCCGTCGCGGCCCACGGGCCGCCGGCGCCGTGGCCGTGCACCACGAAGTCGAGGGTGAGCAGCCCGGCCGCGGCGTCCCAGGCGCGGACGGTGTAGCGACGGCGGGCCGGCCAGGCATCCTTCGGGTGCGACTCGCGCACGTCGGCGGGGGAGAAGATCGCGTCGTACGGCGCTCCGGCCGGCGGGATCGCGACGTTGACGTAGGTGTCGGTCGCTTCCGGCAGCTCGAAGCCGACGAGCCCGTCGCCCCCGAGCACCACCCGGACCAGGGTGGGCGTCAGCCACTCGGTGCTCACGACTCGTCCGTGCCAGCTGGCCACGCGATGTTCCTCTCGATCGACGTCTTAAGGTGAGGCTAGCCTTCCTACCGAAAGCAGGCCGAATGCCCGTCCGCCCGACGACGCCGGGAGCCCTGGTCCGACGGACCCTGCGACGTCAGCGACGGAGCCTCGCCGGCGCGATCGCGTTCATCACGCTGTGGCAGGTGTGCGAGGCCGCCGTACCCGTCCTGATCGGCGTCGTGATCGACCGGGCGATCGCCACCGGCGACCTGGAGCGGCTGCTGCTGTGGGGCGCGGTCCTCTGCGTGCACTTCACCGTGCTGAGCCTCGCCTACCGGTTCGGCTCGCGGATCGGCTTCCGCGCCGGCCAGGAGGAGGGCCACCTGCTGCGCACCGAGGTGTCGGCCCACGTGCTCTCGCCGCGCGGCGCCCGCCTGGACCGGTTGCCGGGCGACGTGCTCGCCGTCGCGACGGGCGACGCGGACCTGGTCGCGGAGGTCATCGACCAGGTCGTCTACACCGTGGCGGGCATCGCGGGACTGGTCGTGAGCGCCGTGGTGCTGGCGACCATCGACCCGTTCATCGCCCTGGTCGTCCTCGTCGGCGTACCCATCGTGCTGGTCTGCACCCAGGTGCTGGCGCCGCGGCTCGCGCACCGCGCCCACGAGCGCCAGGAGGCGATCGGCCGCGCGACCGGTCTCGCGACCGACCTGGTGCGCGGGCTGCGACCGCTCAAGGGCATCGGCGCGGAGAGTACGGCGCACCAGCGCTACCGGCGGCAGAGCCGCGAGGCCATGGGCGCCAGCATCGCCGCCGCGCGCTGGGAGGGACTGCTGTACGGCGTCACCCAGGCCCTGAGCGTCGCGTTCCTCGCCGTGGTGGCACTCGTCGCGGGTCAGCGTGCCCTGGACGGCGACCTGTCGATCGGCGAGCTGGTCGCGGTCGTGGGCCTGGCCCAGTTCGTCGCCGAGCCGATGGGGATGATCGCCTACCTGGTCGCCAAGCTCGCCCGTTCACGCGCCTCCGCGCGGCGCATCGTCGGACTGCTCGCCGCGCCGCCGCTGGTGCAGGTCGGCGCCCGCGCTGCGACCGGACCGGCCGGCCTCGCCCTCGAGTCGGTCACCGACGGCTCCCTAAGCGACGTGACCATCGAGGTCGGGCCGGGGGAGACCGTTGCCCTCGTGGCCGAGGACCCGTCCGACGCCGGGGCTCTGATGCACCTGCTGCGCGGCGAGGGCACGCCCGCGCACGGGCAGGTGCTGGTCGCCGGGATCCCGCTGACCGAGCTCACCATCGAGGAGTCGCAACGGCTCCTGGTCGTCGCCGAGCACCACGTCGACCTCTTCGAGGGCACCCTGCACTCCAACATCGACCCGGCGTCGCGGCTCGACGAGCAGCAGCTCGCGGCCGTGGTCGCGGGCTCGGCGGCGTCCGACCTGCCGGACGAACCGGTGACGGTCAACGGCATGACTCTCTCCGGCGGGCAGCGGCAGCGGCTCGGCCTGGCCCGCGCGCTCGCCGCGGATCCGCCGGTGCTGGTGCTGCACGACCCGACGACGGCCGTGGACGCGGTGACCGAGCAGCGCATCGCCCAGGGGATCGACGACGTACGACGCCGCGACGGCGCCACCCTCGTACTGACCAGCAGCCCGGCGCTGCTGGCCCGAGCCGACCGCGTCGTGCACCTGGTCGGCGGCGAGGTCGTCGCCGTCGGCACCCACGTCGAGCTGTCCGCACGCGAGGACTACCGGGCGGCGGTGCTGAGATGACCGGCCCGATCCTTCCCGTCTCGACCCCGCGCGAGGCCGCGGCGCTCGCCCGGCGGCTGTTGAGCCAGCGACCGTGGGCGCTGGCTGGCTGCGCGGCGATGTTCGTCGTCGAGGGCCTGGCCGGCCTGGTCGCGCCGTGGATGCTCGGCCGGATCGTCGACGCGGTCATCGACGGCGACTCCGCGTCCGCGATCACGGTCGCCGTGCTGTGGATCGTGGGTGCCGCGGTCGTCGGCGGGCTCGCCACCTTCCTGTCCGTCTCGCTGCTGGCCCGCACCGCGGAGCCGGCGCTGGCCGACCTGCGCGAGACCGTGGTGGAGCGGGCGCTCGAGCTCGAGGCGACCGAGTTCGAGGCGTCCGGGTCCGGCGACCTGCTCTCGCGAGTCGGCGACGACGTACGCCTGGTCACGGAGTCGTTCACCGAGGTCATCCCGCTGCTCGTCAACTCGGTCGTGGCCGTCGTGTTCACGGCGGTCGGCCTCTTCGCGCTGGACTGGCGGCTCGGGATCGCCGGGCTCGGTGCCGTGCCGTTCTACGTGCTCGCGCTGCGGTGGTACCTCCCGCGCTCCGGCCCCTACTACCGCCGCGAGCGCGAGGCGAACGGCGAGCGGGCCGAGGCGCTGCTGACCGGCATCCACGCCAGCCGCACCCTGCGCGCGTACGGCATCGCCGGGTCGCACCAGGAGCTCACGACGGCGGCGTCCTGGCGCTCCGCGCAGCTCTCGATCGACGTGTTCCGGCTGCAGACGCGCTTCTACGGCCGCAACAACCGGGCCGAGCTGATCGGGCTCCTGCTCATCCTCGGCACCGGCTTCGCGCTGGTCGACGCCGGCGAGGTGTCGGTCGGCGCGGTGACCGCGGCCGCGCTGCTCTTCCACCGGCTGTTCAACCCGGTCGGCGCGATCGTCGGGCTGTTCGACGAGGTGCAGTCCGTCGGCGCCTCCCTGGTCCGGCTGGTCGGCGTGGCGCAGCTGCCGCCGCCGGTCCCGGTGGACGACCCGCAGCGCCCGGCGGACGCGCACCTCGTCGTACGCGGCCTGCACCACGAGTACGTCGAGGGGCGGCCCGCCGTCGACGAGGTCTCGCTCGACGTCGCCCCCGGCAAGCGGGTCGCCGTCGTCGGTGCGTCCGGCGCCGGCAAGACCACGCTCGGCGCCGCGATCGCCGGCAGGTTGGCGCCGACTCGGGGAACCGTCCTGCTCGGCGAGGTGCCGCTCGCCCGGGTCGACGGGGACGGGCGGGAGCCGGTCGCGATCGTCAGCCAGGAGGTGCACGTCTTCGCCGGGTCGGTGCGCGACAACCTGACGCTGGCCGCACCGTCGGCGTCGGACGCCGATCTGGCGTCGGCTTTGGCGGCCGTCGGCGCCTGGGCATCCGCGCAGGCGTTGCCGGAAGGGCTGGACACGATGGTCGGCGACGGCGCGCTGACCCTGACCCCCGCGTTGGCGCAGCAGATCGCGCTGGGCCGGGTGCTGCTGGCCGACCCCCACGTCGTCGTACTGGACGAGGCCACCGCCGAGGCGGGGTCGGCCGGCGCCCGTTCGCTCGAGCTGGCCGCGCTCGCGGTCACCGCCGACCGGACCTCGGTCACCATCGCGCACCGGTTGACCCAGGCGGTGACCGCCGACGAGATCGTGGTGATGGACGCGGGCCGGGTGGTGGAGCGCGGCTCGCACGACGAGCTCGTCGCCGCCGGTGGGCGGTACGCCGAGCTGTGGGCGGCGTGGTCGGCAGGCTGACTTGTCAGCGCGTCAGCGTGCCCTCCCTCCGGGCGAGCTCGAGGCTGGCCTGGGCTGACGCGGGCATCGCGGTGGCCCGGCGTGCGGACGGTCCGGCGGCCGACTCGGGCGCTGCGGGCTTGCCCGGGGTGAAGAGCCAGGCGTCGAAGAGGTCGTCGAGCTGCTGGCCCGAGATCCGCTCGGCGAGCCGGATGAACTCCGGAATGGCGACGTTGTCGCCGGCCCGGGTCTGCGCCCACCTCTTGAGGATCCGGAAGAAGTCGTCGTCGCCGACAGCCAGCCGCAACGCCTGCAGCGTCATCGCACCGCGGAAGTAGACCGGGTACTCGAACAGCAGGTCCGGGCCGGGATCCCCGATGGTGATGTCCCACCACGGGTCGTCGTCCGGGATGAAGTCGTTGTAAAAGAAGTCGAAGGTCTCCTGCACGGTCCCGAGGCCCTCCCGCTCCGACCACAGCCACTCGGCGTACGTCGCGAATCCCTCGTTGAGCCAGATGTCGGCCCAGCGCTCGACCGCGAGCGAGTCGCCGGTCCACTGGTGGGCGAGCTCGTGGACGACGACGGAGTCGCCGGAGACGGCGTCGGTGAAGAAGCCCTTGGAGTAGATCGGCCGGGTCTGGGTCTCGAGCGCGAACCCGAGGCCGTCCACGTCGTCGACGATGCCGCCCACGTCGCGCCAGGGGTAGCGGCCGAAGTAGTCGGAGAGGAAGCCGACGATCTCGGGCTCGCGGGCGAACGACGCGTCGATGACGGAGCCCGTCGGCGGCGGTACGTCGGCGGCGGTCCCGACGACCCAGTCGTTGTCGTTGCCGGGACTGTCGGCCGGCGGACCGGGCACGGTCCAGCCGTCCAGCCCGGACTCGAACGACGTCGAGCCCTCGCCGGTCGAGACGACGATGTCATCGACGTACAGCCCGCTGAACTGCACCAGGTCGTCGCTGGCATAGCTGATCGAGAGCTCCACGTCGCTGCCGGCGTACGGCGCCAGGTCGACCTGCCACTGCTCGGGCCCGCCGCTGTTGCCGCTCGCCGCCCACCAGTCGCCGGTCGCGCCGGTCGGCTCGCACGTCTCGGCGGCCTGGTCGATGGTCTGGTAGTGCGCCGCGATGAAGGGGTGGAGGTCCGGCCACAGCAGGCAGGAGTTACCGGTGCTCTGGTCGGTGTGCCCGTTGACGTCGGGCAGCGTCGTCCAGTCGTCCGAGCCGACCGGGTGCGCCTCCACGAACGCGAAGTCCCAGTCGGCCTCGGTGTCGCGGGTGATCGTGAACCCGACCGTCGCACCGCCAGCCGGGACGCTGACGGTGCGGGTCAGCCGCTTGTACGACGAGCTGGCGGCCTGCGAGACCGCGAAGCTGGTGCCGGTCGTCGGTGCGGCGATCGGGTCGTAGAGGTTCGGGTCGACGGCGTCGAGGTACCGCAGGCCGCGGTCGCGGTAGGCGTTGAGGTCGAACTCGCCGACGTCCACGGTGGTCAGGTAGCTCGCCATCGGGTCGCGGGCGACCCACGTCCACGTCGACCAGCCGCGGTGCGAGCGCTTCGAGACGAGCTCGCCGTTCGCCACCGCCTCGAGGCCGCGGGGCACCTCGACCCGGAACGTGTACGACGCCTTGTCGGTCGGGTGGTCGTTGACGGGGTACCAGCTCGCGGCGACGTGCGGCTGGCCCGCGATGTCGAAGCCGTCGTCGGTGGCGATGAAGCCGGCGCCCTCGAGCATCTGCGGGACGCCGTCGTAGGTCACGGTCACGGTGAACGTGCGGTGGTCGCGCAGTGCATGGCGCGGGGTCACGGTCAGCTCGTGGTCGGTGCGCGACCAGCGGGCCCGGTCGCCGTCCACCTTGACCTGGCGGACGTCGAGGCCGACCAGGTCGAGGTTGAAGCTCGACAGGCTCTGCGTGGCCTTCGCCTCGATCGTGGCGCGGCCGTCCAGCACGTCGGTGGCCGGGTCGTAGCGCAGATCGAGGTCGTAGTGCGCGACGTCGTACCCGCCGTTGCCGTCCAGCGGGAAGTACGAGTCGCCCGCGCCGTCGGCCCCGGGTGTCGCGCGATCGGGGTGGTGGCCGCCGTGCGCGGTCGCCGGTGGGACGAGGGCGACGGCCAAGGCCAAGGCGGCGGCTGCGGACAGGGCACGCGTCGACGTCTTCATCGGTCCACACAACCCGCCGGTCGTCCGGCTGTCATGCCCAATCTGAGGGTGCCCCCGCGGCGCCGACTAGGCTGGCGGCACCACGTCTCGTGGAACAGGAACCCGGTGGAAGTCCGGGGCGGTTCCGCCACTGTGAGGTCGATCGCCGATATCCAGCGATCGACCGAAGCCAGACACTGGCCACGAGACCTCCCACCAACGACGGGCGAGAACCCCGAGGAGGATCCATGCGCATCGCGCTGCTCTCGACTTCCGACACCGACCTGTTGTCCGCCAGGGCCTCCGGGGCCGACTGGGTCTGGGGCAACCCTGCCCGGTCGCTGCCGGACCTGGCGGACGTCGCACTGGTCGTCGTACGCGTGCTCGGGTCGTCGCAAGCCCTCGAGCCGTGGCGCGAGGCGCTGTTCTCCGACGGTCGCCCGGTCGTCGTACTGGGGGGAGAGGCGCAGCCGAGCGCCGAGCTGATGGAGCTCTCCACCGTGCCGGTCGGCATCGCCGCCGAGGCGCACCGCTACCTCGCCGAGGGCGGGCCGGCCAACCTCGGCCAGCTGCACGCGTTTCTCTCGGACACGGTGCTGCTGACGGGTGAGGGCTTTGAGGCTCCGGTCGTCGTCCCACAGTGGGGCATGGGTGAGTCGGTGGTTGAGGTGCGAGGCGCGCCAGCGCCGAGCCTCGAAACCACCACCGTGCCTCGGGTCGGCGTCCTCTACTACCGCGCCCACGAGACCAGCGGCAACGCCGGCTTCGCGCATGCCCTGGTCGGCGCCATCGACGCGACCGGGCGGGCCGTCGGCGTGCCCGTCTTCGCGGGCAGCCTGCGCTCCGCGCCGGACGAGCTGTACGACGCCCTCGGCACGCTCGACGCCCTCGTGGTCACCGTCCTGGCGGCCGGGGGCAGCAAGCCCGCCGGTGCGAGTGCCGGGGGAGACGACGAGGCCTGGGATGTCGAGCGGCTCCGCAAGCTCGACATCCCCATCCTGCAAGGGCTCTGCCTCACCAGCAGCCGTGAGGAATGGGAGGCCTCCGACGACGGCGTGACGCCGCTCGACTCGGCGACCCAGATCGCGATCCCGGAGTTCGACGGCCGGATCATCACGGCGCCGTTCTCCTTCAAGGAGGTCGACGCCGACGGCCTGCCGCGCTACGTCGCCGACCCCGAGCGCTGCGCCCGGGTGGCCGGGATCGCGGTCAACCACGCCCGTCTGCGACACATCCCGGTGGGCGAACGCCGGGTCGCACTGATGTTCTCGGCGTACCCCACCAAGCACTCGCGTGTCGGCAACGCCGTCGGTCTCGACACTCCTGTCAGCGCCGTCCGGCTGCTGCGCCGGATGCGCGCGGAGGGGTACGACGTCGGGCACATCCCGGCGCTGGACCTGGAGGACGAGACCGAGGCCGGCGATGCCCTCATCCACGCGCTCATCGCGGCCGGTGGGCAGGACGAGGAGTGGCTGACCAACGCACAGCTCACCGATGCGCACGTGCGGATCACCAAGGCGGAGTACTACGCCTGGACCGCCGACGTCCCGCGCGCGCTGATGGACGACATCGTCGAGGCCTGGGGTGAGTCGCCGGGTCGGCTCTTCGTCAACGACAGCAACGAGATCGTCCTCGCGAGCATCCAGGCTGGCAACGTGGTGCTGCTGATCCAGCCGCCGCGCGGGTTCGGCGAGAACCCGGTCGCGATCTACCACGACCCCGAGCTCGCGCCGAGCCACCACTACCTGGCGGCGTACCGCTGGCTGGCCCACGGCTTCAAGGCCGACGCGGTCGTGCATCTCGGCAAGCACGGCTCGATGGAGTGGCTGCCCGGCAAGAACGCCGCGCTGTCCGCCGCCTGCGCCACCGACGCCGCGATCGGCAACCTGCCGCTGATCTACCCGTTCCTGGTCAACGACCCGGGTGAGGGTGCGCAGGCCAAGCGCCGCGCGCACGCGACGATCATCGACCACCTGATCCCGCCGATGGCGCGGGCCGAGACGTACGGCGACATCGCCCGTCTCGAGCAGCTGCTCGACGAGCACGCCAACATCGCGGCGATGGACCCGGCCAAGCTGCCGGCCGTCCGCGGCGAGATCTGGCAGCTGATGCACGCGGCCGAGATGCACCACGACTTGAATATGGGGAGCCTCGGGCTGGACGAACGCCCGGACGACGAGGACTTCGACGACTTCATCCTGCACGTCGACGGCTGGCTCTGCGAGATCAAGGACGCCCAGATCCGCGACGGCCTGCACGTCCTCGGCCAGGCGCCGGCGGGCGAGGCCCGGGTCAACCTGGTGCTCGCGATCCTGCGGGCCGCGCAGGTATGGGGTGGGCAGACCGCGGCCGTCCCTGGTCTCCGGGCGGCTCTCGGTCTCAAGGACGGCGAGGCGACGACCGCCGTCGACGCCATCGAGTCGCAGGCGCGCGAGCTGGTGCAGCGGATGGAGGACGCGTCCTGGTCCGCCGGCGCGGCCGACACGATGCACGACGACCCCGAGGTGCAGCGGGTGCTGCGCTTCGCCGCCGAGCAGGTGGTGCCGCGGCTCGCTCGTACGACGGACGAGCTCGACGCCCTGCTGCACGCGTTGGACGGCGGGTTCGTCCCAGCCGGGCCGTCCGGCTCGCCGCTGCGCGGGCTGGTCAACGTGCTGCCGACAGGTCGCAACTTCTACACGGTCGACCCGAGGGCCGTGCCGTCGCGGCTCGCGTGGGAGACCGGCGTCGCCATGGCTGACTCGCTGCTGCAGCGCCACCTCGATGACACCGGTGACTACCCGGCGTCCGTGGGCCTGTCGATCTGGGGCACGTCCGCGATGCGCACCTCGGGCGACGACATCGCCGAGGTGCTGGCGCTGCTCGGCGTACGACCGGAGTGGGACGAGGCCTCGCGCCGGGTCAGCAACCTGGCCGTCGTACCTCTCGAGGAGCTGGGCCGGCCGCGCATCGACGTGACCGTGCGGATCTCGGGCTTCTTCCGCGACGCCTTCCCGCACGTGGTGGCGATGCTCGACGACGCCGTACGACTGGTGGCGGCGCTCGACGAGCCCGACGACACCAACTACGTCCGTGCCCACGCGCGGGCGGACCTTGCGGAGCACGGTGACGAGCGCCGGGCGACGACCCGGATCTTCGGCAGCAAGCCCGGGTCGTACGGCGCCGGCATCCTGCAGCTGATCGAGTCCGGCAGTTGGCGCGACGACGCCGACCTTGCGGAGGTCTACACGGCCTGGGGTGGGTTCGCCTACGGCCGCGACCTGGATGGCGCGCCGGCCGCGGACGACATGCGCGCCAACTACAAGCGGATCAAGGTCGCCGCCAAGAACATCGACACCCGCGAGCACGACATCGCCGACAGCGACGACTACTTCCAGTACCACGGCGGCATGGTCGCGACCGTTCGCGCGCTCACCGGCTCCGCGCCGAGGGCGTACGTCGGCGACTCGACCACGCCCGACGCCGTACGCACCCGGACCCTGCAGGAGGAGACCAACCGCGTCTTCCGGGCGCGCGTGGTCAACCCGCGCTGGATCTCGGCGATGCAGCGGCACGGCTACAAGGGCGCCTTCGAGCTGGCCGCGACCGTCGACTACCTCTTCGGACTCTCCGCCACCGCCGGCGTCGTGCGGAGGTGGATGTACGAGTCACTCGCGCAGGAGTACGTCCTCGACGCGACCAACCGTGAGTTCATGACCAAGTCCAACCCCTGGGCGCTGCGCGGCATCGTCGAGAAGCTGCACGAGGCCAAGGACCGTGGGTTGTGGGAGTCACCGGATCCGGAGACTCTTGCTGCCATGCAACAGGTCTACCTGGAGCTCGAGGGCGACCTCGAGGACCGCGCGTGAAGCGTGTCCGCATGGCGCCGGGCAGCGGTGCGTCAGCAACCGTTCCGGTCGCGACTTTGGTTGCCTGCTCACCGCTGATGCGCTCCGGCGCCGGGCAGCGGTGCGTCAGCAACCGTTCCGGTCGCGACTTCGGTTGCCTGCTCACCGCCGGGCGGACCCGATGAAGCGTGTCCGCATCATCGGCGTCGGGCCGGGCGACCCCGTCCAGGTCACCATCGAGGCCGTCAACGCGCTGCGCGAGGTCGACTACTTCGTCGTCACCGACAAGTCCGGCCGCGGCGGCATGCCCGACCCGCTGGTCAACGCGCGGGAGCGGCTGCTCGACCGCCACCTCGAGGCCGCACCGGTGATCGTGCGCGTGGACGACCCCGAGCGCGAGCGCCGACCGGACCGCACCGCCACCCAGGAGGAGTACGACGCGGCCGTCGGGCGCTGGCACGAGGAGCGGCAGACGGCGTACGAGGAGGCGCTGCTCTCCCGCGACGGCGACGCGGGCTTCCTGGTGTGGGGCGACCCGGCCTTCTACGACTCGACGATCCGGATCCTGCAGTCGCTGCAGGAGCGTGGTCGGCTCGAGCTCGAGCTCGACGTGATCCCGGGGATCTCCAGCATCCAGCTGCTCGCCGCCAGGCACCAGATCGTGCTGCACGAGGTCGGCCAGGCGCTGCACGTCACCAGCGGTCGTCGGCTGCGCGAGGCGATCGACCAGGGACAGGACAACATCGTGGTGATGCTCAACCGGGTGATCGAGCTCGACGGGTTGGCGGACTGGTCGATCTGGTGGGGCGCCAACCTCGGCACGCCGTCGGAGGAGCTGGTCGCCGGCCGGGTCGGCGACGTGCTGCCCGCGATCGACGAGGCCCGCGAGCGGGTCCGCGCCGCCGCCGGCTGGGTGATGGACATCTACCTGCTGCGGCGCACGACCTGATGACGCACACCGTCCTCGTCGTGCCGGTGCCCGAACTCGAGCCGTTCGTCCGCGCGCGGACCGAGCACTACGACACCTCCTTCCTCTCCGCGGACCCGTCCTTCGTGCACGCGCACATCACGGCGTTGGGTCCGTTCCTCGACAACGCGTCGGAGGCCGAGCTGGCGCAGGTAGCCGAGATCGCCGGCCGGACCCCGGCGTTCGACTTCACGCTGGGCCGGATCGGAGAGCTGGCCCACGGGATCCTCTCGCTTCTGCCCGATCCGGACGAACCGTTCCGCGAGCTGACGAGGCGGCTCATCGGGGCGTTCCCGCAGTGCCCGCCGTACGGCGGCGAGTACCCCGAGCCGATCCCGCACCTGACCCTCGACCGGCGGACCGAGGACATCGACGAGGCGTCGGTCCGAGTGGCCCTCGGCGACGCCGTACCCGCGCACTGCCGGGCCGACCGCCTGGCCCTGTATCGCTACGCCAACCACGACTGCCGGGTGCTCGCCGAGTGGAAGCTGGGAGCGGCATGACCGGCCTCCTGGTCGCCGGGACCACCTCCGACGCCGGCAAGAGCATCGTCACCTCGGGGCTGTGCCGCGCGTTCGTGCGGCGCGGGGTGAAGGTGGCGCCGTTCAAGTCGCAGAACATGTCCAACAACTCGATGGTCGTCAGCGGCCCGACCGGCACCGGCGAGATCGGCCGCGCGCAGTGGGTGCAGGCGCTCGCGGCGAAGGTCGAGCCCGAGGTCGCGATGAACCCGGTGCTGCTCAAGCCCGGCAGCGACCAGCGCAGCCACGTCGTGGTGCTCGGCCAGCCTGCGGGCGAGGTTTCGTCACGCGACTTCGTCGACGGCCGGAGGCATCTCGCGGCCGCGGCGTACGACGCCTTCGACGACCTCGCGGCGCGCTTCGACGTGATCGTCGCGGAGGGCGCCGGCAGCCCGACGGAGATCAACCTCCGGGCGAGCGACTACGTCAACATGGGCCTCGCGCAGCACGGTGGGCTGGCGACCGTGCTCGTCGGCGACATCGACCGCGGCGGCGTCTTCGCGTCGCTCTTCGGCAGCGTCGCGCTGCTCGCGCCCGACGACCAGCGTCTCGTCGCGGGCTTCGTGGTCAACCGCTTCCGCGGCGACGAGTCCCTGCTCGGGCCCGGCCTGTCCGAGCTGGAGCAGCTCACCGGGAGGCGCGTGTACGGCGTGCTGCCCTTCAGCTCCGACGTCTGGCTCGACAGCGAGGACACCCTGGATGTGGGGGACCGGCGCGTGACGGAGGGTCCGGCGCCGCTGCGGGTCGCGGTGGTCAGGTCGCCGCGGATCAGCAACTTCACCGACATCGACGCCCTCGGGCTGGAGCCGGGCGTGGACGTCGTCTACGCGTCCGACGGTCGCTCCCTGGCGGATGCGGACCTGATCGTGCTGCCCGGGTCACGGGCGACGCTGGCGGACCTGGAGTGGATGCGCGCGCGGGGGCTCGACCGCGCCGTACTCACGCATGCCGCAGCCGGTCGTCCGGTGCTCGGCATCTGTGGCGGCTTCCAGATGCTCGGCCGGACGGTGCGGGACCCGGACGGGGTCGAGGGTCCTGCCGGCGCGGCGGCTGATGGGCTCGGACTGCTCGATGCCGACACCGTCTTCGGTGCCGACAAGGTGCTCCGGCTGCCGCGCGGGACCGCGCTCGGCGCACCGGTCAGCGGCTACGAGATCCACCACGGCCGGGTCACCGTCGGCTCGGGCGAGGCATTCCTCGGTGGTGCCCGCGCGGGTCACGTCTTCGGCACCATGTGGCATGGCTGCCTGGAGCACGACGACTTCCGCAACGCGTTGCTGACCGAGGTCGCCCGGTTGACCGGTCACCTGTGGACGCCGTCGGGGGTGAGCTTCGCGGCCGCGCGCGAGCGTCGCCTCGACCTGCTCGGCGACCTCGTCGAGCACCACCTCGACGTGGACGCCCTGCTGGAGCTCGCTGTTGGTGGCGCGCCTGCCGGGCTCGCGGTGCTGCCGCCGGGAGACCGGCGATGAGGGTGCTGGTGCTCGGCGGCACGGCGGAGGCGCGGGCCCTCGCCACGACACTCGTCGAGGACGGTGTCGAGGTGATGACCTCGCTCGCCGGCCGGGTCGCGGACCCGCGGCTGCCCGTCGGCGAGGTCCGGATCGGTGGCTTCGGCGGGGCCTCGGCGCTCGCGGCGTACGCACAGGGGTTCGACGCCGTCGTGGACGCCACCCATCCCTACGCCACGCAGATCTCGCGCCACGCGGCGTCCGTCGAGGTGCCGCTGCTCCGCCTGGAGCGCCCGGGGTGGACCGGCGCATGGACCTGGGTCGACGACCACGAGGGGGCGGCCGCCACGGCCGCGGCGCTGGGGGAGCGGCCGTTCCTCACCATCGGCCGCCAGCGGCTCGACGCCTTCGTCGTCCCGCTCTCTCGTCATGGGGTGCTGGCGCGAGTGGTCGACGCACCCCTCCTCGAGGTGCCGCCGTCCTGGGAGCTGCGTCGCGATCGTGGCCCCTACCAGCTGGCGGACGAGGTGGCGCTGATGCAGCGGCACGGCTCCGATGTGCTGGTCACCAAGGACTCCGGAGGGTCGTACACCCGGCCCAAGCTGGAGGCCGCGGCCGCGTTGGGGATCCCCGTGGTCGTCGTACGCCGCCCGGCGCCGCCCGCTGGGGTCGAGACGGTCAGCGACGTCGACGCAGCAGCGCGATGGGTACGACGGCTGCGAGCGACGCCAGCCCGACGCGACGAGCCAGCCGGCGGGCGCGGGTGATGTCGTGCTGATCGGCCGCGCGTCCGTCCCCGAGCACCTGCCGGTCCTCGACGCGGTCGCCGTACACGTTGACGCCGCCGAGGCGGATGCCCAGCGCGCCCGCGAAGGCCGCCTCGACCGGGCCGGCGTTCGGGCTGGGGTGCCCGGGCGCGTCGCGGCGCCAGGCGCGGCACGCCGACCGCGGGTCCTCGCCGAGCACGACGGCCAACGCCGCCGTGAGCCGCGAGCCCGGCAGGTTGAGCAGGTCGTCGAGGCGGGCGGCCGCCCAGCCGAACCGCTCGTACCGCGCGCTGCGGTGCCCGACCATCGCGTCGAGGGTGTTGGCGGCGCGGTAGGCAAGCAGGCCCGGCACCCCGGCGACGGCGCCCCAGACCAGGGGTGCGACGACCGCGTCGGAGGTGTTCTCGGCCAGCGACTCGATCACGGCGCGCGCGACCTCGCCCTCGTCGAGGGCGCTGGAGTCGCGGCCGACCAGGTGTGTCAGCCGCTGGCGTGCCGCGGGCAGGTCGCCCTGCTCCAGCAACCGTTGTACCGCTGCCGCCTCGCGGTCGAGCGACCGTCCGCCGAGGACCGCCCAGGTCGCGACGGCCGCCGGGACACCGGTGCGGCCCAGGGCCGCGGCACCGCCGACGAGGACGGCGACGTGCAGGACGCCCGGGCCGCGGCGATCGGCGTACGTGACCCGCTCGAGCGCGCCGGCGGCGCGCCCGAACCCGGCGACGGGGTGCCAGCGGGCGGGGTCGCCGAGCAGACTGTCGGCGGCGTACCCGAGCACGAGACCCAGAGCGCGATCACCCAGGGGAGTCACCGATGAAGGTCCTGGTCACCGGCGGCGTGCGGTCCGGAAAGTCGCGGCACGCGGAGTCGTTGCTCCAGGACGCCGCGACCGTGCGGTACGTCGCACCGGGGCCGGTCCGCGACGACGCGGACTGGCAGCAGCGGATCGCCGCCCATCGGGCCCGGCGTCCGGTGCACTGGACGACGCTGGAGACCGGCGACCTGGCCGCGGCCCTGGGCACGGAGGACGCCGTGCTCGTGGACTGCCTCGGCACCTGGCTGACCCGCCTCGTCGACGACGCCGGGATGTGGGACGCGGCGATGCCCGAGCTCGCGGCGTACGTCGACGCCGCCGTCGACCGGGCGGTGTCGGTGCTCGGTGGCACCGTGGTCCTCGTGACCAACGAGGTCGGGATGGGGGTGGTGCCGGAACACAGGTCGGGACGGGTCTTCCGTGACCTGCTCGGGTCGGTCAACCAGCGGTTCGGGGCCGCCTGCGACGAGGTGCACCTGGTCGTGGCGGGACGGGTGCTGAAGCTCTGACATCAGGTGAGCCCTCACAACCACGCCCAGGTGAGCAGCGTGGTGGCGAGGGCGAGCTCGATGGCGGCGCCGAAGACGTCGCCGGTGACCCCGCCGAAGCGGGCCGTGGTGCGGCGCACCAACAGCAGCACGACGAGCCCGCCGGTGACGGACAGCAGCACGCCGCCGACCGCCGCGAGTGGCAGCGGCACGGTGCGGGTGTAGGTGTCGCCGAGCCCACCGGGGCGGGCCGACGGGACGCGCGTGCAGCAGGTGATCCAGAGCGCGCACCTCGACAGGCAGACGAGGGCGCCGGCGAGCACGGCGAGGGCGACGGTGTCGACGTACGCCGTGAGCGCCGCTGCCTGGATACCGGCCACGACGACGGTGGCGACGACTCCCGCGGGTCCGCTGGTGCCGGTCTTCATCACGGCCAGCGAGCGCTCGCGGTCGTAGGAGGCGGTGAGCCCGTCGGCGACGTCGGACAGGCCGTCCCAGTGCAGCGCGCGCGAGCCGGCGGCGAGAGCGCCGAGCGCGACGAACGCGACCGCGAGGGGCGGCAGGTCGGTGCGGCCGCCGAGCCAGAGGAGCGCGGCGACGAGGGCGCCGAGGGGGAGCACTGCGAGCGGCGCCAACAGCATGGCGTGGCGCGCGGTGGCGCGGGTGACCTGCCGGGGCGGCGCGACCGGGAGCGCCGTGAGCGTCCCGGTCGCGAGCCGCCAGGCGTCAGGCATCTGGTCCGAGAGCGTCGGGGCCCGGTGGCAGCAGCTCGGCGAGCAACGCCACGTCGCGGAGCAGGGCGACCGCGCTGCGCAGCACCGGCACTGCGGCGACGGCGCCGCTGCCCTCACCCAGGCGGAGCCCGAGGTCGAGCACCGGCTCCAGGCCGAGCTTGGCGAGTGCGAGTGACTGGGCGGGCTCGGTGGAGCGATGCCCGGCGGCGTACCAGGCCGCCGCGCCCGGTGCGATCCGGTCTGCGGTGAGCGCGCAGGCCACTGCCATCAGCCCGTCGAGCAGCACCGGCATGCCCTGGCGGGCGGCCTCGAGCAGGTAGCCGGTGCTGGCGGCGAGGTCCGCACTCGCGAGCGCGGTCAGGCAGTCGACCGGGTCGTCGAGCCTCGCTCCCGCGCGGTCCAGCGCGCGCTGGATGACCTGCTCCTTGTGCGAGAGTGCCGCGTCGTCGACGCCGGTGCCTCGGCCGACGACCTCGGAGGCCGGCAGCCCCAGCCCTGCGGCCACCAGGGCCGCCGCCGGAGTGGTGTTGCCGATGCCCATGTCGCCGCTCAGCAACAGCTGGGCGCCGGCGGCGATCTCCTGGCGAGCGACCACTGCACCGATTTCGAGGGACAGACGGGTCTCGTCCGGGGTGAGCGCGTCCTCGAGGTGGATCGCGCCGGAGGACCGGCGCACCTTGTGCCGCCGAACCTCGTCGGGCACGCCGTCCAGGTCGTCGTCGACGCCGAGGTCGAGCACCCGCACGGCGACACCGTGCGCCTTCGCGAGCGCGGAGACCCCCGCGCGACCCATCACGAACGTGCGGACCATGGCGGCGGTGATCTCGGGCGGGTACGCCGAGACGCCGTGTGCGGCGACACCGTGGTCGCCGGCGAAGATCACCAGCCGCACGTTGTCGAGCTCGCGCGGCGGGACCGCCCCTTGGGCCGCCGACAGCCAGACGGCGAGGTCGCCCAGCCGCCCCAGCGCCCCGGGTGGGGTCGCGAGGGCGGCGAGGCGATCGGCGGCGGCTGCCGCGACATCCGGCGATGGTGGTGCGATGACCGGTCCGGTCACAGGCTGGCCGCCAGTTCGCGGCGCTCGGTCTTAACCGTCTCGGTGCGGTACAGGCGGCCGATCAGGCCGGTGAGGCCGATGCCGATCACGGCCCACATCGTCGCCATGGTGATCAGCGAAGCGCGCCGGAAGTACCAGAGGACGTCGGCCGGGAAGGCGCCGATCTCGTTGACGGTCGGCATCAGCTGACCGGTGACGACCATCGCGACGACGTACAACCCGATGCCGGAGATGACGCCGGCATACGCGCCGGAGTTGTCGGCGACCCGCACCGCCAGCAGGGTCGAGAGGGCGGCGAAGGCGAGCGAGACCAGCAGGAATGCGAAGTACCAGCTGGTGCGGTCGCCGATGGTCTCACCGTTGCCGACGGCCGGCGGTGTGGCGGGGTACTTGAGGAACGGCACCAGAGCGAACGACACGAAGCCGATCAGTGCGACCGTCGCCGTGGACTGTCCGGGTGTCATCCGGCCCAGGCGTCCGACGGCGGCTGCGGCCAAGAGGGCGACGATCCCGCCCAGAGCCGTGCCGACGACCAGGCTGCCGGTCAGCAGGCCCCAGGTGCGCTGGTTGTGACGGGAGACGATGGTGCCGTCCTCTTCGTGCGTGTGGCCGTCGGTGGCTGCCTCGTGCTCGGGCTCGGCGGCAGCGCCGGCCTCCTCGAGGGCGATGGCGGTCTCGACGTGGGGTTCCCCGACCTGGTGGGCGACGAGGAACGTGGCGAATCCGGCGAGGAGGCCGACCAGCAGCCCCCTCACGAGCAGGGCTCGTGCGGTCATGTCAGCGACCTGCTCTCAGTGGCAGGGGTAGCCGAGGAGGTGCCGGCTGTCGTGGACCCACTCGTGGACCGCGTTGCCCGACGGGATGGAGACCGCGCCCTGGTCGGCGCTGATGAAGAAGATCGCCAGGATGGCGAGCAGCCCGAAGAAGACTGCCCACGGGGCGATCTCACGGAAGGGGATCGAGGGAACTTCGACGGCGGACCCGGAAATGGGTGCGGCGGACGACTGCGACATGGTGCCTCCTCAGGGATACGTGCGTCCCTGTTCGAATGGGTGGAAGCGGACCCTTGGGTCTGACTTCACCGCTCTCCGGATGGTTCTCAGAGGCGATGTCACAGTAGCGCGACTGTGCCGGAGTCTCACCAGCTTCCTCGTGCCCGCGGCGTCAGCCTAGGGCATCGCGACCGAGTGCGGACAGGGCATCCAGGAGTGATCTGTTCCGCTCCGGCGGACGTACGGCGATCCGCACCCACGACGCGCCGAGGCCGGGGAACGTGTCGGCCCGACGTACGGCGATGCCTGCGTCCCGCAGTGCGGCGTGCACCCCGACTCCGACCTGCGCGAGCACGAAGCTCGCTTGCGACGGGATGTGGTGGATCCCCATGGTTGACAGGGATTCCTCGAGATCGCGGCGCCACACGCCGATCTGCTGAGCCCGTCGTCTCGACTCTGCGGCAGCCTGGTCGGTGGAGCAGGCGACCATCGCGGCGGACGCGGTGCTGGCGACCGACCACGGGACCTGACCGGTGCGAAGCTCGTGGACCAGGCGGGGGTCTGCCACGAGGTAGCCGGCGCGCACTCCGGGGATGCCCCAGTGCTTGGTGAGGCTCCGGATCACCAGCAACCCGGGGGCTCGATGCCCGACCAGGCTGACCGGTTCACCAGGGACGGCGTCCATGAACGCCTCGTCGACGACCACCAGGCGGCCGGGTCGCAGCAGCGTCCTGATCGAGGAAGCAGGATGCAGGACCCCGGTGGGGTTCGTTGGATTGCCGATGACGACCAGGTCGGCGTCGTCGGGCACTGCCGCCGGGTCGAGCTCGAAGGGCTCGGGGAGCACGACCTCGGTGACGGTGTGCCCGGCCTGCAGCAGCGCCGCGTGCGGCTCGGTGAACTGCGGGTGCACGACGACCGGACACCGCCACGATCGCAGCCGGGCGACGAGAGAGAAGGCCTCCGCGGCTCCTGCTGTTGCCAGCACCTCGTCGGCAGGGCGGCCATGACGTCTGGCGAGCGCGGCCTCGGCCGGCGCGGCCGACGGATAGTTGCAGGCCTCGTCCAGGCCCGCGCGCAGGGCGGCGTCCAGCCAGGCGGGTCGCGGCCCGTCGTACACGTTGACGGCGAAGTCGAGGAGGTCATCGCCGGCCTCGACGTCGCCGTGGTGCCGCAGTGGCTCGACCTGCGGAGGCTCACGCATACGCGCGCACCGCGTCCGTGAACCGCTGCGCGAGCTGGGGATGCCCGGCCCAGTGGGTGTGGAGATACGAGGCGTACAGGCTCGGCCCGAGGTAGCCGAGGTCGTCGCCGGCGGGCGTCACCTGAGTGCGGTGGAACTCGTGCCCGGTGATCGTCTCGCCCGCGCGGGTCAGCAGGCTGTCGGTGGTCGCCGTCATCGTGGGATACCTCAACGTCAGGCGCTCGGTCATCGCGGCCTCTGCCGCGATCGCGCCGACCATGGGGGAGGAGTCCAGTGATTCGCACAGGTACAGCAGCCCGGCGCACTCGGCCACGGTCGGGACGCCGTCCGCGATCGCCGCCGCCAGCTCGCGCCGGAGCACCACGTTGTCGGTGAGGTCGCGGGCGTGCACCTCGGGGAAGCCACCTCCGAGGTAGATCCCCGCAGTGCCCGCGGGCAGGCACGGGTCGACCGTCGGGTCGAACGCCACCACCGTGCAGCCCGCCGCCCGGAGCAGCTCCTCCGTCTCGGCGTACCGGAACGTGAACGCCCGCCCGCCCGCCATCGCCACCACCGGCCCACCGGTGGTTGAGCATCCGGTGGTTGAGGAAGGCGCGCTAGCGCCTGTCTCGAAACCCCGGAAGCCAAGCGCGCGCGCCGGGTCCCACGGCGCGTCATCCAGGTCGGGTGCGGTCCGCGCCAGCGCCAGTACGGCGTCCAGGTCGACGAGCTCGGCGACCCGTTCGGCGAGCGCGTCCAGCGCATGCCGCGCCTCGTCGCGCTCGGCTGCGGGCACCAGACCGAGGTGCCGGGAGGGTACGGCGAGGTCGGGGTCGCGCCCGATGGTGCCGAGCACCGGGAGGCTGATCGAGTCGGCCACCTCGCGCGCGTGCCTGGGCGACCCCGCCTGGTTGAGGACCACGCCGGCGACGCGGACCTCGGGGTCCCAGGTCGCCATGCCGTGCACGACGGCGCCGATCGACCGGGACGACCGAGCGATGTCGACGACCAGCACGACCGGCGACCGGGTGAGGGTCGCGACGTGTGCCGTCGAGGCGAAGCCCTCGGCGCCGACCTTGCCGTCGAAGAGGCCCATCACACCCTCGATCACGGCCACGTCGGCACCGGCTGCGCCGTGCAGCAGCAGCGGGACGATGCGTTCCTCGCCGACGAGGTGCGGGTCGAGGTTGCGGCCCGGGCGCCCGCACGCGAGCGCGTGGTAGCCGGGGTCGATGTAGTCGGGCCCGACCTTGTGCCCGGAGACGTCGTGACCGGCCCGGGTGAGCGCCGCCATCAGTCCGGTGGCGACCGTCGTCTTCCCCTGCCCGGTTGCGGGGGCAGCGATGACGACACGCGGCAGGCGGTGGGTGGAGCTCACCACTCGATGCCCTTCTGGCCCTTCTGGCCGCGGTCCATCTGGTGCTTGACCTTGGTCATCTCCGTGACCAGGTCGGCGGCCTCGACGAGGCGCGGGTTGGCGCGACGGCCGGTGACGACGACGTACTGCCGGCCGGGCCGGTTGGCGAGCGTCTCGACGACGTCGTCGACGTCTACCCAGCCCCACTCCATCGGGTAGGTGAACTCGTCGAGCACGTAGAGGTCGTGGGTCTCCGCGGCCAGGCGTCGCTTGATCTCGGCCCAGCCGGCAGCGGCGTCGGCGGCATGGTCCTCGGCCCCGCCGGCCTTGCGCGCCCAGGACCAGCCGGAGCCCATCTTGTGCCACTCGACCGGGCCGCCCTCGCCGGTCTGGGTGTGCAGCTCGCCGAGGCGTTCGAGCACGGTCTGCTCGCCGATGCGCCACTTGGCGGACTTCACGAACTGGAAGACACCGACGTCCCAGCCCTGGTTCCAGGCGCGGATGGCGAGCCCGAACGCCGCGGTGGACTTCCCCTTGCCGTCGCCGGTGTTGACCATCAGCAGCGGCTGGTTGCGCCGCTGGGCGGTGGTGAGGCCGTCGTCGGGTACGGCGGTCGGCTGTCCCTGCGGCATGTCAGGCCGCCCGTCCGCGGACGGCGCCGGTCAGTGCCTCGGCGCTGACCTCGGCGAGCGGCACGTGCTGGGCGCCGAGGTGCTCGGCGAGCACAGACGCCAGGCCGAGCCGCAACGCGCCGCTCTCGCAGTCGACGACCAGGCTGTCGACGCCGGTCTTCGCGAGCAGCCCGGCCGCCTGGCGGGAGCGCTCGACCGCCGCGCTGCCGCTCGTGGCTCGGCCGTCGGTCACGACGACAAGGAGCGGCCGGCGGCGCGGGTCGCGAACGCGTTCGAGCTCGAGCACGCGGGCGGCCTCGAGCAGCCCCTCGGCGAGCGGGGTGCGTCCACCGGCGGGCAGCACCTCCAGCCGGCTCGCCGCGATGTCGACGGAGTAGGTCGGCGGCAGCGCCAGGTCGGCGGTGCTGCCCCGGAAGGTCACCAGGCCGACCTTGTCGCGGCGCTGGTAGGCATCGAGCAGCAGGGACAGGATCGCGGTCTTCACCTGCTCCATCCGCTTGCGCGCGGCCATCGACCCCGAGGCGTCGACGCAGAAGAGCACCAGGTTGGACTCCTGGCCCTCCCGGGTCGCCACCCGCAGGTCCTCGGAGCGGAGCAGCAGCCGGCCCGACGTACGCCCCCGCGCCAGCTGGTACGGCGCCGCCGCGCGCACCGTCTCGGTCAGGTGCAGCGCGCCGCGCTGCCCGGCGCGCGAGCCGGTCCGGCGCCCGTTGTCGGTCACCGCCCGGCTGCGCTTGCCGGCCTCCCCGGCGCCGGTGCCACGGACCGTGAACAGCTTCGGCCGGTACGTCGCGCCCGCCCCGACGGTGGTCGAGGAAGGTGCGCTAGCGCTGTCGTCAACGGTGGTTGAGCAAGGCGCGCCAGCGCTGTCGTCAACGGTGGTTGAGGAAGGCGCGCTAGCGCTGTCGTCAACGGTGGTTGAGGAAGGTGCGCTAGCGCTGTCGTCAACGGTGGTTGAGGAAGGCGCGCTAGCGCCTGTCTCGAAACCCCCGTCGCCTTCGGAGCTGGCCTCGCCACCACCCGGCGCCTCCGGGTCAGGCTCCGGGTCCGGCTCGGGGTCGGCCTCGCCCAGCACCTCGTCGAGCAGGTCCTCGTCGAGCCCGGGGGCGTCGAACGGGTTGCGCCGTCGCCGGTGCGGCAGTGCGAGCAGCGCGGCGGCGCGGACGTCCTCGGTCGTGACCGAGCTGCGGCCGTGCCAGGCGGCGTGGGCGACGGCGGTGCGGGCGGTGACGATGTCGGCGCGCATGCCGTCGACCTCGCAGGCCGCGCAGAGCTCGGCGATCCGGAGCAACATCTCGTCGGACAGCTCCACGGACGCGACCCGCGCCTGAGCGGCCTGGATGCGGTCGGTGAGCGCACGCTCGGAGGCGGCGTACGCAGCGGCAAACCCGTCGGGGTCGGCGTCGTACGCCATCCGGCGGCGCACCACCTCGACCCGCAATGCCGGGTCGCGGGGTGCGGCGACCTCGACGGTCAGCCCGAACCGGTCCAGGAGCTGCGGCCGGAGCTCGCCCTCCTCGGGGTTCATCGTGCCGACCAGGACGAACCGTGCGGCGTGCTCGACCGAGACTCCGTCGCGCTCCACCGTCGAACGGCCCATCGCGGCGGCGTCGAGGAGCAGGTCGACGAGGTGGTCGTGGAGCAGGTTGACCTCGTCGACGTACATGATCCCGCGGTGCGCCCGGGCGAGCAGCCCCGGTTCGTACTCCGCGCGCCCCTCGGACAGCGCGCGCTCCAGGTGCAGCGAGCCGAGGACCCGGTCCTCGGTCGCGCCGACGGGCAGCTCCACGAGCCGTACGGCGCGGGTCTCGACCGGGGCATCACCTCCGAACGGGCCGTCGGGCGACAGCGGGGCGGGGTCGCGGGGGTCGCTCGAGAAGCGGTCGCCCGCGACGACGTCGATCGGTGGCAGTACCGAGGCGAGCGCCCGCACGATGGTGGACTTCGCGGTGCCCTTCTCGCCGCGGACCAACACGCCGCCGATCTCGGGAGAGACCGTGGTCAGGATCAGGGCCAGCGCCATCTCGTCGGAGCCGACGACGGCACTGAAGGGGTACTGCTGTGGCATGAGAGGCTCCCGCTCGCTCGCCAACGGACATCGGATGATGCGTGGCGCGAGGCCGGTCTTCGGACTTCTCAGCACTCTGTGTCAGAGCATTGAGTCACCGCAGCGGGCCTGTGCCGGACTTTCACCGGCTTCCCAGATTCTCCCCAGACTTCGGGGCACCTCGTGCCGTTGGTCAGGCTAGCGGCTGCACGATGTCGCGCAGCCAGCGGTCCACGTCCCGCCGACGCCGCAGCCGTACGACGGTCAGGTGCGGGCGGGCCGCCGCGGCGGCCGGAACCAGTTCCCGGTACTTGTTCCGGGTCTTGATCGACCAGCGCACCACGTGATCGGGGTCGGTGAAGAACGTGTGCAGCGGCGCCTCGCGGTTGCCGTTCCACAGCTCTTCGCGGCGCAAGCTCCGCCGCACCGTCCGGCGCACGACGCGGCTCAGCACGACCGGGTAGGGCAGGTCGTTCCAGACGATCGTGTCGGCCCGCTCGGCGAGCAGCTCGAGCACCGACGAGTACTGCCACTCGGTGACCCACGAGTCGCGAGCACTGAACGCGTCGACCTCCGCCTCGAACTCTGGCCGCCGCATCCAGCCGGCACCGTGGAAGAGGCCGTCGACCTCGGTGTGCGGCAGGTCGAGCAACGCGCCGATCCGGGCGGCGAGCGTGGTCTTGCCCGAGCCGCTCACCCCGGCGACCAGCACGCGTCGCGGACGTTGCGGCAATGGGTCGGCGGCGGTGAGCACCGCGGAATCCTACGGCGCGATCCCGCAGGGATGTAACGCGCCGACATGTCAGGGGTGACAGCATGTTTCGAGGAGGACGCATGGCACCCACCGACAACGACCACGGCTGGTCGGAGGCGCACGGCAGCGCGGTCCGCGAGGCCGCGCCCGAGGTGCCCGCCTTCACCGCGAACGAGCGGTCCGCGCTCTGGCACCGGATCGAGACGACCACCACGAGCCCCCGACCGCGGCGCTCCCGATGGAAGGTCGTGGTGGCCGGGCTCGTCGCCGCAGGGCTGGTCGGGGTCGCCGGCACCGCCGCGGGCAACGTCTTCAGCGCGCACACCGGCAAGGGGCCGGTCGACGCCGAGGACGCCGAGCTCGGCGGACCCGGCGAACGGCTCGACCCGCGCGCTCCCGACTACGCCGCCGTGGTCGGCGAGGCGACGGCGGACATCGAGTTCCCCTCGGCGCGGTCCCGCGAGCGTGCCCTGTCCTGGGAGATCGAGGACGCGGTCGAGTCCGCTCGCGAGGAACCATTCCTGGTGACGTCGGGAGCCCTGCGGCTGTGGACGGCGGGCCACGCGCTGTGCTCCTGGAGCGACACCTGGGCCGTCGCCCTGCGCGCCGGCGACACGGCCGCCGAGGAGCGGGCCGCCGAGGTGATCCTCGACGCCCGCACCTGGCCGGCGATCACCGACACCGACCCGGACCTGGCGAACCAGTCCGAGTTCGCCTGGCTCCCGGACCTCGAGCAGGCAGTCCGCACCGGCGACCCCCGCGCGGCCAGGAAGGCCCTCTTCGGGAACCAGTCCTGCATGCCCGGACTCGCCCCCGCGCTCGGACTGGGCGAGCGGCGGTGAAGCCGACCGCGACGCGCGCCGACGTCGAGGAGCTCTACCGTCTCCACGCCGCCGAGCTCCGCGGCTACCTCTACCGACGCGCCGGCCAGTCCGGCGCCGACCTGCTGGGTGAGGTCTTCGTCGTGGCGCTGCAGCGGGTCGACGACCTGCCCGAGCCCGACGTACGGCGGGCGTGGCTGTTCGGCACCGCCCGCCGACTGCTGCTGGCGGCGCACCGGGAGGCTCGCCACCGGTACGACGCCGAGACGGAGCGCGCCCGGGTCCACGAGTCGTCGGCGGGACCGGAGGATGCCGGCCGGGCCCGTGCGGTGCGTGAGGCGCTCGCCTCCCTGCGGGAACCGGACCGTGAGCTGATCCGGCTGACCGAGTGGGAGCGGCTCTCGATCGCCGAGGCCGCGGTGGTCTTGGGCCTGCGTCCGGGGACGGCTCGGGTGCGGCTGCACCGCGCACGCCGGGCGTTGGCGGCCCATTCGGCCCTCCAGGGCCTCCTCGAACCGGTGAGGTGAGTGGCCTAGGGTCTTGCGTCGTGCCGCCCGACGCCCCGAAGCCGCTGATCACCGTGATCGGGATCGGTGCCGACGGCTGGACGAGTGTCCCGGAGACGAGCTGGCGCAGGCTGCTGACCGCCGATGTCATTCTCGGCGGCGCGCGGCACCTCGCGATGCTGCCGGACACCCTCGACGTCGTACGCGAGCCGTGGCCGTCGCCGCTGCGCGACAACCTGCCGGCGTTGCTCGAACGCCATGCGGGGTTGGACATCGTGGCCCTCGCGTCCGGCGATCCGTTGGTGTCGGGCATCGGTTCGACCCTGGTCGCGCTGCTCGGCGAGGGCGCCGTACGCATCGAGCCGGCGCTGTCTTCGGTCTCGCTCGCTCGGGCTCGGATGGGCTGGGCCGCCGAGGCAAGTGCCGTCGTGTCGGTCGTCGGCCGGGACCTGCACGCCGTGCTGCGCGAGCTCGCGCCCGGCTGGCGCGTCGTCGTCCTCTCCTCCGACGCGAGCACACCCGACGCGCTGGCCCGGATGCTGGTCGAGCAGGGGTACGGCGCGAGCGCGATGACCGTGCTCGGCGACCTCGGCTCGCCGGAGGAGTCCCGGGCCGACGCGACGGCCGCGACCTGGTCCGGCCCCGCGCCGGCACTCAACGTCGTCGCTCTCGACCTACGGGGATCGGTCGTGGGCGCGTGGGCCGCGGGACTCCCCGACGAGGCGTTCGAGCACGACGGGCAGCTCACCAAGCGCGACCTCCGCGCGAGCGCGCTGGCCCGCCTCGCGCCGCAACCCGGGCAGCTGCTCTGGGACATCGGCGCCGGCGCCGGCTCGGTCGGCATCGAGTGGATGCGGGCGCACCCGCGCTGCTGGACGATCGCGGTCGAATCCGACCAGGATCGCGCCCAGCGGATCGGCCGCAACGCCGCCCGTCTGGGTGTCCCGGCCCTGCGCATCGTGCTCGGTCGCGCCCCGGACGCCCTCGCCGACCTGCCGGCGCCCGATGCCGTCTTCGTCGGTGGCGGCGCGACGGCCCCGGGCCTGCTCGACGGCTGCCGCGAGCGGCTCGCACCCGGCGGCCGGCTCGTCGTCCATGGCGTGACCCTCGAGACCGAGACCCTGCTCGCCACGGCGTACGGCGAGCACGGCGGCGAGCTGACCCGGCTCTCGGTCGAGCACGCCGGGCCGATCGGCTCGTTCAGTGGCTGGGCACCCGCCCGGGCCGTCACCCAATGGAGCTGGAGCAAGCCGTGACCGTGCACTTCGTCGGCGCCGGGCCGGGCGCGGCCGACCTGATCACCCTCCGTGCGGCCACGATGCTCAGCGCCGCTGACGTCGTGCTCTATCCAGGCACCTACCTCGACGAAGCCGTCCTCGCGCACTGCCGCGACGACGCGCGCCTCGTCGACACCCAGGACCTCGACCTCGACGGCATCCTCGCGGAGCTGGTCGCCGCGCACGAGAGCGGCCAGGACGCCGTACGCCTCACCTCCGGGGATCCCTCGGTCTACTCCGCGATCGCCGAGCAGACCCGACGGCTCGATGCCGCCGGCGTGCCGTGGGACGTGACCCCGGGGGTGCCCGCGTACGCCGCCGCGGCGGCGCTGGTCGGCCGCGAGCTGACGGTCCCGCTGGTCTCGCAGTCGGTGGTGCTGACCCGCACCCAGGCGCGTTCGACCGCGATGCCGGAGACGGAGTCGCTCGCGGCGTTCGCGGCCACCCGGTCCACCCTGGTGCTGCACCTCGCGATCACCCGGACGCGGGAGCTGATGGCCGAGATCGCGGGGGAGTACGGCGCGGACTGTCCGGTCGTCGTCGTGCACCGCGCCTCGCAGCCGGGGGAGCTCGTGCTCACCGGGACGGTCGGCGGCATCGCCGACCAGGTGGAGGCCGCCGGTCTCCGTCAGGCCGCGGTCATCCTCGTCGGCCGGGCCCTTGCTCGTGACGGTGGGGACTCGTGGCTGTACTCGACCGAGCGGTCCACACGCCGCCGCGCGTGACGCGGGTCGCCGACGAGCCCACGATCAGCAGGCACTTCATGTCGACCGAGTCGGCGTCGAGCTCGGCCAGGGTGGTGACCGTCAACGACTCCTCGGCCCGGCCGACGTCGCGCCCGACGACGACCACCGTGTCGGGCGACTTGTGCTCGAGCAGCACCTTCTGCGCCTCCACGACCTGGTGGGTGCGCGACCGCGACGCCGGGTTGTAGACGGCCAGCACCAGGTCGGCCTGCGCGACCGCCCGCAACCGCTGCTCGATGACCGACCACGGCTTCAGACGGTCCGACAGGCTGAGCACCGCGAAGTCCCCGCCGATCGGCGCACCAGCCCGCGCCGCCACCGCCTGCACGGCACTGACCCCGGGCAGCACCCGGATCGGGACGTCGGCGTACTGCTCGTCCTCGGCCGCCTCGTAGACCGCGGCCGCCATCCCGAAGACGCCGGCGTCGCCGCCGGACACGACCGCGACCCGCTCGCCCGCGAGTGCCAGGTCGAGGGCGAGCCGGGCGCGGTCGAGCTCGACGGTGTTGCCGGACGCGTGCCGGGTCAGCCCGGCGCGCTGCGGCACCCGGTTGACGTACGGCGCGTAGCCGACAACGTGGTCGACCTCGGCCAAGGCGGCGGTCACCTCCGGGGTGACCCACTCGGCCGGTCCCGGGCCGAGGCCGACCACCAGCAGCTCCGCGACGTGCGGTTTGGTCACAAACCGCACGTTTTCTGGCCGTTTTGGTGCGGTTTGGTCACCAATCGACGACCTACGACCAGCTCCGTGAAGCGAGTCGCCGGCGACCAGGACGAGCGAGAAGTACGGCACCGAGCCCGGGTCGACGTCGGCGACGGGGAGCCAGCGCTCGGTGGGCATCGAGGCGCGCTCGACGTAGACGGCGTGCTCGAGCCGTCCGGCGGCCGCGAGGGCGCGGCGTACGGCGGGGAAGGTGCGGCCGAGCTTCATGATGATCGCGGCATCGGTGTCGGCGAGCCGGCGCGCGAGCTCCGCCTCGGGGAGGGTGCCGGGCAGGACCGTGAGCACGTCGGTCTGCCGCACCAGCGGCGAGGCGGAGGCGGCGGAGGCGGCCGCGAACGCAGGCACCCCCGGGACGATCTCGGTCTCGTACGAGTCGGACAGTCGGTCGTGCATGTACATGAAGGACCCGTAGAAGAGCGGGTCGCCCTCGGCCAGCAGCACCACGTCGCGCCCGGCCGCCAGGTGCGCCGCGAGCCGCTCGGCTGCTTCCGAGTAGAAGGCCGCCATCGCGCCGGCGTACCCACCGGGGTGGGAGGTGCCACCGGTCGTCACGGGGTAGCGGAGCTCCTCCTCGACCACGCCGTCGGGGATGAGTGCGGCGGCGATCTGCCGGGCGTTGGAGGACTTCCCGACGCCGGCGTGGAAGGCCACGACGTCGGCCGAGGAGATCACCCGGGCCGCCTTCAGCGTGATCAGCTCCGGGTCGCCCGGCCCGACGCCGACGCCCCAGAACCGTCCGGGTGGGGTGCTCACTCCGCCTCCTGGGCCAGTGCGTTGATCGCGGACGAGGCCATCGCCGAGCCACCCCGGCGGCCGCGGACGGTGACGTACGGAAGGTCGATCCCGTGGTCGTCCCCGAAGGACGCGAGCGCCGCCTTGGACTCCGCGGCGCCGATGAAGCCGACCGGGCAGCCGACGACCGCCGCCGGTCGCGGGCCGCCGGCGAGGACCATCTCGAGCAGGTGGAAGAGCGCGGTCGGGGCGTTGCCGATCGCGACCACCGCACCGTCGAGCATCGGCTCCCAGAGCGAGACGGCCGCCGCCGTACGCGTCGTGCGCCACTCGGCGGCGAGGTCGGGCACCCGAGGATCGGTGAGGAAGCAGTGCACGTCGTTGCCGGCTGGCAGCCGGCCGGCGGTGATCCCCATCGCGACCATCCGGGCGTCGCAGAGGATCGGCGCGCCGAGCATCAGCGCGGTCCGTGCGGCGGACACCAGGTCGGGGTGGATCAGCAGCTCGTCGACGAGGTCGACCTGCCCGGAGCCGTGGATCATCCGGACGGCCAGCTTCTCGGCGTCAGCGGGTACGGCATCCAGGCGGGCCTCGCGGCGGATGGTCGCGAACGAGTCGACGTAGATCGCCGGCCCGTCGTCGACGTACTCGTAGCGGCGCGGCGGCCGCGCGAGCCCGCTCATGCCGGCACCAGGACGCCACGCCACGGCGTGACGACCAGGTCGGTCCCGAGGTCGGCGAGCGCCGGGTCGAGGACGCCGTCGACGGCGGGGACGTGCCGGCCGCCGGGCACATCGCCGTACGGCAGCGGCCGCGACGGCAGCGGCGCCAGCCGATCCGGTGGCTGCACCGGCATCAGCGGGCCGGGCAGCTCGCTGACGTGCCACTGCGTGGTCCGGGTCCGGAGGAACGAGCACGCCAGGGCCACCAGGGCGGCCGCCGCTTCTGCGAGCGGGACGACCTCGCCCCAGCGACCGCCGACGCGGAGCTGCCCGGACCGGGCGTCGAGCGCCACCAGGCCGAGGTCGACGGGTCGGTCCAGGAGGTCGCCGCGCCCGTCGTCGAGCACGAAGAGAAACCGTCCCGGCAGGTCCGCGAGCAACGGCTCCGCGCACAGCAGCCGGTCCAGCTCCGCCACGAGCGGTCGCAGGTCGGCGCGTCCGCCGGCAAGGCCGGTCTGCGGTGACGACATCAGGTTGCGCGCCAGGTCGTGGCTGCGCGAGGGCAGCAGTCCGGTCGACTCGATCGCGGCCACGACCTCCGCGGTGATCGGGCCGAGGCCCCGCAGCTGAAGGTTGGCCCGACCGGTGACGTGGACGTCGCCGTCGCCGTACGCCGTCGCCACCTCGATCAGCGCTCGCAAGCTGGCAGCAGGTAACCGACCTCCCGCAAGCCGGAGCCGGACGAGGTTGCCGTCCTCGGCGGCCCACGGTCGGAAGACGCCCGGGCATTGGTCGGGTCGGGTTCGAGCAGTGGTCACGAGGTGGCCCTCCGCGGTCAGGGGCTCGTACGCGGAGCCCGCGGGGTTCCTCGCGACTGATGTCGTGAGGGCCAGCAGGTCTTCGGACTCGGGATCGACCGGAGCGGGACGCCTTCCCAGACCCCCGAAGGAGCCCAGTGGCTGCGTGTCCCGTCCGTCACCCTTACCGCTGCGCGTCAGTCCCGGACTCTCACCGGGTTCCCTGACCACCGAGGTGGCACGACTGGCAGTCCGGACGCTACCAACAACGCCCGCGGCATGGATCAGCCGACCTCGAACGGGACGACCGCGACGGGGTTGTCGAACTCACTGGTCCGGACGCTGACCTGTGCCCGCCACTCACCGTCGCGCGGGATCGTGACCGAGGTGCGGTAGCTGCCCTTGCCGCGGCGTACCAGCTTCGCCTCGCCGAGGTCGATCTCCCCGTTGCCGACGGTGACGGTCGGCGGTGCGTACGGCGCGAGGGCGGCGCCGTCCGGGTCGGTGAGCTCGATGTCCAGCCGCACCGTCTGCCCGGGATCCTGGTGGACGGTCAGGTTGACCGAGCCCTCGGTGCCGAGCTCTGCGGACTGCGAGGTCGTCGAGGGCGACCGGTCGGCCGGAGTGGCGGCGGCGGGTGCGGTGTCCGGCGTCGGCCACGTGACGAGGAAGGCCGCGATCCCGAGCACGGAGGCAGCGGAGAGCCCGACCGCGGCCACTCGGAGCACGCCGATCCGCGGACGGCCGAGCGGGCGGGTCATCCGCCTGGCGACCCGCACCAGGAGCGCCGCGACGAGCACGGCCCCGAGGAGCAGCAGGCTGCGTCCGGTCGTGAGCCCGTCGATCCAGGTGAGCCAGTCCAGGAGCCCGGTCAGACCACGGCCCTCGGCGGCCAGCTCGTCGAGAGGTACGACGAGCAGGGCTCCTACGAACGCGACGTCCCACAACAGGTCCAGGCCGTGCACGAGCCGGTGGTGGGTCCACCCGCTCGGCAGACCGACGCCGACCACCACGACGCCGACGACGACGAAGAGGCCGAGCAGCGCCAGGACGGTGACGCCGGTGGTGATCCAGCGCGCGACCTTCACGCTTGTCGGAGCGGCCGGCGTGGCATCGGCGGCGGACGCAGGCCCGGTGCTGGCAGCGCCGATGGAAAAGGTGAGGGACCCTCCGACCTCGTGGCCGTCCTCGGAGATCACCTTCCAGGCGACGACGACGGTGCCCTGCCCTGGATCGGAGCTCGGGGTGACGACGAGCCGGTTGTCCTGTGCCTGGGCCTGCACCGCCCAGTCGCCGCCGGTGGAGGTGAAGGCCTGTACGCCGTCGGTGCTGAGGCGGACCGGCTCGTTGAAGGTGAAGACGATCTGGTCCGGCACCTGCTGCACGACGGCACCGTCGGCGGGGTCGGTGGAGAGCAGGCTGGCGTGCGCCGCCGCCGGCGCCCCGGTCAGCAGGACCAGGACTCCGGCGACGGCAGCGCACAGCGACAGGGCGACCGCTGCGCGGCGGGACCTCGAGGAGTGGGTCACGCCTGTGCGCGCCCGCGGGTCCGGGCCAGGGCGATGCCACCGAGCACCAGCCCGAGCAGGCCGGCGACCAGCCCGGCGATCGCGAGTCCGTTGCCGTTGTCGTCGGAGTCCGTCGTGCTCGAGACCGGCTCCGTCCGGTCGGACGTCGCGGCGGCACCGTGGGCGTCCCCACTCGACGCGCCGGTGACCTCGAACGCCGGAGCCGGGTGCTCGAGGTCGTCCTCGGCCTGGCCGGCCGCGGGCACCTCGGTCCACGCGGTCTCGCCCTTCTGGCAGGTCTGGATCGTCGGGAAGACCAGGGTCTTCCCGACAGCGTCCTCCGGGATCTGCAGCGAGAGCTCGAAGGTGTCGCGCTCGCCGTCCGGCAGCGGGGTCGTGGCGGTGTAGACGACCTCGCTGGTGCGCTGCGTGATCTGGTCGCCGTCCTCGGCGGTGATCGGCTTGTCCAGCTTGGTGGTGACCTTCGCGACGTCGTAGAACGGGTTGCGGGTCGGGGTGACCTCGATGATGTCGTCGGGCGTCTTGATCGCGATCTTGGTGGTGGGGGAGCCGTCGCAGCCGTGCGGGACGCTCACGGTCAGGATCGTGTAGGCGCCGGCGGCGGTCTCGCTGGGCGTGACCGTCACGTGGGCCGACGCCGGGCCGGCGATCGCCAGCGCGGCGAGGGCGACGGTCGGGAGGACGGCGAGGCGGGCGAGCGTACGGGCGTTCTTCATGGTGGTTCTCCTGGATGTCTGGGGGTGGGTGGTGGTCGAGTGCCGCGTGGTCAGGCGGTGTCGAACCAGGCAGAGAGGGCAGGCACGCGCCGCAGCACCAGCTGGTCGAGCAGCAGCACCACGAGCAGCGAGATGCCGAAGAGCGGCAGGAAGATCGCGAGCGCGACCAGCAGGACCGCGAGCAGCGGCGTGGTGCGGATCGGCATCCCGCCCCGGGGGGCGCCGAGCCTGGCGGCGCCACGAGGCCGCCGGCGCCACCACATCAGCGGACCGGTCACGCACATCGCGATGATGCCGACACACATCAGCGCCGACCCCCAGAAGGACCACAGTCCGAGGCTGCGGCCCTCATGGAGCCCGATGCCCTGGGAGACGACCTTGGCGAGCACGGGGTAGTCGTCGAAGCCGTACGTCGAGACCACCTTGCCGCCGTACCGGTCGATGTGGACGGTCTTCTCGTCGGAGGGTGCGTCGAACGCGTACCCGATGACGGAGTAGACCCCGCTCTTGTCGTCCGGTGCCGGCAGCGCCACCGTCATGGGGTGCCGCAGGCCGGCGAGACCGGCCACCGCGATCGCGGTGTCGGCGTTCGCGACGCTGCGCTCCACGCCAGCCTTCGGCGGGCTGGACGACGGGACCTGCGAGTCGCCCATCGCCCACGGCACGTCCTGTTGGTGGCTGTGGGGGAGCGACTCGTCCAGGGTCGACGTCGGGTGGCTGATCGCGCCCGGGTCGGTGCTCCACATCGACGAGCCGCGCTCGGTCGCGAAGGTCTGGACCTTGGCGCCCCAGAAGCCGGTCCACGGCAGGCCGGTGACGAGCAGCGCCAGCAGCCCGACCCCGACGAAGGCCCCGATCAGGCCGTGCCGGGACCGCAGCTTCGCACCGGCCCGGCCGGACCTGCGAGCTCGCCTGCGGGCGCGCCAGCCGCGCACGAAGAGGTAGTAGCCGGTGATCGCCATGACGACCGCCCAGCAGGCGCCGAGCTCGATGACATGGTCGCCCCAGGGACCGGCCATCAGCTCACCGTGCAGCCGGATGGCGTAGCCCGACAGGGTCTTGTCCGGGTCCAGCGAGCCGAGGACCTTCGGCCCGTACGGGCTGACGTAGACGTCACGGGCCGCGCCGCCGGCGGTCTGGATGGAGACCACCGTCGGGCTGCGGGCGTCCTTCGGCTCGGTGAGCGACACCGCGGTCGAGCCCGGGTAGGCGTCGTCGACCACGGCCAGCTGCTGGAGGTAGGGCTGCGTCACCGCGCCGGACGGGGCGTCGACCTTCATCAGGTCGGCGTGGAGCAGTGGTTCCAGCTGGAAGCGGAAGAGGTAGATCAGTCCGGTCACCGCGAGCAGCAGCAGCACGGGGACGACCAGGAAGCTGGCGAAGAAGTGCCAGCGCCACACCGCGCGGAACCAGCCGGAGCCGGCTCGGCCCCTTCGGTCACGGGGGTGTGCCGGCTTGGGCGGTGGGGCGCCCGGCGGCTCGCCGGGCTCGCGCGCCGGCGCGAGTACGTCGGTCATGGGTCTCTCCTCGAGACAGGTCGCGAGCAGGCACGAGGCGACGCCGTACGTCGTACGGCGGCCCGGCTCTGGTCGCACGGGAGTGGAGCCCGTCCACCACGAGTGTCGGTGGCGGCCGGACAGAGCATGCGACCGCGCACCCGACCCGTAGGAGAGGCGGCGGTCAGACGGCGAGGAGAGGTGGGCCGCGGCGCGAGTCGGGCCGGACCAGCCAGAGCGAGCGAGCGACCACCGGCAGGCGGTCGGAGGCTGTCGCCGTCGACGGGGTCGGCGCGTCGACCGGGAGCACGAGCAGCACGGCGGCGACGATCCGCCGCCCGGTGAGCGCGAGGATCGTCCAGAGATAGGCCTCGCCACGGGCCAGCCAGAGGCCGACCAGGGCGGCGGCGGCGAGGTGCGCGACCATCATCGGCGCGTGGGCCGACAGGTCGTTGAGGAGGTGGCCGACCGGCAGGGAGGGCGCCATCGACGACGGCTGCCCCGACATGCCGTGGTAGGCGTCCTGGAGCGATCCGACCCGGTGCCCGTCGACCGTCGGCAGCGTGCGGAGCCCGGTGGCCCCGGCACTGGGCGTGGTCGCCGTCGCAGCGTCGCCGGCGTGGCCGGCGGCCACGCTGAGGACGAGGTGGATGAACGTCTGACCGCTCACCAGCAGGGCGACCAGCCGCAACCGGCCCGCGGGCCGGTTGAGCATCGGAACGCCGAGCAGCACGGAGCACACCAGCAGCCCGGCCAGGAAGAGCGGCCCGGGCAGCAGTCCGTCGGCCATGACGTGGCCGACGACGCCGAGGAAGAACGCGATGGAGCCGACGGCGAGCGCGCGCGCCCACAGCACGCACGGGTCCATCCGGGCCTCCATGGCCGAAAGTGTCGCACGAGACGCCGCCGCCTGCTGAGTTCGGCCGCGCGGTCCAGGTTTCGGTCAGCCGATGAACGCGACCAGCTGCCGGGCGACCTCGGGGCCCTGGTCCTCCTGGAGGAAGTGCCCCGCGCCGACGATCGTGGTGTGCGGCTGGCCGGCGGCACCCGGGACGTGCTCCTGGAACCACCGCTCGCCGCCGCCGGTGATCGGGTCGCTGTCCGAGAAGAGCGTGACGAAGGGCTTCTCCCACGCACCGAGGACCTTGCGTGCGTGGACGTTGGCCTCGCTGGCCGGGTCGTCGGGGGACGTGGGCACCAGGGTCGGGAAGATCCGGGCGCCGGCCTTGTAGGCGTCGTCCGGGAAGGGCGCGTCGTACGCCGCCACGACCTCCGGCGCGGGCATCGTCACCACGCCCATGCTGACGATGGCGCCGAGATCGAAGTCCGGCGTCGTCTGGGAGAACTGCTGCCAGGCGAGGAACGCCTCGCTCATCGGCTCGTGGCCGGTGGGCAGCCCGGTGTTCCCGATCGCGACGCGGGCGAACCGGTCGGGATGCTCGGCCACCAGGCGCAGGCCGACGAGGCCGCCCCAGTCCTGGCCGAAGAGCGTGATGTCGTTGAGCGCCAGCTCGTCGAGGACCAGGGCCCGCACCCACTCGACGTGCCGGGCGTAGCTGTAGTCGCCGCGCTCGGTCGGCTTGTCGGAGCGGCCGAAGCCGATCAGGTCGGGCGCGACGCATCGCAGCCCGGCCGCCACGAGCACCGGGATTATGGTCCGGTAGAGGTAGCACCATGACGGCTCGCCGTGCATCAGGAGTACGACGCGGCCGTCGGTCGGCCCCTCGTCCAGGTAGTGCATCCGCAGGAGGCCGCCCTCGCCGTCCGGCACCTCGGCGTACCGCGGGGTGAAGTCGAAGCCGGGCAGCGACTCGAAGCGCTCGTCGGGCGTGCGGAGGGCTTTCATGTGGTCTTCCCTTCGGTGGAACGGGCCAGCACGAGCCGGACCATCTCGCGCGCGACCATGGGCGCGGCGTTCTGGTTCTGCCCGGTCACCAGGTCGCCGTCGACCACCCAGTGGTTGGCCAGCGGGTCACGGAAGCGAGTGGCCGACTCGAACAGCGCACCCGCCCGGCGCAGCTCGGTCTCGGGGTGCCGCGGTGTCGAGGTGATCCTGAGCTCGCGCACCTGCTTGTCGGTGACCGCGCAGATGCGGCGGCCCTCGACGAGCGGCCGTCCGTCGGCCGCGTGGGCGTTGACCAGCCCGAGCGGCCCGTGACAGACCCCGCCGATGACCAGGCCGGCCGCGGCAGCGGCGGTCAGCTGGTCGGCGAGCGGCACCGAGTCGCCGAGGTCGAACGCCGCGCCCCAGCCGCCGGCGAGGTAGACGAGGTCGTAGTCGCTCATGTCGACGTCGGCGATCGGCAGCGAGTCCTGGAGCTTGGAGTGCAGGATGTCGTCGCCGAGGTAGCGGTCGTCGGCCGTCGTGCGCAGCACCGGCTTCAGCGACATCGGGTCGACCGGGATCATGCCGCCGAGCGGGCTCGCCACGTCGACGTACATCCCGGCGCCCTCGAAGTAGTAGTACGGGACGGTCAGCTCGGAGGCGAAGACACCGGTCGGAGTGCCGTCGCCCAGGGTGGCGTGGTTGGTCGCGATCACCAGCGCGCGACGACCCGCTGCGTCCTGGGGTACGGCGTCGGCGTCGTCGGGGTGCATCCCCAGCCGCTGTACGAAGCGGCGCAGCGCGCGGGTCGGCTTCGGCGGGTGGACCAGGTCGGGCTCGCCCTGGCGGCGCGCGGCGTACGGCCACGGGTTGTTGCGCTCCGGGACGCAGCGCCGCTGCTCCTCCTTGAGCCGGTCACGCAGCCGGTCGAAGACCGCGGCGTACGCCGGATCGGCCGCGCGGTCGATCGACTCGGTCGGGTCGGCGGTGAGGTCGTAGAGCTCCCACTGGTCCGGCACCGGCACGGTCCGGTACTCGGGGCCGGCGGCGCCGTTGGCGGCCAGATGCCGGCGGCCGGGCTCGGTCCAGGTCGCGGGGTCGTCGAAGGTGCGGACCAACTTCCAGAGGTGGTCGCCGACACGCGCGACAACGCCCTCGAAGTTCGCGCCCACGTGCGCGGCCACCTGGATCCGCAGGGGAGCCGGCGGGTCGGCCTTCCGGCCCAGCCGCCGGGCCAGGCCGGACAGCCCGGTGTCGCCCTCGAGCATGTTGTCGCGGGTGATCAGGTAAACGGCTCGGTCGGCGTCGGCGAGTGCCGGGTCGGCGACGACGGGCATCAGGTCGCGGCCGGGCAGTGGGTGCACCTCGCTGAAGTCGGCGCGGAGCACCTCGGCGATCTCCCCGGCGTCGATCCCGGCCGCCGCCAGCAGGGTCGGCACCAGGTCGACGTGCGAGGTTGGCACGTCGCTCACTCGGGCAGCGGTCGTCGGCTCGGCACCGATCCGGGCGACCAGGAACGGCACCCGGGTGGCCTCGTCGTACAGGTTGAACCACTTCTGGTGCAGCCCGCCATGAGCGCCGAGCAGGTCGCCGTGGTCGGACGTGCGGACCAGGACCGCCTCGGCCGAGCCCGCGGTCACCGCCCGGCGTACCCGGTCCAGGGGGCCGTCCACCTCGGCGTGCAGCCGGTAGTAGAGGTCGCGGTAGGACTGCGCCTTCGCGCGGTAGATCCGGCCGATCGCCGACGGCGGCCCGTACGCCGAGGGGTAGGACTCCCGGAAGGCGATCTGGGCCGCGGGCTTCAGCGCCAGGTCCTCGTTGGCGGTCGGTGCCTCGGTCACGTGCGGCGGGTCGAGGGGGCTCGGCGCGACGGGGTTCTTCCGCACCCACGCCGGGAACAGCACGATGTCGTGCGGGTTCACGAAGCTCGCGACGAGCAGGAAGGGTCGCAGCGCATCGGCATCGCCTGCACGCCGCCGCGCGTATCGGTCCTCCAGCCAGGCGACGAGCCGGTCGGCGAGCAACGGGTCGCGCCGCAGCCCGCTGTCGGAGAGGCTCGCGCCATGGGGCTCGGGACCGACCCATCCCGAGAAGCCGTACGGCGCCAGCGGATCGGCGTCGAGGTAGGCCTGGACGGCGCCGGGGACCACGTCGCCGGACGGCGTGTTCGTCTCCACCCGCCGGCCGTCAGGCGTGTGCAGGTCCGCATGGCTGATGTGCCACTTGCCGTCGTAGTGGGTGTCGTAGCCGGCGGCCCGGAACCAGCTGCCCAAGGTCGGGACCTCGCCGGGTGGCAGCCAGCGCATCCGGCTGTCGTCGGCGGCCTTGCCGAGCCCGTCGGTCTGGGTGACCCCGTGGACGTCGGGGTAGTGACCGGTGAAGATCGTCGGCCGCGACGGCACGCACGCGAGCGAGCCCGTGTAGTGGCGCTCGAAGGAGACGCCGTTCTCGGCGAACCAGCGCGTCCCGGCCAGCGTGCGTTCGCGCCAGGCCGTCAGCTCGGGTCCTTCGTACGGCGGCGCCGCTCGCTCCTCGTCGGTCATCAGGATCACGATGTCCGGGCGCGGGCCGGGCCGGGTGGTCATCACTGCCTCCTGAGGTGCTCGGCGAGGCTCCGGACCAGCTCGTCGCCGGCCTTGCCGACCTGACGGGCCACCAGACGTGCGACCAGCGGACCGCCGCGGGTCTCGACCTCGCCGGTGAGCGTCACCGTCGTACCGGTCCCGCTGGGCTCGAGTGTCCACGTGTTGCGTGCCGCTGTCACCACGGCCGGCAGGCCGGTGATGTCGTAGGCCAGCACCCGGCCCGGCTCCCACCGGACCACGGTCTCCCGGAGCGCGGCCCGGCCGACCTGGACTCGCCGTACAGCGTCGAGGCCGGGAGCCGTCGCCGTGAGGAGGTTGCTCTGGGAGACGTTGCTCGCCCAGCTGCTGATGTCGTCGAACCCGGCCAGCAGGTCCCAGACCACCTCGACAGAGGCCGTGACCGAGACGCTCGACACCGTGCTCGTCATGCTCGGAGTTCTATCATTTGGCACAACCCTTGCCAATAGTTGTTAGCGTCGGCCCATGATCGGACGCACGTTCGCTGACTCGGCGCCTCCGTTCCCGACACCCCGGCGCGCGCGGGACGGTGCGCCCAACGTCGTCTACGTCCTGTACGACGACCTCGGCTTCTCCGACCTCGGCTGCTTCGGCTCGGAGATCGCGACCCCGGTCGCGGACCGGCTCGCGGCCGAGGGGCTGCGCTACACCAACTTCCACGTCACGCCGCTCTGCTCGCCGACGCGGGCCTGCCTGCTCACCGGGCGCAACCACCACCGCGCGGGCATGGGGCTGCTCCCGAACTTCGCGCTCGGCTATCCCGGGTACCGCGGCGAGCTGCACCACTCGACCGCGACCCTCGGCGAGATGGCGCAGTCACAGGGCTACACGACCCTGGGCGTCGGCAAGTGGCACCTCACACCGATGAACCAGTTCACCGGCGCCGGCCCGTTCGACCAGTGGCCGCTGCAGCGCGGCTTCGACCGGTACTACGGCACCCCGGACGGGATGACGAACCAGTGGCGTCCCGACCTGATCGAGGACAACCACTGGACCGAGCAGCCCGACGTCCCCGGCTACCACTTCACGGCCGACATCGTGGACCGCGCGATCGGCTTCGTGCGCGACCACCGCAACGGCGACGCCGAGAAGCCGTTCTTCCTGTACGTCGCGTTCTGCGCCCCGCACTTCCCGCACCACGTGCCGCGGGAGTACGTCGACAAGTACGTGCCGGTCTTCGAGAAGGGCTGGGACGCCACTCGCGAGGACCGGCTCGCTCGGCAGAAGGAGCTCGGGCTGGTCGCGCCGGACACGGAGCTGCCCGAACGCAACCCGGGCGTCCGCGCTTGGGACGACTACGCCCCGGAGGACCAGGCGGCGATGGTGCGCCTGCAGGCGGCGTACGCCGGGATGGTCGAGCACAGCGACGAGCACCTGGGTCGGCTGGTCGCCGCGCTGGGGGAGATGGGCGAGCTCGACAACACGCTCTTCGTGCTGATGAGCGACAACGGCGCCAGCCAGGAGGGCGGCGAGGTCGGCTCCATGAACGCGGTGAAGTTCTTCACCGGGTACGACGCTCCCGACCAGGAGCTCGCGGTGATCCGGGACCACCTCGACGAGATCGGGACCGAGGCCTGGGTGAACACGTACGCCGTCGGCTGGGCGATGGCCGGCAACACCCCGCTCAAGCTGTGGAAGCAGGACACCCACGGAGGAGGCGTGCGGTCGCCGCTGATCGTCCGATGGCCCGGGGAGATCCCCGATCCCGGCGGGATCCGCACCCAGTTCCACCACGCCATCGACCTGACCCCGACCGCCCTGGACGTCACCGGGATGGTGGCCCCGGAGCGGGTCAAGGGCGTCGACCAGCAGCCGCTCGACGGGGAGAGCCTGCGCTACACCTTCGCCGATCCGGCCGCGCCGACCCGTCGTACGGTCCAGTACTTCGAGATGAACGGCCAGCGGGCGCTGTGGCAGGACGGCTGGAAGGCGGTCGCGCACCACGAGCCGATGCTCAGCCCGGTGCTGGTGCTCACCGGCCAGGCCGAGGCGGTGACGGACTTCGACGGCGACCGGTGGGAGCTCTACCACCTCGACACCGACTGGAACGAGATCCACGACCTCGCCGACCAGGAGCCCGAGCGGCTCGCGGCGATGGTCGAGCTGTGGTGGCAGGAGGCCGAGCGCAACGATGCCCTGCCGCTCGGTGCGGTCATCGGCGGCATGAACGGCCCCATCATCACGGGCAGGTACGACCAGGGTCCGCGATGACTCCGTCTGATCGAACACAGCGCTGGACGCTCTACCCGGGGCCGAGTCGCAATCCCGGACGCCGCCGCGCCCGACGTACGCGGCCGGTCGCACTCGATCTCTGCCGAGGTCGTCCTCCCGGGGCCTGAGGACGGGGGGAGCGCTGGTCGCGCACGGTGACCACCCGGCCGGGTGCGCCGTACGCATCGCCGACGGGCGCCTGGTCCACCACTACGTCCACGGCGCGGGAGTCACCACCACGGTCTCCACCTCGACGGTCCCCTGGGGGCGAACCGTCCGGCTGGAGTCCGCGTGCGGCGTGACGGTCCTGGGGGGACCGTCACGCTGCTCGTGGACGGAACGGAGGTTGGCACCAGCTGGATCGCCACCCTGGCCCGGGCCCGGACTGGCTACACCGGGGTCGACGTCGGCTGCGACCGCGGCCGCACCGTCGGCGAGTATGCCGGCCCTGCCCGCTTCACAGGTCGCCTCACCCGTGTCGAGATCGAGGCGTCGGACGACCAGCTGCTCGACGAGGCCGTGATCTGGACGATCGCCGACAGCGCGGGGTAGCGGAAGCCGCGCTTGGTAATGGGGTCCACGTGGACCCCATTAGCGAGTGTGCGGAGGGCCGAGCGCTCCGCGACGGAGCGCGACATCGCGACCTGCTTGGCTCACATACTTCGATCGCGCGCACTCTCGGCAGTGCACCCGATCATCGTTGATTGGCCGAGCAGGCATACGTAGGACGCCTTCGATGCGCTCCTGAGCCTCCCACCCGAAGTGTGGTGCGACACTGTGGACGAGGTGAAGCAGCACCAGGGGTGCCGCTTCCTTGCCAGTCACGCCGCGGGGAACGCGGAGGTCAAGTCGGCCAAGCCGATGGAGGGGGGCCTCTCGGATGCGCATGACGTCGTGCACGACATGGTGATCGATCAGGCGTTCCGACTTGCGATTGTCTGACTCCTCGCGCCCGCGGTGCCAGTAAGCCCCGTCGTACTCCACACCGAGTCTGTACCCCTGAGATGACGTGAACCGCATGTCGAGGTAGACGCGCCGGTCGTGGGGCGCCATCACATCCTGTTCACCACCGCCGAGCATGAAGTCGAGGACGTTGAAGATCGTCGTTTCGATGGCAGAGGTTCGCGGTGCCACCTGACGGCCGCCCCCGCACAGGCAGGAGCCGCGAAACCGTCCGCGGCGCGTGCCGCCCCATGAGTTGGTCACGTCGTGACCGTAGTGACGCCCACCGACAAGCGGTGACGTCTGCGCGTGGCCAGGCGCCCGGCCCCAGATACCACCCGCGAAATCGCTTGAAAGCGGCATGCAACCGGAGTGAAAGCGCGGCCTCTTAGCGTCAGCCACATGACCACGATCACCACCGCTCCCACGCCGTCGCGGACCTACCCGTCCCTGCGCGCGGCGTGGATTCCGCTCGCCGCCCTCTGCCTGGCGTTCTTCGTCGAGATGGTCGACAACACGTTGCTGTCGATCGCGCTGCCGACGATCGGGCGCGACCTCGGCAGCGGTACGACGGCGCTGCAGTGGGTGACCGGCGCGTACTCACTGACGTTCGGCGGTCTCCTACTCACCGCCGGGTCGATCGCCGACCGGTTCGGCCGCCGACGGGTGCTGCTGGTCGGGCTCGCCGTGTTCGGCACCCTCAGCCTGGGCGTCGTCTTCGTGTCCAGTGCGGGGGAGCTCATCGGCCTGCGCGCCGGGCTCGGCATCGCCGCCGCGTGCATGGCGCCGATCACGAACTCGCTGGTCTTCCGGCTCTTCGACGACAAGGCGCTGCGGATGCGTGCCATGACCGTGATGATCGTGGTCGGCATGTCCGGGTTCGTCCTGGGCCCGCTGCTGGGCGGTACCGCACTGGCACATGTGCGGTGGGAGTGGCTGCTGGTCATCAACGCGCCGATCGCGCTGATCGCCTGCATCGGCGTACGCCTCGGCGTCTCCGCCGACCGACCCGAGGACCTGACCCAGGACGCGCTCGACCTCCCCGGCGCCGTACTCAGCATCGCCACGATCGGCCTCGCGTGCTGGTCGCTCACCAGCGGCGTCGAGTACGGCTGGCTCGCGGGTGTCACGCTCGCGTCGATCGTCGGCGCCGTCATCGCCGGCATCGCGTTCGTGTGGCACGAGCGCCGTACCTCCGCCCCCATGCTCGACCTCGGCCTGTTCTCCAACGGCACCGTCCGCGGAGCGACCATCGCCCAGGCCGGTACGGCGATCGCGATGGCCAGCGTGATGTTCGGCCTGATCCTGCACTTCCAGTACGCCTACGGCTGGAGCCCCGTGAAGGCCGGCCTGGCCAACCTCCCGATCATCGTGACGATGCTGGCCGCGTCACCTCTGTCCGAGTGGCTCGCGAAGCAGTTCGGCCACCGGATCGCCTGCCTCGTCGGCGCTGCCTGCCTGGGCGGCTCCCTGCTCGGTCTCTCGTGGGCCGTCGGCCACGGGTACGCCGCCATCGCCGTCTGCATGGTCGTGATGACCATCGGGCTCCGCACCGTGATGACCATCTGCGCCGTCGCTCTCGTCGACGCGATGCCGGCCAACCGGACCTCGATCGGCACCGCGCTCAACGACACCGCTCAGGAGGTCGGCACCAGCGTCGGCACGGCCGTCGTCGGCACCCTGATCGCCGCCCTCGTCACCACGCAGCTCCCGGCGGGCACGTGGGGGAGCGACCTCGTCGCGTCCTTCTTCCACGGCGAGCAGGTCATCTACGGTGTGCTGGCGGTCGTCGTCGGTGTCGTCACCGCGGTCGGTGCGCTCACGCTCACCGACTCCCGCTCCACTGAGGAGCACGGTTGAGGTTCTGCAGGTCGTCGCCGAGCGCGAACGCGGCGGCGGCCTCGGCGTGGGTGCGCATCGAGTCCAGGAGGGGGATCGGCGAGTCCTCCGGGCGGACCAGCAGCTCGATCTCGGTGCAGCCCATGACGAGTGCCTCGGAACCGGCGGCCGCGAGACCCTCGATGATGCGGGTGTACGTCGCCCGCGAGCGATCCTCCACGCGGCCGAGGGTGAGCTCGTCGAAGATGATCCGGTCCACGTCGTCGCGCTGGGCGGCGTTGGGCACGTCGACGGTGAGCCCCGTGCGGGCGAGCCGGCCGACGTAGAAGTCCTCCTCCATCACCCATCGAGCACCGAGGACGCCGAGACGTGAACACCCGGACTCATGCGCACGGTCGGCGATGGCGTCCGCGATGTGCAGGAGCGGGATGTCGATGGCGGCCTGGACGTCGTCGGCCACGCGGTGCATGAGGTTGGTACAGATCAGCACGACATCGGCTCCGGACTGCTCGCAGCGCTGGCCGGCCTCGGCCAGCAGCCGACCCGCGGCCGCCCAGTCGCCGCGCACCTGGCAGTCCCGGACCTCGGCGAAGTCGAGTGACTCGAGGACGACCTTGGCGGAAGCATGGCCGCCGAGACGTTCGGCCACGAGCTCGTTGATCACGCGGTAGTAGTTCAGGGTCGAGTGCCAGCTCATGCCGCCGATGAGGCCGATGGTCTTCATGCCCCCATGGTTCGCGAGAGCCGGCGCCCAAGGTAGCCATGACTTCGTTCCACCGCCTATAAGTGCAGGTTATGCTCCAGGTATGGACCCCAAGCGCTTGTTGATCTTCCGCGCGGTCGCCCGGTCCGGCTCGATCAGCGGTGCGGCCCGGGAACTCGGCTGGACGCAGCCCGCGGTGAGTCAGCACCTCCGCGCACTCGAGCGGTCAGTCGACTGCACGCTGCTGCTGCGTGGTGCCGGCGGCGTGGAGCTCACCGAACCGGGCCGCGTGCTGCTCGCCCGCGCCGACGCGCTTGCGGTGCAGCTGCACATGGCCGAGGAGGAGCTGGCCGACATCACCGCACTGCGGCGCGGGCGGGTCCGCCTCGCGGCGTACCCCTCCGCTGCTGCGACGCTGGTCCCGCGCGCGATCGCCGGCCTCGGCACCGCGCATCCCGACATCGACGTCGAGCTCACCGAGGCCGAGCCCCCCGAGGCGCTCGACCTCCTCGACGCCGGCGACGTCGACCTGGCCCTGGTGTTCCGCTACGGCTCCGAGCCGGTCGACACCCCTGGCCTGCGCTGGACGCCGCTGGCCGAGGAGCCGGTGGCTCTGGTGGTCGGCGCCGACCACGTCGCCGTACGCCGGAAGCGGCTGACGCTGCGTGACCTGGCCGACGAGCCGTGGATCGTCGGCTGCGCCCGATGTCGCGCGCACGCGCTGCAGCTGTGTGCCCAGGCCGGCTTCGAGCCTCGGGTGCGACATGTCAGCGACGACTACGTCGTGGTGCAGAACCTGGTCGCCGTCGGACTCGGTGTCACCCTGCTGCCGCGCTCGGCGCTCGACGCCTACCGGCACCCGGACGTTACCGTCCGTGAGCACGCGTCGTTCGGCACGCGTACCTACGGCATCGTGCACCGTGAGGGAGCGGAGCAGGTCCCCGCGACCGCAGCCCTGGTGCGCGAGCTGTCCGGGTGAGGTCGTGCCCGGTGCGCTCAGCGGCGCTGCATCTCCCAGGCGAGGTCGATAGCCCTGCGCACCGCCTCCGGCCGGGCCTGGTCGAGATAGGCCTCGACCTTGTGATGGGCCTCCATACGAGGCGGCACACCGAAGGTGTCCGGGTAGGTGTCGAGCAGCGACTCCCGCTTGCCCAACGGCACTCGGATCACCAGCGTTTTCGGGTCGTCCAGGCGGACGACCAGGCGGTCGTCGACGTACCAGGCCGGACGCGACTCGGTCCCCTTCCGTTTGACGCCGGGCAACGACTCCGCGTAGCGGCCGACCTCTTCTGGCGTCATCGGGGAAGCGTAGGCTCAGTGTTCTGCACGATCCAGGACGGTCGGACAAGATCGGTCCGGTCGATGCGTCGATCTGGTCGCGATCATCGACCGATGCTCGGACCCCCACGCGACGTGGCCCAGGGCCACGTGACGGCCCGGGTCGAAGCCCGTGCCCCGCAACTGGTCGTTCGTGGGGTGAATGGCGCCCGAGAGTCTCGGGGCCGGAAGCCACGAGTCGTAGCGAACCGGCGACCGTCTCCCCAGGTTCACCACGTCGCCGACGTGCAGGTAGGCGATCTCGTCGCCGACAGCGGGGATGCTCGCGAGGTCGATAGTCGGACCCAGGAAGTCGATCGAGTAGCCGGGTCGTCGTCCGCGCCGTTCCGCGGAGCGCCTGCGGCGGACGCGCGATGTGGGAGACATCAGGTCAGTCATGGCATCACGCCTTGCTGTCGCGGCCCCATTCCATCAGTGCCCTGCCTCGTGAAGAAAGCTGACCTGTGTCCTCGAACGGCTGCAGTAGATCCACGACCTGACGCCGCTCGATGGGCACTCTGCCCGGGGAGTCGGCCTCTCTGATTCGAGAGGCTAGATACAGCGTGTATGCGTACTCCGCGGCGTACAGCTCGCTCGAATGGTCCGCGCTGGCCAACTCCCGTCTGAGACTCAAGGCTCGTTCGACGTGTTCGGCTGCACTAACTACCTCGCCGGCATCGAGAGAGAGGTCGCCCAACCGCTCATGGCAGACGCTGAGGTCGCGGCGGTAGGTGGTGTTGTCGGCCTCCCGAGCGATGAGTTGCTCGGTGAGTTCCAGCGATTGCTGGAATAACTGCTCGGCGTCGGGGGATCGGCCCGCGGCGACGGCGAGGTCGCCCAGCTTGTTGTAGGAGATGCTGAGGTCGCGGCGGCAGGTGGTGTTGCGGGGCTCCAGGTCGGTCAGCTGTTGGCGGACCTGCAGCGACTGTTGGTAGAGGCGTTCGGCGTCGGGGGATCGGCCACCGGCGACGGCGAGGTCGCCCAGCTTGTCGTAGGAGATGCTGAGGTCGCGGCGGTAGCTGGTGTTGCCGGGCTCCAGCTCGGTCAGCTGTTGGCGGACCTGCAGCGACTGTTGGTAGAGGCGTTCGGCATCGGAGGATCGGCCCGCGGCGACGGCGAGGTCGCCCAGCTTGTTGTAGGAGACGCTGAGGTCGCGGCGGTAGCTGGTGTTGCCGGGCTCCACGTCGGTCAGCTGCTCGGTGAGCTCCAGGGCCTGTTGGTAGAGGCGTTCGGCATCGGGGGATCGGCCGCCGGCGACGGCGAGGTCGCCCAGCTTGTTGTAGGAGATGCTGAGGTCGCGGCGGTAGGTGGTGTTGCCGGGCTCCAGGTCGGTCAGCTGTTGGCGGACCTGCAGCGACTGTTGGTAGAGGCGTTCGGCGTCGGGGGATCGGCCGCCGGCGACGGCGAGGTCGCCCAGCTTGTTGTAGGAGATGCTGAGGTCGCGGCGGTAGGTGGTGTTGCCGGGCTCCAGCTCGATCAGCTGTTCGG